>ERZ791903.908-NODE-908-length-33730-cov-4.169800_pt1 | contig 33730 bp, 23 predicted proteins | sample MGYA00510148_ERZ791903 | MGnify/ENA primary metagenome ERZ791903 (study PRJEB30046, sample SAMN00792080) | human gut metagenome | study: EMG produced TPA metagenomics assembly of the A metagenome-wide association study of gut microbiota in type 2...
TATATGAAAAAAGCGCGTTTTTAAACTGTGTGAAAGCCTTTGCAACGGGCATGCCTACGAAAAAGGAGAAGAAAAAGAAAACTTCTGAAAACAGCGAGTGCCTACGCCCTTTAGAAGAATTCTTCTCCTTCCTTGGAAATAACACAATTCAATAAATTGAAGAGATAAAAATGAAAGATACTAGAAATACAGGAAAAAATCCCCAATCTCTGGCCGAAAGAGTACATAGGATGACTAAAGAACTTCATTTGCCGGGCTTCCGTCAACGGTTGGAGGAAACTCTTGAGGATGCAACTTGGCAGCAGATGACATCGTTGGAGCAAATCTATGATCTCCTAAATGCAGAAATAGTCAGAAGAGAGGCGAATACCGCAGTTAAGCTGCGCCGACACAGCAACCTCCCCTTGGATTTGATCAATGCCCGCTTCGAAGAACTCTACGAAAGCGAAAATCGCCGATGGGACACTAGACTTATGGCACTTGTAAGAGACGGTCAGTGGATGCTCAGAGAGACTCCGGCCGACCTTATCCTCTCCGGAGCTTGTGGTGTAGGAAAAAGCTTCTTAGCAGGTTGTTGTGCTAACTACATGCTTGATCGCAGACATTCTGTTTACTTCATTCGTGCTGGAAGGCTCTTTATGGATCTTAAGGTCCATAGAGTCAATAACACGTTGGAAAAACGCAAGGCAGAACTCAAAAGAATCGATTTACTCATTCTTGATGACTTTTTAATCGAAGACATGAGCGAAGAAGACTGCGCCGATTTGCTGGATATTATCAATGACAGAAACCGTCTGAAGCCGACGATCTATACAAGCCAGTTCAAATTGGAAGGATGGATCGAGAGACTGGGCAATAGCGCAATGACGCAAGCTGTAATCGATAGGATTGCACATTCCTCATACCGCTTACATCTTGAAGGCACCTCTCAGAGACGAAGTGTAGAGGTGAAAGAAAATCTCAGTAACCATAGATAGTTACGGAGGATCAAACTGGGAGGCGCGTTGTAACCACCAACTATCCGCAAGAGATAGAGATAAGACGCACCTTGCGCATAGAGGGTGATTGCACTTCTCCGCTACGCTCCAAAGTGCAATCACCCTCTATGCGCAAAACCTCAAACATATAGGACTATTTGTTAACATAAGAAAAGGAAGCTCTCGTGACTCCGCTGGTGCATTAACTTTGGATTGCCCGGTGCATTAATTCTGGAATGAGCACATCTGAACTCTGATAGATTTTTACTAGTGTTTTACTAGTAAAAATTTCGATACTCCATTCCCGACTTAATACAGTAATTGAGACTGTTCTGAGGTCCTTTACTCAAAATCAGCCCAATTAAAAAGCTTGCTTTTGCTGATTTACTAGTAAAACACTAGTAATGTCTTCATCATTTTGCTTTGTTTTTAGTTCGTTACGCAGGATGGTGAAGTTACTTTAGAGCCGTGGCCTTTAGTACTATTTTCATCTTCTTTCCTTCAAAAGGCTGGGCGTTTCATACTTTTACTGGCCCAGTTTGTATACAGTCTCAGGACCAGAGTTTATCGGGTCCTCGCTCGCTTATCCCTATGCGATTCATTGACTTAATAGATGCGATGCGTAGGCCTACTTGTTCTGGTCGCCCATAAGGAACTGTTCCTTATGGGTGTTCCGGATCACTCCCGCTTCATTGCTCATGTCCCGATTCAGCTATCACAGGCTGCGGTTTTCCTGCTCCCAAAAGATCATCCAACCCTGGATAACCTCTTCTGATTACGCCCGCTTCTTCAAGTACTTTAACCGCACCAGATCTAAAAGCCGACTCACCTTTCTCTGATATTACCTTTTGAACTGCAGGAATGAAGGACGGCGAAAGGAGCACCAATTCTGCCAGAACGCTGCTGAAATCATCGCGTATCAGCGCCATGGGATTTTTCCCTTTTAATTTAGCGATTGTATCGATCATCGCGCACTGATATGCTGTCGGGCGGACATTTATGTATGAACATCCGTTTTCTAAACTATTTTCTGACTTAGAAAATGTCAGATCATCTACGGCATCGGCCAAAAGGCCATTGTTCTTAATAGAAAGAGATTTCATTTAGATTCCCTCGTCAATTTTTCTCTAACGGCGAAGAAAGAGGCAGAGTGTCCAGTAGACTCGTCCAGTTCCTGTTGAAGTTCTTCAACTCTTCGTTCGTCCCCAGCTAATAGTGCCTTATCCAATTCATCATCCAGACAGCTCCTATAGGCCATTTCATCATCTGAGAAACACGATATATCTGGATTTCCAAAATTCATAGTATTTTGGTACGCGTTCTTCACTCGACTCTGGAAATACTTAGTTACCCATGGAGTATCAAGATCTGAGGCCTTCACCCCGACCAGAGCGTCTGCTGCACCAGCAATTAACACTGCAGTGTCTTCTTCTCCAACTCTTTTCAACTGACGCATTAATAATTCATCCATCACAAACGCAATCAGGGTATTTCTAGAGACCCCAGACACAGCACTGAGTTCATCCAACAAGGCAATATCTGTGTCATAAAGTTTTAGGTTGTAGCGTTTGTCTTCTTTCGACTTAACGATCGAAAGGTCGTAATTTTTGAATCTGGACCCCTTAATCGTTATGTCTAAATTACGAGGAAACATGCCCTCAAAAGTGCATCTGAACTTAACGTCTTTGTTGTTCGTTTCTTCCATTTGAACCTCAGTAGATAGTTTTGAGTTTCTTATAGCCGTGCATTACTGTCAGGACTGTGTCGCCACAAATAATGAGCCTCGTATTTCCTAAACGAGTCAGGGTATCCAATAACGCACACAGTTTCTTTCCAGAATGCAGCGACATTTCACTTATAAATAAATCGATGCTTTTGATCATTGAATTATTCATATTATATGCACTATTTTTATTCTTTTTTTGATTAATTTTTGTTTTTATATTCGCGATCAAATCTCTTAGTATCGCTCTTTCAATGAAGCAAGCAAAGGCTTCACCCTTTACTCTTTTCTTTGTTCCAAACCTAAGTAACGTCTCTACTTGCAAATCAGAAATACAACGCTGTTGCTGGCGGACTTCAGCATGATGTGTCATCGAGATATTTTTCATGATTGCATCCATATTCTGAATATAATTGCATATTATATTAATCAAATTTTATTGTCAAATATATTCATTTTATGGATATAGATTAATCTTATTTTTGCCGTCCCTGTTCGTCAGCCGTAGCGATCTCGTTATTAGAGCTGGCACATCACCGTTCAATTTATAAATGAACTTAGCGTTACTAATAAACTGATAAGGGGATGGCTTGATAGGGTTAGAAATAGCGTCGAGGCACAATATGTCATATCTCACTCAGGCTACCCGTTGATTAATCAGTAACTACTCCATCGCTTTATGAGTAACTGTCAGCGGATTTAACAGCCTTAAAACGTGTTGGAATTAGTTCTGCCGAATCTTTGAGTTTGAGTTAGTAACGCTGGATATGACATACGTCAACACTGTGTTCACCTTGCCATGTATCTCATATGTTGCTTGCATACGAAGCTACCTAGCGTCATCTTGGCCAGGGATTGCAGTGCTGAGCTTTACGGCCATTTCCGGAGATATAGCAATCTCTCGACTCGCGTGACCGTTGCAGAGCAAACTCCTAAGTTAACAGCAAACTGACGCGCACTTAATCCAAGAGCCTTTAAAGACAATCCTACAATTCGTTCAAGGCAGGGGCACGATTATTTTAGAGATTAGCGGTAATCCTCATTCAAAGAGTCGGAAGAGCTATTCCCACTTTATATATCTGCTCGTAACCCTTACAACAGCTAATTTTGTCCAGCTCGAGTTTCTCGGGACAAGACTGATTGGTGTAAATGATCAGACAGGGGATAAGTTTGTTCTCGCCGCTTAATCCGAGATTTTCATAAACAGAACTAAACCTCGCGTAGCCAGCTACTTGTCTGAGATCTTCTTTTTCGACGGAGCTAGTTATGTAATTAGGTTTGTATTTGGCATCCGCAACAAAAAAAGGAATCTCTTCATATTGGCTTGTCCCAAAATAATCCAATTCTTGATAATTAGAACAGAAATGATATTTAACCCAGTGCGGATAATGTATGCGGCTCCTAAGCTCTTTAAGTACAAATAGCTCGAAGAGTTTTGGCATATTGATCCAATATGGGGGGACTAGGTTAGCCGAAGAGTCCGTCGGTCTGTCAAGAGATTGAAAAAAAAGTAGCTCATTGGCTATTCTTAAACAAGTTCCATAATCCTTAAAAAAAGGATTGGGCTTTAAATTTTTTACTGGTTTCAAATTACTCAGACTTGTCACCAGATCAAAAAATTTCATCTGCCTTCCAATTTCAGAAACAAGAAGTGAACCGCTGTCGCTACAACTTTTGCAGTTTTGTATGATGCGTTTACTTAGTTTTAAGGCTTCCTTCAATAATCTGTTTTCAGGAGAATCAAAATCAAACTCGTCGAACTTGCAAGTTAAAGATAAGGCGGCTTTTGAAGAAATGTTTCTTTGGAGTTTTGAAAGCGCAACTTTCCCTTTTATCTTATGGGATAAGATAGCTTCCTTTGGATAATAAGCTCTTCTCAACCCTTTCTTTAAAAGTTTTTTCATCAGGCCTACAAACAGAATTGCTAAAAACAATTTGAAGTTGCCATTTTCTGATGAACAGGGAACAGGAGTCGCATCCCAGTCTATCGCGTAGAGATCGTCCGCGTTTTCCTCTGCCTCTGGGTTGAGCAAACCTTCAGATAGAAGCTTGATGTAATCAACGCGTTTCCCCTCTTCTACTTTTGGTTGGACCTCAATCTTTAACTTACCAGGTACGATCCAATCCACACCCACAAAATAACTACTTTTTACGAACAAACTGCCTTTCATTACTTTGGTCTCAAAGACAGTCCTTTTCTCCTCTGTTTCGATATGCCTTACTTTTACAGGATTCCAGCTCTTTGAATACAAAAAATCTGATTTATCTGAAGTCTCAAACCAAGACTTTACGCATCCAACTAAATCTAAAGAAGTAGAGCAGAGTTCTTCATGTTCCCTTAGAGTGATTGAGGCAAGCATTGTATCTCCACGCGTTCTTCGATCGCCTTGAGCAAATCTCTGGCATCTTCTTTCAAAACGCCGTCATTTATGTACTCTTCAAGGATCGGTTTGATTTCAAATTTAAATCTCTCCGAAATGTTATTTCGACCAGATTCCTTGAAAAAATAACTTTGCCCCACCCATACATCCTCTGGTTTAAAGTCTTCCGAAAGATATTTACTTCGTCTAACAGTGTTTAAGTCCTCATTAACCTCTTCAACGAAAAAAGCACTAACTTGTTGGAAAAGTTGCTTGTCGAAGTCTGCCGAGGGCACTGGATAAGGGACTAATCGGTAGAAAGAAAACCTTCTCTTTAATGCGTAATCCATAGATCCAATACTTCTATCGGCAGTGTTCATTGTTGCCAAGATGTACAAGTTACCGGGGACAGTAAAACTTTCTTTTGAATATGGCAGGGTTACGGATACCTCCGAGAGCGCAAATTGGCGTTTATCAGGTTCAAGAAGCGTTATTAATTCACCGAATATTTTAGAGACGTTTCCTCTGTTGATTTCATCAATGACAAGTAAGAAAGGTATATCTAAGCGATCTGCAAGCGCCTCACGATTGAAATCTGGAAGAATTTCTAGAGAAGAACCTTGATTAAATTCAGTTTTGTTACACAGATCATCAACCGAAATTGGCCGACCTGCATAACACCATTTCACAGAAAATTTGGTTTTATCAGTTGTAAGGGAATCTGAAATGACAATCCCAATTCCGTTAACCGAAGTCGCACCGCTTGCTGAAAGTATTACATCACCTTTGGAAATCTGGGAAGAAAAAATTATTTCTCTCTTTTTGTTTGTCTTGGCTAGACTTTGAGATGGGTCATTGCCGTATAGATTCAGTTCAACGACTTTTCCTGAAGAGATTTCTTTCTCTTCTCCGCTTAGGACTACTTTAACAATGTTTCTTGCTGTTGCAAGACTTCCTCTTAAATCGTTTAGAAGATTTTGTTCCTTCAGTGCCCTCCTACATATGCTCTTGAATATTCCATCAACAATAGTGAAAGAACCATCTCGAGAAGGCTTGAATCCTTCTACAAAGTCCTCATAATCCATAGAGGGATGGAAGGTAGTAAAGAGAATTCTGCCTTCCTCTACTAATTCCCGATACTTTCTGATTACTCCTACACGATCCTCGATATCCATACTTGGGTCTACTAATTGGACCGCCGCGGGGGCCACACTAAACGTCTTACCTGTCCCTGGAGCTCCGCAGAGGATTACATTTTTCCTTGCTCTCAGTTGTTGAACTATTTCTGAGATGTTTTTTTTGAACTTTTGATCCATGGTATTGCGAACTTCTAAATCTGGAAACATTTTGGTAAGGGCGAATAAAATGCCGTCAAAGTTTTCACGACTTTTAATATCCACCTTGATTGATTCACCAAATCTCCCTAACTCGGGACAGCCCGTTTCAAATATGGGGTGAACATTAGAACCAGGCGGAAAAGTTTGAATATTTAGACCGCTTTTTGTCTTTTCTCCTCTCCCTCCTTCCTGTTCCCTTTTCAATTCATTGGAATGAGTTGTTAAAAGCTTTCTAAGTTTTATCGGTAACCATATCGAGAGTTCTTTGTTATCGGCATAGAGTGCGAATAACAACTCACCGTTTTCTTCCCTTTTACAAGTGAGTAATGAAGCGTCGAATCCCTGGAGGGCACTCGTCGATACCCCTTGTATTTTTTTGCTGAGGTTTACGCAATAATCAAAAAGCAACGTTGCCATCCTTTATTTTGGAAGTAATTGGTTGAGGTTATGGAGAAAAGCCGTAAGATTCTCTACCCCCTTTACTTTGATCTGTCTTCCAAAGGTAATTTCTTGGGTCCCGGTATGTTTCTCCATCGGCAAGCCTGTCATTGAAGAATGGTGAAAAAGCGTCTCTTTCACTTCTGCGACATTGGGTATTTTCTTCAGAGTTTCTGGTTTAATTGTAGGCGTTACCACCAAAGTTAATTCGCTTTCGTCGCTTTGCTCATTGATAACATAAACAACTAAAGAACTTGGCAGGCGATAGCCAGTTAGTTTTTTTGTAGACTTGATTAAGTCGGCACCGCTTTTCTTGGCAAAAGACAGCGTTAATTCAGCTTCCTTTCTTGGTTCTATAACTTTTTTCGTCATTTTGTTCTCCTTTGAAATAATTCCGTGTTTTAGAAATTAGAGGTGTGGTTCCTTTAATAACGGCTACTTTAGTTCTATTTTTCCGTTTAGCGAAGCAACAGCTAAAATTTTTCCAACGTTTGAGTCAGTAGAGCTATAAGAACTCTCCAAGCATTTTCACAAAATCTTTGTCATCGGAAAATTCATGCAGCTGAACTGCATTGATTCTGTTCTGACTAAATACCGGAGATATTCCCGGACAGAGATTCCAGAAAGGTGAATTCGGCGTTTTGGCTTGTGACGAAATCTTCCCACAAGGAAGTATCAGGCCTTCTATCCGATCAGATTCATAAACCGGAGAGACTCCGAGAATATATTTAACAATCATGAGCAGCAGCTTTTTCTCTAACACGTCTTCAATTCTTGAGAACTTAGCATCCAAAAGAAGGTAAGACCTCTTTTCTTCAACCGTCTTCTTGAGTACAAAATCAGGTGTATAGATAAGCGTTCCGTGTTTTCTGGAAATGACGGACAACTCTTCACTGACCGTCATTGAAGAGTTTCTTCTCAGGCCTAATTCTTCCTTGCCGATTTCAGTATTGCTAATGACCGGTTCGTAGAAGAGCTCGAGAAAATCATAATCACGAGTGAATAGAAAATGATTAAAAATCTTGTTGCGATGATCCGGCACTAACTGATCCTCGTACATGCCGGACCAATCAATAGTTTTCCTATCCGTCATGATCCATCCAGCCTCCGCGATACTGCGCACAAGATGTATCAGAAGGTACTGCTCATAGATCAGGCTGCATTTACTCAGTTCATAAGTAAAGAATTCCGGCAGAGGAAAAATGAATCTTTCCGAAAACCAGCGTGCCATGACGTCGTAAACCTGACGATACTGAGGGACCAGTCTGAAAATCGCGGTTGGCTTAGGGGGATTCGTTAATTTTTCTCCGGCAAAAGGGAAAAACTGAGCATACTGGTAACGAAGGCGTTTCAGTTTTTCCTGCCGACTGAGTAAGTTATCCTGGATCTTTTTAAGGATCCTACGGATTTGATCCAACATAAGAAATGAGGAATTGGTGTACCCCTTGCTTCCTGAGGAAAAAGATGAAAGATCCAAAAACTTCTTATCCAGTTCCTTGATACCTGCCTGAGTTTCTTTTATGGCGAGGTCCAAGAACCCTAAAATCACACGGTTCTCATACAGGTTCTTGTCAAACTCATGAGAGAAAAGCAAAGTTTTATTAGGAACAAACTTGGATGTCCCATAGGAAATTGCTGACGGCTCATTCGTCGGAACCAACTCTTCCGGATGCTGGGCTATGTACGAAAGCGTCTCCTCACGCACATTCCATAGCTTTTCAAAATTCCCCACAGTCCTTCGGAGTACGAGTTTTGAACGACTGTACGAGGAAAAGTAAGAAGCGTTGTATGAATAAACTTTAATTGCCGAGTCGATAACGGAGAGGTAGTGATCAAAAATGGTTGAATAACTTTCCTCTTTTCCGTTACTTAGTCCGGAGGCGAGAAGGGAAGTATTTTTATCAAAAAGCAAGTCCTCTTGAGAGGCGATTTCCGCACACATCCCCTTAACATTTTCGCTCTGCGGACCGTCTCTCAAACAGACAGAGAGGTAGCTTGAGTAGTACACCTCCTCTTCATCCGAAGTGTTTGTGATATGTACGGTGAAATAGACCAATCCGACACTGCCGGAAAAGATGTTCTTTGAATCAAAAAGATGCAGGATCGAGGACTTTGCCGGAAGGCTGCTCCACTGCGGCTCAAAATCTCCAAAAAAGAACCTTAACGACTCAATATTTTGAAACGAACCGTCGGTCTTAAGTTCTGCCGAATAAGATACATCGTCATAAACCAAGGGAACATCGAAGTTATCTGTCAGACAGTCTTCCAGAGTAGGTCTTACCGGAGAGAGTCGAAGAACGATCTCGCGACTCTCCCTAGGAAGGTTCTGGACGCTTCGAGAAATTGCCTTTAACGTTATAGAAAACGCCTTGTAGTCCGTCATCAGAAGAATCCGAAATAATCCATGCGGTTTTGACCTTGTTCGATAATGGAATGAAGTATCTTCGAAGATCTCTTCAGATTGGTCTCATCCAGCCATTCATAAAGTTCGTCTAGGCTCTCCTTAAAGGCGTCTCCGACTCCATTGATCGTCGGCAATAATTTCTGTGCCACCGCATAGTCAAACGCAACCAGCTCCGGAGTCTGAGTTTCGTTAGCTTCCATAAAGCGGGATGCAGACGCAACGTAGTTCTCAATAGAAAACAATGTTCTCGGAGAAAGCTGCACGCCAAGACCTGTAAATCTTCCTCTAATTTGACCGAGAAGATTCTTAACGCCTTGGGACACCTGCTGATTCTTCTTACCAAACGCTTCCAAGAATAAATTCCAATTAATCAAATCGTTTGTAACCGCATCTTCCCTGCTAGACCGGGGATGTTCGATGATTTTTTCCGTTTCCGGAAGTGTGATAATCCAAGCGCGATCGATCAGGCGCGGAGAAAGATTTTCCGTTGTATGGTCGTTATTGATCGTTGCGAGAAACCTCAAGGAGTCCGGAATTCTGTATGTGAAATCACTGCCAAGAGAGATGGTGCTGAATTCATCTCTTTCGTCGCAGATATTCATGAAATCGGCGAAGTAGTATTCCATCGGGCTCAGGTTCGCCTCATCAAGCAGAACAAGATACGGAACCTCGAAGAATCCCTCTTCCGCTTCATTGTTCAGTTGCGTGAAGCATTCAAAACGGTGCGGATCCTGACTTTCAAAGCGGCGCGTAAGTGGATTGTAGTAACCGATCAGATCGCGTTTAGAAGTCCATCCCTTCTCTACTGAAATCGGCAGGTAACGATTGGCAAGTCTTCTCTTTCCGGGCCAAAGATCTCCGGCTCCTTTTTCTGCAGCAATAGTGTTTAAGCCTAAGGCCTCCGCCAAGAGGTTACACATAGAAGTTTTTCCGGAACCCGGCGCTCCGGAGAACACCGTCAGGAAGTTTTGAGCCACACAAACAAATATATTGGTGAATTCGTTGTTTTCATACTCTCTGAACGGGGACAGACGCGAAATCAGTTCCTTGTGAAGATCGACTCCCTCTAACTCTGATTTCTTCAAAGAACGCAGGAAGTTAACTTTCTCTTTTGCCGCTTCTCGATTTTTATCCCCGGACCATCGATTGGCAGCCTCCATGATTTTGGCAGTGACTTCTCCGTCAAACGCCAAATTAGCAACTGTCTTCGCAGTTTCCTGGATCTGCCGGTCAAATGACTTAAGCTGATCGTTAAAGGCAGCTCTCTCACTGCGCAGCCTCCCTAATTCTTCAGATGCCGAAGAAACTTTTTCCTCTATTTCCCGAAGCTCTTCCTTTCCATTATCGAGATCACGTTCAAGCTCTTCGTATTCTTTGAGAATGTTTAGGCGTTTTTGACGTGCGGAAATCTCTTCATCAAGTTTGGTTTTTTGTGCCCTTTTTTCAAGTTCGGCCTGCCGATCTTTCTTCTTTTTCTCGAGATTATCTAGCTCCTTTTGGGACGCTGCGATGCTCTTCTGCAACTCCTCTAATTTTTCCTGCGCCATTTTGTGTTGTTGCATTGCACGGAGTGCATCAGGATCTTTCATCGCTTTAGCGTAGATCTCCTCAAACAAATCAGGCCGAGATTTGGCAACAACAGATACTGTTTGATCTAAAAGTTCCACAAACCGATCTAAATGTTTTGCTTCCAACAGATTGCGTCGGAAGTATTCGAGCAAGCGCAAAACTCTCTGCCGATTCAAATTAGGATTGGTTTCGAAGAATTTATCGTCGGTATGATCGGTCAGCCACAAAGCGAGTTTCTCTGTTAGCTCGCTATTGGCAGAAAGCTTTTTCCCTACTTCTCGGATCAGGCCTTCGTCGGAGATCATGTCCTCTTCGCCTTTCTCCGTCAGCAGAGGATTAACAAAAAGGAATTTGAGACCTACAAGGTAGTTCACATCCTGAACCCGGAAGACAGCTTCTTCATTTTCTCTGGGACAGAAATAATTAGTGATGCCACGAACTTCTCCTGGGAAAGACGTCTGTACGTATAGTCTCTTGGAACTGTCTTCCCTTAAGGGAAAAGGCCCATAAAACTTATCCTGATGTTTGACGACTACCAGCTGCCCTCGTACGGTATCGGTTAATTCCTCTCGAGCTGTAGTGAGACCGTCTAGTTTTACGTAAATGGATTTACCGTCAAAAGAAATATTCTCTGGTGACGCAGGCTCCACAACGTAGTAGGCTTTCCAATATCCGTCGTCACGATCATCGAAGGAGGCTTGCTCAACTTTTCCATCTCGGAACAAAGAAAGAATATCCAACGCGTAGAGACTAAGGTTGTTATAACTGTGCGCGAACTTTTCCGAGTCCTCGAACTCTACGTTTAGAAGAATGCCGTTTTTGAGTTGGTTACGTTGGTTCCGTGAGAGTCTTGGTACCTCTGTAAAAAGTAGATTTCCTTTTTCTGGATACAATTCTTTGGCGTTTGTAATCTGGTGGGGGCGACCGTCCTCCCAACGGCACAAAGGATAGAAATTAAACATGGAACCATTGTTAAATGAACGCAGGAACCCGGTAACCATTGGCTTATGATTTATATTAAGAGCAGTTTCCTCCGCTTCCTTTGTTTCCAAATCGACTCTCTCCCTGATCTTTTTCTGCAGGGCCTCAAGCTTTGCGCCAATCGGATCTTCACTGGAAGAGGAAGCTAATTTTTCTGTTTCTATTAAGCTTTCCAAGGCATCTTCAAGATTCTTCGGCTGTTTAGCCTGTTCAGAATGAAGTTCTGGATCAGGATCCTTAGAAATTTTCCGAGGCTTTGGAGATTGTGTTGAAGGTTTATCTTCTTCCGGAATATCGGACGGATTCTCTGGCTGAGAAGATAGCTCTTCAGAGTCTGCCTGTCCTGCTTCGGGCTCTTCTTTCTCTAACGGCTTATTTTTTAATAGTTTTATCCTTCCCAATACCTCGTTGCAAACATCATTAAAAGCAGCTTGCGCTATCTCTTTCGAAAGATTCGGCTCCGCGAGTTCCGGTCCCCACTTATTTAAATCGCGTAAAAATTGAAAAACACTGTCGGAAAACTTATAGGTAAGAGCGATTGCTAGTCTTGCAAAATCTTCACCGTCAAGGTGACTTTCTTCTAAGATCGCTTTTCCTAGATCTGTTGCCTCGGTAATTCTTCTCTCGAGCAAATCGTAATCTTCCGTGCCTTCGTTTTCTTTGATCCAGGAAGAGAGCTCGTGGAGACGGACCAGTGTTTGATCATCCGTGTCAATGGGGAAGTCTGTGATTCCCTCTATAACGTTCTTGTTGTTTAGAGGACAGGGCTTGCTATTAAATAGGGATTGGACGAATGACTTAGTGACTACTTTCGGAGGCTTGATACGAGATCTCCTGTTAGTAAGAACGCCTAAAACCGACTTGAGATACTTTTGTACTGTCTTCTGTTTTTCCGGCTGAGCATCCGAATACTTCAAGAGCCTAAGCATAATCGGCAGATCTGTAGAATTACTCATAGTTGTCTAATATCCCTGGGTTAAGTTTTATTTTTAAATCGCTTTTAAGTACACCGGAGGCTGGGAAGATTTCCATTTTTTGTAATTTACACCTCGAAAAGATGTTACAGGAAAACCTTTCAAATACTGTCTCAGAACCTTATACCAAAATCGAAAAAATACGAATCCCGGAGACATACCTATCGTTAAGGCATGCTAATAAGTCAAAACTTTTATTCTTTGGGGTACATCTTAAGAACACATTACAGGAAAAGCTTAGAGGATCTCTTTATTACACAGCTGGTCCTGCTTAGCCCCAGTACCTTACATCCGACTTTTAGGAAGGCAGAATAAAACTTCGAATTGAGCGTTTTCCATCTCGTTCACGTTCAATAATATTCAACATCTATGTTCAATATTATTGAATATCTAGTTAACCAACTTAGTTCTTATTAACCCTGCAACACTCGAATTCAGCGGGCCGTTTTTTCCCTTTCTTTCAGACGAAAAATCGGCGCACTCATTCGAAAACAGATGCGCCGACCTGACTTTACTTCACTGGAGGTTAGACGTTTTCAGTCGTGGTCTTCTCCACCGCTTCCTGGGCCAAAGATTCTTCTTTCTTGCCGCGGAACTTTCTTCCGATCGCTGTCGCCTGAGCCTTCACCCAAACAACAGCCGCAGTGAGCGGACTGGTTTTCACGTGAGCCTCTTGAAGTTCTACCGGAGAACGTTCTTCGATCTTTCTGCAAATATCTTCGATCGCAGTAAGGTAGGCTTTGTAGTTGTCCAAGTAGAAAGCCAAAGCCTTCGAGAAATTAGAGCCGAGCATTCCGCTTAAGAACAGTCTTGAAACTTCCTTGTATTCAGTGAGTGACTTCTGGAAGCGCACAAAAACCAAACGCTCTTCCGCAGACATTCTCTTGAGTTCTGTCAGGAACGCATGCTGCGCACAAGGCTGGTAGTACCAGATGTACATCAAATCGAGAGAAATCACGATGCATTCGATTTCCATCGACTTAGAACGCTCGGAAATCACGCGAATGAAATCTGCCGGACGAGACATTAAAGAGAGAATGTCTTTCTTCGGGAAAGCCAGCTCCATGCGCTCAAAACAGCTAAAGAGCGCCTTGGCCGACATACGGAAGTCGGAAGTGCGAAGACGATAGTTATTGCGGCGGTCAGCCACACTCTCAATTACACCGGCCACCGTATCGGAAGCGAACTTCGACACGATCGCAGCCGCCGGTACCAGAATAGCCGCTGCGGGCATTCCGGTAATGATCGGCAGAATCATCGCGAGAATTACGTTGTAGACCATCGCCACCGGAATAGCCAAAATGCTTCGGAATAAGTTTCCGACAACAGCGGTCTTCGGAAACCCTCGGAAGATGTTATGAGAGGAAATATAGAGGCCGTTTGCCAAAGCGATGATCGAGAACACCAGCAACGGCGCCTTATCCACGGTAATCCCGAGGATATGACCTAAAAGAACATTGCGGGTAAAGCCCTCAAGCAGCACAACCGACATACCGGTGTACATCAGGGAATCGCTAACGCGGGACCAGTTAATCAGGGACTTCCAATCGATACGGGCGCCTTTTTGGAAGCCGCCTCCGGCAATAACCGCCTGAATAATATTGCGGATACCGGTAATGCTGAACCAAATCAAAGCCCCGAACCAAGCCAGGACCCACCAATTCTGCGTGAGCATGAAGGTTAAGAACGCCGGCAGGAAACCAATCGTGACCTTGATAATATTCAGAATCGTCGTATTGGTGTACGAGAAACCTGTCTTTTCTTTCTTCTGCTTAGTTTCGTCAGCAACCAGTCCGTTGGTGTTGCCGCGAGTGATGCCGCCGAGAGAAACCACGTTGCAGTTATTCGTTGTGACTTCTGCATTGGCGTAGGTAGCAACCCACTCTCTCGAATGCTTCATTCCGAACTTGGTAAAGCCCAAGTTCTTGCGTACCCACTTCACAAAAGGAGAAACTTCCTCAGGTTCGGAGTAGACATCGATGCATTGAACCGGAACATGCAGAGGAATTTGGAAAGATTCATCGCTTTCTTTCTCAATCATCTTCTGTGCGCCGCGCGGAAGAGTATCCGGTACCGCGAAGCCCATACCGAATCGCGTTCCTAAGATGGTTGTAGAGTCGGATCCAAACCGGCTGCCGAGCGGCTGGTTGGCGTAAAAACTCATGATGCGCGGAATGTTCTCAAGGAACTCATTAAAGAGTGCACTGCGTTCCGGATTTTGCGCAATCTCCGGACGCTGACGCATTTCTAGGATAATTCTTTTGAGCTCAATCGCATTGTGTCGGTTAATCGCCTGCTGCAGCTGATTGATCTCGTTCATGTGTTTCACACGCCCGAGCTCTCTCTCCTTCATGTTCAGGATTTCCAGATGCGAAATCCTGCCTTCGCCGAGCCAAAGGAGCTCTAAAACATCTGCATCTGTCAGCTTACCTGTCAGAAGCGTGATACGCGACGACGGACGGATATGCATCAGGCGTGAAAGCAGACCCTGAACATCGATCTTAAGCAAATCCGGACGGTTATCATCCGCCGGTTCGGACAGCGACGGAATTTCAGGATTACGAGACGGACGAAGCCAGCACTGATAAAGCACGACAGAAGTCAATTCATCCAGTTTTTTCAGTCGTTCCTGAAGGACGCCTTGATCCTCAGCGGAAGCATTTTTTAGTTCCTGCCTGACCCTTTCGGCTTCAGCTTCAACAAGCGGAAGCAGTTTGGAGTGCACAAATTCAGAGAGACGAATCAGCGTGGTTTGACCCATGCCGACGTAGTCGTCAAATTCTTTTTCCGACAGAAGCGGAACCTCAATGCCCCACTCTTTAGAAATTTCAGCTGCGTGCTTGGCATTAAAGACTTCTAAGGTCTGAAGAACTTCTTCTTTAGCCCAGTCTTCAACTGCGCGGCCTTCCTGCATTAAAGCTTCGGTTGCAGGCTCTTTTAAAAAATCCAAAACCGACTTTGTATCCGTAAACCCTTTCGGCGTCCAAAGGAATTCAACATAACGATCGTGAAAGCGAGCTTTAAATTTAATACCCAAACGAACCGAAATACCCATGATATGGGCAGCTTCATATAGTTCATAGACGACTTTCGGGTCAACAAAGTTGTAGTAGACGACCGTCAGACGGCGAATACCCTTAACACGTGCATCCATCACGAGATAAGTCGGGTTCTTGCGGCCCATGGTGTTGGCGTCATGCACATGGTCGTCCATCGTCTTCTGATTCCACTCCTCCGGCATCTCCAGCAAGAAGAATTTAGAAAGGAATGCTCGAACGATACGAGGGTTACCGGCCGCCACTTTCTGGAAATCGTGGATCAGACGAAGCTGCTCTTCCTCATTGCCGCGCGCACGCACAATTTCCTTCATAAGCTGGATAAGTACGCGCGAAGTATTAAAGCGGAAAGGAGTCTGTGCGCTATAAAGCACTTCGTCATGAAGTGTTTTCAGAGCTGAAAGCCTTTCTTCTACGCCCGTCCCGTCATTTAAACGCTGCAAAAGGTTGACTTCAGCCATCGCCATTCTTTCTTCATGGGTGCTGACCATGTTTTGAATGCCGTGCGGGTGCAGAGAAGTTCTAAAAGTCTCCTGCTCGGCAGAAGACACATTTCCGGAATCGATGACCTCGTTAATTTTTCGGAGTAGATCTCGATCCTTCTTATCAAAACGCAATGACTGATTCACCTTGTGACTCAAAAGTAATTATTCTTGTGAAAAGTTTCGATTTTACAGAAGGTTAGCTTTTATGGTTGTAACAGAGAAGCAAAAGTTACCTGTGGTTTTCGACAATGCGGTCTCCACCCGAGCTTTTCATTTCTCCTCGAGTAGAGGATCAAACTCTTATTCATTTAATAGGTACCTCAAAGGCAGCCTAAGAAAGCATTAGCCTTATTCTCCAAAACCTCAGACGGCAAAGCTTATACTGCGCTAAAAGAACTCCAAATAACTTCTTCATTCCCCAGGTTTCAAATGACCGGACTAGGCACACTGATCAACGTATTCGCTATTGCTATCGGCGGCATGCTAGGCATTATTTTCGGCAGGCGTTTGACTGAAAACCATCAAAAAGCCTTAATCTCCGCGTGCGGGCTGTGCGTTATTTTCATTGGGATCGCAGGCAGCTTAGAGCAGATGTTCAGAATCAAGGACGGTGTAATTTCCACATCCGGCGTCTTAGTTGTCGTTCTCAGCTATGCCGTCGGGACGCTTCTAGGGACGATATTTGATCTAGAAGGGAAAATTGAAAAATTTGGAGAATTCTTAAAAAACAAAGCCAACAGAAAAAATGACAACAACTTCGTCACGGCTTTTGTTGTTTCTTCGTTAACTGTATGTATTGGAGCAATGGCCGTGGTCGGAGCAGTGCAAGACGGCATCCACAACGATATTTCTATTCTCGCTGCCAAATCCATTTTGGACTTTGTCATAATCCTCATACTGACTGCATCGTTAGGTATCGGGTGCGCTTTTTCAGCGGTTCCCGTGGGCCTTTTCCAAGGAAGTATTACGCTCCTCGCGGTGTTTATCGAACCTATTTTGACTGCTAAAGCTCTTGGGTATCTCTCTATGACCGGATCAATGCTGATCTTTTGCGTTGGTATTAATTTGGTTTTTGGAAAAAAATTTGAGGTAGCCAATATGCTGCCAGTCTTGTTGATAGCAGTGTTATTTGCCTATATTCCTTCCTTCGGCTGATTCGCTCTCAGTATCGTATCTAACCTCTAAGACGCCTTATTGAGGCTTTTTCTTGAAAGTTTTCAAGAATACTACGGTTTAGGAACAAACCATGAACAAGCTTCCGTCCAGCCTTCTGCAGCATCCTGTTCGACAAGGAGATTAGACGATTCCTTCGCGATTCCTTTTGCTTTCCTGACGTTTCTTTGCTCTTTTTTCTTCGAGACTGCGCAGTAAAACCGACCTAAACCACTGATGCGCCGGATCAAAATGCGTGCGGTCATGCCACAAAAATACCGGCGTCCAGGCCGAATCGGCAACCAGATTTTTGGGGAGAATGGTCAAAGGCAGATTGCCGATAAGCTCCGTGACCGACGACTCCGGCAGACGGCCGATAAGATCGCATTGCGTGAGCATGTGCGGCACCGTCAAGAGGTACGGAGTATCTATCGCGATGTTGTTTCCTTCCTCAAACCCTGAAGACTCCGTTGTGATTTTTCCTTCCGAATACCCGTACTTAACGGCAATAAAGCGATAATTCTTCAAGTCCGATCTTTTAAGCTGTTTGCCTTCTCTAAGTTTTACTGCCAAGGGATGCGTGTTCCTAACGACATACACATGGTCCGTGTTGTACAGCGTCTCGTAATGGAACTTTTTTCCTAATTCCCTTAATTTGAGATTAGGCGGCGCATAAATGACGATATCTATGCTGCCTTTTTCCAGCGCCCACTGAAAATGCTCATGAAGAGAAATTATAGAAAGGCGAATATTCGGGGCCTGGGCATACAGATTCGCCAACGAAGGAACAATAAATCTAAGTGCCGCATTATCGATACAGCCGATACGGAAATCCTGCGTTAACTCCTTAGGAGAAAAAACTTTTGGACTAGGAAGACGATCAATACGCATCAAAATAGACTGGATTTCACCGATCAACGAATCCATCTTCGGTGTCGGCATCATCGCGCGTCCGCTCTTCACAAATAGAGGATCTTCAAAGATTTCACGTGCTCGGGCCAAAAGGCGGAAACATGTCGCAGAGCCTTTGCCTAAACGGTTGGCCGTAGAAATGAGGTTGCGGGAGTCATAAAACTCGGCAAGAAATCTAAGCAATTCGCTAGTCGGTCTGTCTTGGCTCATATCACTATCAAATTTGATGAAGATTTTTGTCAATTTTAGTCAAATATGACAGGAAAACTCGTCTATTCAAACGCCCTGAAACCCTCCAAAATTTCACCTATAAGCACCCCAATGCTGACCAAGGAGAATCATTATGCAAAAACTCTCAAGAAGGCAAATTCTCAAGGCAATCTCCGCTCTCCCGGCCGTCTCTCCGGCTTCCTCCGTTCTTGCTCAGGCTGCAAACCCCCAGCCGCAGGAATGGACGGGCTTTGCTATTTGCGATTCTTGCAACCACGTTCCCGCATGCGGAATTCAATTCCAGGCACAAGGCAATAACATCATCAGTATTCAGAACTGGAAAGGACATCCGCGTCACTGGCTCTGCTCCAAAGGCATGAGCACCCTGCAGCGCTTGTATAACCCGAATCGTCTGCTTTATCCGATGAAGCGTACGGCCCCCAAAGGCGCAGAAGATCCGGGCTGGGTTCGTATTACCTGGGATGAGGCTTACAAGACCATCGCTGCCAACATGCTCGCCGCCAAAAAGAAATACGGTCCCGAATCCGTCATGTTCTATGCGGGCGACCCGAAAGAACCGAGACCCTCTATTTATCGTTTGGCTCGTTATTTCGACTCTCCCACTTGGGCCACGGAATCCTCTGCCGCTTGCCGCTCCGGCTGCATGATGGCTGAACAGCTCAACTTCGGACAGCCGAACAACGGTTCCACACCGATGAAAGACACCAAGGTCTACATGATTATGGCTACCAACGTTTGGGCTCAGCCCCTGGGTTGGTGGGAAGCCATTAAGGCCGCAAAAGCACGCGGCTGCAAGATCATCACAGTTGATACCAGAAGAACCAAAGCCGCAGAAATCGCGGATATCCATTTGGCTCCGGCGATCGGTACGGACGCCGCCTTAGCTGCCGGTATCGCCCGCGTCCTGATCAAAGAAAACCTTATTAATAAGCCCTTCATCGATCAGTGGACACACGGTTTCGAAGAATACGCCAAGTACGTTGACCAGTTCACTCCTGAAAAGACTCAGGAAATCACCGGTGTACCTGCCGACAAAGTTGTCGCAGCTGCTCGTCTCTGGGCTCAGGGTCCCGGCTCATTCACTCTGACCACTCAGTCACTGTCTCACAACTCCAACGGCGTGAACAACACTCGCGGTCTGCTTCTGCTTCCGATCTTAATGGGCTATATCGATATCCCAGGCGGCGTTCCTTTCGGTCAGCCTCCCAAGGGTCTCTCCATGGCCGCCTTCGGTCTGCATCCTGCTATGGCCGACAAGAAGTGGTGGAACTCCCCTGAAGTGAAAGCTCGCCGCTTAGATAAAGACGAACTTCCGCTTTGGCATGACCTGCAGGATCAGACTAGCCCGAACAATCTGCCTGAATGGGTTCGCGACGGCAAGGTCAAAGTCTTCTGCGGATGGGGCTTTAACGTCAACATCTGGCCGCAGCCTGATGTTTATAACGACGCTCTCTCGAAGTTAGATTTTGCTTTCGCAACGGATTACTTCCATCGCAAAGACAGCCACCGCAACATGGACATTATTCTGCCTGCTGCGATGAACTATGAACGCCATGCTCCTTTCGGCTGGTACGGTCCGAACATTGCAGTTCGTAAACCGATCAAACCGCTCGGAGAAGCTAAAGAAGACTGGCGTATTGCGCTGGAACTCGGCTGCATTATCGATAAACCTGAACACTTCTTTGACGGCGATCCCGAAAAGGCCCTCGACTTCATCCTTCATCAGTACGAAGGCGGCGACCTGGTCAAGTTCAGAGACGCGCTGCCTCAGATCAGCCGTATCCCGGCTCCGAAACCCGGCTTCAAGAAGTACGAAGACGGAAGACTGCGTCCGGACGGAAAACCCGGCTTCAACACGCTTTCCGGCAAGCTGGACTTCTTCTCGGATCGTGCGGCTAAATTCGGCTACCCCGGCCTCCCGGAATACAAACCGATGACCGAGCTCAGCAAAGAATTTGATCTTCGCCTCATGAACGGTTCTCGCAAACCGTACATCACACACAGCAAGACCCGTACGGACCAGCCCTATCTGATGGAAATCGAAGACTGCCTGCACGTCAACATCAACCCGAAGGATGCTGAGGCCAGAGGTATTAAGGAAGGCGATGCCATCCTTATTACATCTCCCTACGGCGGACCTGTAGAAGCCAAAGCAGTGGTTTCTCTGATTGTTCCTGTCGGCACGATTGACGCTCAATACGGCTGGCTTGACAACCAGAATACCCAGAAACTCATGAACCGCGGCAATCGCGATCCGCTGTCCGGTTATCCGAGCTACTTCGAAAATCCCGTCCGTATTGAAAAGAAAGCCTAAGGAGATCGTCATGAGCAAATATGGAATCATTGTTAATGCTGACGACTGCGTCGGCTGCCACGCCTGCTTCGTCGCTTGTAAAGAAGAAAACCAAGTTGCGCCTGGTGTGAAGTGGAACCATTTGGAAAGACTTGAGCATCCGGTTGAAGAAGTCATCGAATACTTCCGCGTTTCCTGTATGCACTGCGAAAATCCCGCCTGCGTGAAGGTCTGCCCGGTAAAAGCCGTTTACTTCGGACCGCACGGTGAAGTTCTGATCGACCAGAAGAAGTGCATCGGCTGCAAAGGCTGCTTAGCTGCCTGTCCGTATGGTGCGCCTAAATTCTCCGATCCGAACAAACAGTCCTACTACGGAGACCTCAAACCGCTCGGCGGAAGAAGCGCCAGCCCGACAGCTTGGACAACCCGTGTCCCGGGAAAAGCCGAGCACTGCACTCTGTGCACCCATCGTACTTCCCAAGGACGCTTGCCTGCCTGCGTTGAAGTCTGCTCAACTAAAGCTTTGCAGTTAGTGGACTACGACAACCCGACCGATGCTCAGAAAGCCTTGATTGCTAAGGCTCAGATCATCAATAAAGATGCCGGTACTTCTCCGAAGATCCGTTTCATTTCTTCGATTACAGATTTCGGCGCTATGAAGGTCAAAGCCTAATCTTTGAATTGCGGTGCCGAAAGCAAGCGGTACCGCTTCGTGTCTCTTAGAGTATTTTTGGGGCGGGTCCCGGACCCGCCTTTTTTGTCTCAACTTTTCCCAAAACAGGAAAATGGCTCGTGCCTCGAAAATAACAACCCGACTCGATGGATTTTCCAACTTTAGGTTTGGAGACTGCCGTCCTTATTTTCGATAAGACTAATTTTCGGGAGTCGTCACCTGCTTGTCTCTCAGTTTTCCCTAAGTCCGAATTAAAAACCTCGCCCTACGATCACTTAACTGATACAGTTCCTTGCAATGAAAAAATTCTGCGCAGTTTTTGTCCGCAGTCCCAAAGGATAAATATGAATTACCAAGAAATCACTCGAGAAGAATGCTCAGAAGCATTAGCTAAAATCATCACCGTCTTAAGTGAAATTATTCTCGACCCGCATGAGAATAAAACTTCCGTCTACCCCAAGGCTGCAGAAGCTTTTAACAGCATAGCCGATGAAGTCGGTTTTAACGGTCCTCGTTTCGGCAACGTCGCTTTTAATGAAGACTTTGACCGCGATGCCGCTAAACTCTTTTACGGTGTCGGTGACACGACGATCGGAATGACACATTCTTTCTGGGCCGGCGGTCTGATTACCGTGACCGGAAAGAACACCCACGAAGCTTTTAAAACGTATCTCAGCAAAGGCCTTCAGAACACTTCCAACCTGCCTGATGACCACATCGCCGTCGAGCTTGCTTTCCTCGGTCATCTTTTAGCCGAAGACAAAATCGAAGAAGCCCAGCAGTTCGTTAAAAACGAAATCCTTGCCTGGTGGCCGACTGCAGAACAAAACATCGACAGCAAGACACAAAACGCCGGAATCAAGGCATTCTTCGCCTCTGTCACCGCCGCTTTAAACTTTGTAGAAATCCTGTAATTTTCCTGTGTGAACATGTTCACACGTGCTTCCGACCGCCTTTTCTAAGGCGGTTTTTGCTTTAGTTTTTAGGGTCTTTCCTTCGCCGATTAACGATGATTGCTGGACTAAACTATCAGCAAGTTCCAAGGAAAAATAATGTTAGCCGCCACAATACTTCATTCACTATCCGCGGTCTGCGTCTTACTCATCGTGATCGGCTTCGGTGTGTTTCTCGCCCGAAAAGGCTGGTTCGATGCGCCCTCGCACCGCGGCATCGTCTCTAAGCTCGTCAACGCTGCCCTACCGTGCTTTCTCTTTTATTCTGTAATTTCTAAGTTTTCGCACGGGGAGCTATACAACTTACTGAAGTTTGCCGGACTCCCATTCCTGACGGTTGGTTTGAACTTTTTAATCTCTGTTCTCTTCATTAAGCTCGGCTGGGTTCGGCCTCACATGAAAGGGACGTTCATTGCCGCATTTACCGGTGCAACCGTTTTGTTCGTCGGCGTCCCTCTGGTACAGACAATGTACGGCTCGGACGGAATTCCTTATTTGCTCGTCTACTTCTTTGCCAATTGCGTCTTCATTTGGACCGTCGGCATCTTTAACATCCAATTAGACGGTGCGCGCCGAGGCATGACAGAAGAACCTAAGATCTTCTCGGTTCGCGGACTCAAGATGCTGCTTTCCCCGCCGCTGATGGGTTTCCTTATCGGTTTAATCGTTGTCCTTCTGTCGATTCCCGTTCCTAAATTCATCTCCCAGTCGACCCATACAATCGGCCAATTAGCGACACCGCTGGCATTGGTCTTTGTCGGCATCACCGTCTGGCAGATCGGTTTTGAGAAGCTCAAAAAACTCCCGAGAGAAGTCTGGCTGATTCTTCTCTCCTGCTACGTCATTCGCCCGATTATGATGTATTTGTGCACGATGCCTTTAGACATGGATCCGCTCATGCGAAAGTGTTTCATCTTAGCTTCCGCGCTGCCGGTTTCTTCCGTCATTGCCGTGCTCTCTAAAGCCTACGGCGGAGACGAAGAGTTTGCCTCTGAGGCCATCGGCGCAAGCACTGTTGCGATGATCTTCGTCCTTCCCTTCTTATTGATTGCCGTTAATCTCGTCAACTGAGTTCGGCCTGAAACGAATAACGAAGTCGGTGCCTTTGCCGACTTCGGATTTGAGGGAAATGCTCCAGCCCAGCGCTTCGGCCGCACGCTTTGAAATCGCCAGTCCTAAACCGAATCCCTGATAATGGCCGCGACCGCCTTGACCAGCCCTAAAACCACGGTCAAAAACCTTTTCTCTGTCTTCTTCTTTTATTCCGATCCCTGTATCACGAATGATGGCTTGATCTTCATCAACGATGACGGTCACCGAACCCTTGTCCGTGTAGTGAATAGAATTGAAGACGAGGTTATCGAAGATCGTTGCGCCAAGTACTTCGTTAAATGTCTGCTTGGGCATGTTCTTCATCTCGATAGAAAGCTTCAACCCTTTGTTTTCGGCTTTTTGTTTCCACGACTCTTTCAAGCCGGCTATGAGCTCGGACATCGAACAAAGTGCGTTGTTCTGACCCGTTCGAGCGCGTCCGATATTTAAGAAAACTTCCGCCATCCCTTTGATTCGAGAAGAGGCATTCTGTGCACGACGAATTAATGTTTTTTGACGGTCGTTGCCTTGAACCTGTTCATTGAGAAGTTCGAGACTCGTATCGATCACCGTCAGCGGAGTACGAACCTCATGACTGACCTCGGTGGAAAACGCTCTTTCCTTCATCGCGAGGACTTTGAGCTTGGAAACCAACGCTTTAAAAGAGCGTTCCAATTCTCCGATTTCGTTGTCCGGCCAGTGCCCTTTGAAGATTTCTTCCGTGTAGATTTTGCCGTTCTGAATCAACCCCTCGGCTCTTACCGCTTCCTTAGTCAGCTGTCCTAAAGGAGACAGCAGCTTGCGGCCCAAATACCAACCCACAAAAGAACAAATCGCAATAAGAAGCAGGAATCCGACTACGCCGACTCGAAAAAGATGTCTCTCCCAAATCTCAAAATTGCCTTGATGGCGCGTCAGAACATAACGCTTCCCGTTGATGATTTTGGTATAGGTATGAAGATCTTCGCCGTCCGTAAATTCCGTGTATCCTTGCGGATTGTGCCTGAATGGGTCCGGGATCTCACGGCTGGGATCTCCTTCAATATATAGGCGGGAAACCTGATCAAGACGCGGCGGCTTCCCCTGCAGGATATCTGCAGTCACAACTGTCTGCAGCATGTCGCCCATCACAGATGCCATGAGCTTGCTCTCTGCCGTCTCTAAAACGTAAACCAACGTGATGGAATACAGAACCGCGCAGGCGGCTGCAATCACGCCGCAAAGCATTCCTAATGACTGCTTGAGCGAACGACCTCTTTTCATTCTTCTCGATCCTCTTTTGCGCGTACCGCCCAGCCGAATCCGTGACGCGTTTCAATCAGCGGCTCTTCAAAAGGCTTGTCTACGATTTTTCTAATTTGATAAATATGGGCTCTTAAATTGTCTCCGGCCACTCGTTGGAAGCCCCAAATCTCATCCTCAATTTCTTCGCGCGGAACAACTTCGGGACTTTTCTGCATCAGAAAGGCCAAAATCCGGAAAGCTGTCGGATTAAGTTTGAGCTCCGTATCTCCTCGAAAGACGCGCTTGCTGTCGAGTTCGAGCTTGAGGTTGCCGACCTGAAGAACTTTTTCTTCGGGAGTTGAACTGCGGCGAAGAACTGCCTGAATTCTCAGCAGAAGTTCCGCTAAGGAGAACGGTTTAACCAAATAATCATCCGCGCCTTCGGAAAGCCCCATAATGCGGTCGTCCGTACTATCTTTAGCACTCAGGATAATAATAGGAGTCGTGTTGCCCCGGCTTCTCAGTTCGCGGCAAAGGCGCAGTCCGTCCATGCCGGGAATCATGAGGTCCAGAACGATGAGGTCGTATTTATTGACGATTGTTAAAGCCAGAGCTTTCAAGCCGTCATCCGTGTTGTCGGTCTGGTAATTTTTGGACTCTAAATATTCAACGAGGTTGAGCCTAATGTCCTCGTTGTCTTCCACAATCAAAATCGTCGGCATATCTGTTCGTTTTTAACGGAGTTTTCACGATCGCTTAACCCGTCATTTCAGGCAAGAGATCCATACTTATCTTCCGATCGGTGCGGAGTTGTAGACGATGAATTCAAGTATGCCAAAGAAGACCAATTCTTTCCTGGTTTGGAGCTTCAATGACATTCTAACGGTATTGCTTCCTTTGTGGTTGCTCTGCTTAATTTCGGAGTTTCGCTACGCACCGATCGACTCTTTCTTTGCCGCTCCTTTTTATATCTCCGGAACCAATTGGCTCGGAACCGGAAGTTTTTTCTCTTCTGCGGTACTTCATAAAGGCGGAAAGTATGTTGCAGTCGCCGTGGCACTCAGCTCGCTGATTCTTTTTCTGCTTTCCTATTTGAAGCAGTTCGCCCGATTAAAACCTTACCGAAAGGTCTGTCTGTACGTCGCGCTTTCTATTTCGGCCTGTGCGCTCATCGTCAGCGGTTTGAAGTCTCTATCCGCCTCTCCATGTCCTTGGTCGCTTCCTCTGTACGGCGGAAACGGAAGCGCCGGAAAGTGTTTCCCCGCCGGCCATGCCTCTTCCGGTTTTTGCCTCTTTGCGCTCTACTTTGCATTTCGGCAGCTCAAATTTAAGAAAGCATGGATTTTTCTTATCCTCGCCTTTGTTTTAGGATGGATCTTGGGGCTTGGCCGTCAGGCGCAAGGCGCACATTTTCTCTCCCATTCTTTTGCCACGATGTTTCTGGACTGGGCCATTTGCGCCCTGTTCTACAGGTTATTTTTCTTTCCAAAAGCCCCGATAAGAATTCGCCAAAAACCCATTTCTACGCTTTCTTATTGCTTAATATCGGCCTTCTTCCTTACTTTCATTTTTAACCTGCCGTTCTTCTCGAAAGCATGTTCGGCTCTGAAGTTTTCGCCATCTGATTTATGGCTGCTTGCAGTTTGTGCTTTTATTCTTTTTTCTGCGTTTTTCGCGGTTCTGCGGCTCTTAAATTACAGCTTCTTAATCAAAGCCTTCAGCTTATTCTTTACGGTCTGCGCAGCCGGAGCCTTGTACTTCAATTATCAGTACGGAACCATTATTAATTCGGAGATGATGCGCAATGCGTTCGCTACCGATACAGCTGAAGCCGCGGAACTCCTGACTGCTAACTTCTTCTTAGAATTCGCCTTTCTATGCCTTCCGCAGTCCTATCTGACTTTCTTTGTTCCGATTAAGCATTCTTCTTTTGTACGCGGCTTATTCCAAGGTTTAATGGGACTGGTCATTGGCGTTTGCTTCTTAATGCTCAATTTCCAGGGCGTCTCTTCGCTTATTCGCTCCGAGCCGGTTCTTCGAAATTTAATCTCTCCGGTGAACATTTTCAGCGGAACCTACAAAGCCGTATTTAAGGACGGTTCCACAGAAGTTGATACACCTCGCATTGTCATCGATCCCAAACCCACGCTTGGGGCCAGCCACAGCAAAGACAAGGGAACACTTTTTATTGTTGTTGTCGGGGAAACCGCTCGATTAGCAAATTGGGGCCTTGCTGGCTACCATCGAGACACAACGCCTCAGCTGCGTGCCAGAAATGTCATTCCGTTCAGTAAAACGATTTCCTGCGGAACCAGTACCGATGTCTCTTTGCCCTGCATGTTCAGCAGAGTTGGTCGAGATCACTACGACAGAGACAGAATCCTAAAAGAAGAAAGCCTCTTGCCGATTCTGCAAAGAGCTGGTGTCAACGTGTTTTGGGCGGATAACCAATCCGGATGCAAAGGTGTTTGTAAAGGTGTTCCGTCCTTGTCAATTTCTAAAACCAAGGCCCCTTCACTTTGCTCAGGACCGAGATGCTATGACGAGGCCTTATTGGCCGGTATAGATACTTCAGAAATCTTGAAACCCGGCAAAACTACGGTGGTCTTTATGCACCAGCTCGGCAACCACGGCCCTGCTTATTCCAAACGCTATCCTAAAAACTTTGAAGTCTTTAAGCCTGTCTGCACAGATGAAAAGCTCAACAACTGTACAAGGGAAGAGATCGTCAATGCTTATGACAACGCAATCCTTTACACCGATCACTTTTTAGCCGGCGTCATTGACTGGTTAAAGGGTCTGGACGGTTTTGATACGGGTCTGCTTTATGTCAGTGATCACGGAGAAAGTCTCGGCGAAAACAATATGTACCTGCACGGGGCTCCGGAACTAATCGCGCCTAAAGAGCAAAAAGAAGTGCCCATGCTGTTATGGCTGTCCAAAGGTTTTGAGCAAAAATTCGGTCTTAATGATGTCTGCCTGCGGGAACAGGCAAAAGCGGACGCTTCTCATGACCAGCTTTTTTCTTCGCTTCTCGGACTTCTGGATGTGAAGTCTGTCGTTTACGACCGAAAGAAAGATTTCACGGCCGTCTGCAGAAAACCGAATGATTAATTATCTTGTTTGGCCATTATTTTTTTTAGTTCGCGTGCATGGAATTTCGCACGATTTTCAGATGCCTTTGCTTCGTATTCAACAATTGCTCTAGCAAATGAAACGAGCCGACGGTTAGACAACGATTGTTTCTTCATTGCGACTGTCAAATCCCAGGGATTTCTGCTCCAGCCGTTTAAGACGGGTACTAATCTTCCTTGTTCAATGTCCTTCCAGCAAAAAGCAAGGGACAAATCAATCGCGATCCCCATCCCGGCCATCAGCCATTCTCGACCTGAGAGAACGTCACCGGAGAAAACAATTTGCTTATACTCAAGCGGCCTTAACTCACCGTCTTTCTGCAAATGGCTTGTGACCGGATAATTTCGGCCGGTCCTCAAAATGATATCGTGAGTTCTCAAATCCTCAGGACTTTGCGGATTTCCTCTTTTCCGAACATATTCCGGCGTAGCTAAAGGAACATTCCCAACTTTGTTGACATTCCAAATGAACAATCCTTCTGCAGGCGGGCGATACGGTAAATACGCAACATCCACCTTACCGGAAATCACGTCCTCATGGTCTACGTCCGAAAGAATCTCCACTTTCAGATTAGGATCCTTTTGTCTGTAGCTTTGGATAATTTCAACAAAGCTGGCACGGGGCACGTTAATCGGAATACCTAGCTTTACCGCTAATTTTTGACTTCCGAACGCCGAAATTTTTTCTTTTAATTTCTTTGCAGCTTCCAAGTAGCACTCAATTTCCGGCAGCAGCTCAATGGCCTCCTGAGTTAAACGAACAGGCCGTGAATGCGGCTCCGTCAGCCGGATTCCGATTTCAGTTTCAAGACCGTGTGTGAGGCGGCAATAAAAAGCTTCATCTCGTCCAAACTTGTCTGCTGCTAAAGAAAAACCTTTTCCTTCAGACAGTGATAAAAGCACTTGCCAGGCAAGAAGTCGCTCCGAGATTTTCATATCGCTTCTTAATTGTTCATTTCACAATTAAGAGTTTAGAGAATACATGGTGCAGTTAGAAAGAAGTGTTTACGATTATGTCCATAACTTATTATTTTCTAAGGAGAAAATCATGAACACCCTCAATAGAAGAAAGTTTTTATCCTCTTCTGCTCTATTAGCAACTTCTTCCTTAATATCCGTAACCGCAAATGCCGCATGTAAGGATCCAATGCCGGCAAAGTGGGATGAAGAAGTTGACGTTATTGTTGTAGGTTCAGGATTTGCCGGCCTTGCTGCGGCAGCAGAAGCTAAAAATGCGAATGCCGGCAATGTTATTGTCTTAGAAAAGATGAGGGCTCCGGGAGGAAACTCCGTCATTAACGGCGGCATCTTTGCAGTTCCCGGAAATCCTGCCCAAGTTAAGTTAGGTATCAAAGACTCTCCCGAACTCCTCGCCAGCGACATGATCGCTGCCGGACTCGGTTACGGCTATCCCGAGAAAATCAAAGCGATGACAGAAGAAGCCTTGCCGACCTACGAATGGACAGTTAAAGAACTCGGTGTTCAGTACAACGACAAAGTCGGTCAAGAAGGCGGTCACTCTGTTCCTCGTCACGTCTACACCATCAACGGTTCCGGATCTGAAATTGTTCACAAACAGCTTGCATACGCCAAGAAGTTAGGTATCCCCGTCAGACTGCGGGTCTACGTTGAAAGGATCATTCGTGATGAAGACGGACGAGTCAAGGGGCTGCAGGTTAGAGAGGGCTACAGATTCCCGAACGCACAATCCGGCAGAGTTAAGTTCATCAAAGCCAATAAGGCTGTAATCCTTTGCCACGGAGGTTTCGGCGCGGATGTGAACTACCGCATGAAACATGATCCAAAACTGACAGACAAATTCGACACGACGAACCAGCCCGGCGCTACTTCCGAACTTTGGAGAGAAGCTTCCAGAATTGGCGGGAATTTGATCCAAGCTGACTGGATTCAATGCGGTCCCTGGAATTCTCCTGAGGAAAAAGGCATGGGGGTCGCCTTGTACTTCGCACAAGGCGCTGCAGCAACACAGGGAATTTGGATTGACTGCGCTACGGGCAAGAGATTTGTCAATGAATTAGCTAATCGAAAGATCCGCGCCGACGCTGTGATCACCAATAACAATAAAGGCCATACCTGCATCGCATTAGCGGACCAAACCGCGGTTGATCTGACGATTCAGAAGAGTCGTCCCGGAATTTTGGATAAGCAGCTCGAAAGAAAAGTTGTCCACAAATTCGCATCTTTGGAAGATCTGGCAAAACAATACAATGTGCCGATGGATGCCCTGCAGGCTACTATTGCCGACTACAACAAACACCAGGGTGAAGGTACTCCGGACGAAATGGGCCGGAAGATCTACAAAGGAGCCCAGGCCATCGGAACAGGACCTTGGTACTGCTCCATCCTTTCTCCAAAGGTTCACCACTGCATGGGCGGCTTAGAAACCAATAGCAAAGGTCAGGTCATCGACGTATCCAGCGACAAACCCATCCCCGGCCTTTATGCTGCGGGTGAATCCACCGGAGGCGTACACGGTGCCGTGAGACTTGGCTCTTGTGCCGTCCTTGACTGCTTAGCTAACGGACGAATTGCCGGACGAAATGCGGCTCAAGAACAAAACTGGAGCTAATCATATCTTTCCAATCAGCGGCATCAGGTGCCGCTGATTGGAACTTCAAAATTCTTCAGCCAAAGAAAAATATGAAAAACCAGAATTTTCTAAAAGTACTATTACTACTTTGTTGTCTTTGTTTTTCTCTGCCCTCCTTCAGCGCGGATAATCTGGGAGCAGATATGCACCAAGCAAAAGGTGTTCAGTGCCAATCCTGCCATGGTTCAGACATGAAAAATCCTCAATACCCCACCGAAGAAACCTGCACACAGTGTCACCAGAAGGCGGCGCTAGCAGAAAAGACACGTAATCTTCCGGGCGCAAATCCTCATGCCGCTCCTCATAACGGCGACTGCATCTTGTGCCATTTGCAGCATGAAAAGCCTGAAAACTACTGTGCTCAGTGCCACAATTTCAAATTCGTAGTTCCTTAATTCCGAAGAGGTTTCCAGGTGCGCGCGGCGCACCTGTCTAGATTCTAGGGGGAGTTAAAGATTTCCGCCTTTCACTTGTTTACTTTCGGCAATCTTAGCCGGATCCCCGAGTTTCTCTTTAAAGAAATTCACTACGGTATTGATAATGTTCGGCTGATACCAAGCAAGGTCTCCGTGCTTTGCTCCTTCTACCAAGATATATTTCGCATCTTGGTTCTTCGCTTTTAAAGCACGATACATACTTGCGCTTTGCTCGGGACTAACTAAAGGATCTGCACTTCCGTGGAAAAGCAGGAACGGAGGTTCGTTGCCATCGACGTGTCCGAGCGGGCTAGCATCAAGCATTTTCTTTGGATCTTTCGTAATGCTTTCACCCGGAAAGGTATTGAATGCAGGACCGTTGACCAAGAGCGCTTCGGTTACAGCCGGAGAATCATGCACGACGCGAACTTCTTCCGGGAAGCCTTCGCCGACATTGCGAAGATCCGACAACCCGTATAGAGATACGACGGCCTGAACGTCAGAGGACTGGTTCAGGAAGTCACCTTCATCGAATTGTTTTTCTCCGTTAGTAGCTCCGGACATTTGAGCAAGGTATCCGCCGGCAGAATCACCGAGAACACCGATCTTTGTAGGATCGATACCGTACTCTTTGGCATGTTCACGAAGGAAGCGAACGGCGGCTTTGGCGTCATTGACTAAAGCAGGATATTTCGTCGGAACCGTACGATATTCGGCTGCCGCAACAACAAATCCTGCCTTAGCTAAGGCTGTTCGCATTTCGGTAAATTTTTCATAGTCCGCAGAGGTAAAGCCGCCGCCAGGAAAGTAAATAATCGCGGGCTTTGCCTTGCCGTCACGCGGAATCATCACGGTCATACGGAGAGCGCGATTGCTTCTTAATCCTTTGATTTGTGAATACACAATGCCGGACATAGAATCGATCTGACCGTTCTCAATTTTCGGCTGCATTAATTCCGCACCGTCCGTAAAGCCCGGTAGTTTTGCGTTTGCAATATTACTCATAACAAAAATGGCTCCCGTCAAAACAATCAGCTTGCCAAACTTCATTCGCATTCCTTCTTTTTGGTTACTTTTCTCCAAGTTTCTTTTGGATTTTATTTCGCCTCACCTGTGGCAACTACCAAAGCATTTGAGGCCATTTTCTCAGTACAAACCATTAGGCTGTACTGTAGAAGAAGTTTTCAGCTTAATCTGAGTGAAAGACCTTCTCCGAGATGTCATCCGCGACTAACATCAATTTAATATTCCTCTGCGGAGTGATTTATGAGAACAAAATTAATCGTCGGTTCCCTCTTAGCCCTCACCGCTCTGTCAGCCTCTGCGGCGCTTCTTGATTCCGTCAATATCCCTAAAACGCCTCAGCAGGAAGCAAAAATCGAACTCGGCAAAATGCTTTGGTTTGATCCAAGACTTTCCTTATCGGGCAAAGTCTCCTGCAACACCTGTCACGATCTTTCCACAAACGGTGCAGATACGAAGCCACTTTCTATCGGCTACGCGGGACGAAAAGGAACCGTAAATTCTCCGACAGTATTCAATGCAGAAAAGCAGATTGCGCAGTTCTGGGACGGAAGGGCAAAAACGTTAGCAGAACAAGCAACGGGCCCTATTACTAACCCTCTCGAAATGGCAATGACGCCGGAATTAGCAGAAGGAGTCATCCGATCCATTCCCGGATACAGACCCTATTTTGAAAAGGCCTTCGGAAGTAAGAATCCGACATTCAGTGAAATTGCGGAAGCTCTAGCGGCCTTTGAAACCACATTAACAACGCCTAACGCACCTTTTGAACGTTATTTGAAAGGCGACAAAAACGCTCTTACTCAGCAACAAATTGACGGCTTGAAATTGTTTCGAAGATCCGGCTGCATCCGTTGTCACAGCGGAAATCTGTTAGGCGGAACTTCTTTCCAAAAAGTCGGCTCCGTTCGGCCTTACGTGACCGACAATCCCTCCAAAGGGCGTATGGATGTCAGCGGTAAACCTTGGGACGAAATGATGTTTAAAGTTCCGACACTTTTGAATGTTGAAAGGACGGCTCCTTATTTCCATGACGGGGCTGTTAAAACGTTGCCGGATGCTGTCAAAAAGATGGCCGATATCCAACTGGACATGAACCTGAGTGAGAAGCAAGTTGAAGAAATCGTCGCCTTCCTCGACTCTTTGAACGGAGAACTTCCTAAGATTGAAAAACCTACTCTTCCGCCAAGCGGCCCGGAAACTCGGAAATACATCGAGGAAGTCTACTGATTTCCAACCATTGATTCACATAACCAACGGCTTGAACCTCAAGGTTCCGGCCGTTTTCTTTTCAGTTTTGATAACCGGAAGGCAAAAAAAAAGCACCTGAGAAATAAATTTCAAGTGCTCTTAATCAATCGGAAAGATACAGCCGAATTGCTCGGCGGAATGCATCTTTCTCAACCTCAAATCCCAAGGAGAAGTGACAAATTCATTTGCCACACCGACATATTAGCACAAACCACTAGTGATAAACCCTATAAGTAAATAATTTTCTCTTCTTTTTCCCAAAATAGTTCGCCTCTCTAGGTGTTATTACTCTAGTCAAAGTTTTTACGAACTAATACAATTTTCTCAACAAACCAAAAAAAATCCCAAGGACCTCTGCTTCGATTTCGTTGCAGAGGTTTTATTTTGCGCGGTGAGAAAATTGCCGCCGAGAGTTAGCGAGCCTCAGACAAAAAACCATATGTAGCTTTTCTGCACCCCAA
>ERZ791903.912-NODE-912-length-33623-cov-4.079898_pt1 | contig 33623 bp, 26 predicted proteins | sample MGYA00510148_ERZ791903 | MGnify/ENA primary metagenome ERZ791903 (study PRJEB30046, sample SAMN00792080) | human gut metagenome | study: EMG produced TPA metagenomics assembly of the A metagenome-wide association study of gut microbiota in type 2...
TTTTGCCTACTCAGGGTAAAGATTTCTTGAGAAGGTGTTGCACTTATTTTGGAATAGGTGGTGCACTTATTTTGGAATTAACAAGATGATAACCATGAAGAACAAAGTATCTTAGAAGCGAAAATTTTCACAACTCAACAAAGCAGTCATTTAAGTTCAACACCGATTTCAAATAGCAGGCATTTTTAAACATTTCCTCTGAAGAATCGCTTGTCACACGCAGTTAATATTTGTACGGCCCTGGCTCGCTGTGATACATTCATTGGAGGGGTTTGATAAAAGAGATAATAATCATGGCTCAAATTTTTCCCTCTTTAGAAACAGTTCGCCAGTTTAAAGTTCAACCTACCGAAGGAGAATGGACTTTGCTGCGTTTCTTAGATAAGGTGTTGGACGACAACTTTGAGGTTTATTTCAACCCTTTTCTCAATGGGGATAGGCCTGACATCATAATTCTAAAAAAACAAGGCGGAGTTTTAATTATTGAGGTTAAGGACTGGGACCTCGATTTATATAAATTGGATGAAGATAAAAACTGGCGCCTTTCTCATCCCAAAAATGAGATGGAGAAGAATGCTCGAATTCTATCTCCGATTGAACAATGCAAAAAATATAAAAATAATTTGTATTACCTCTATTCAGAGAAGCTGTTTGAAAAAATACTTTTTAATCAAAAGTTCTGGGCATTAGCAACTTGTGGCGTTTATTTTCATAAAGCCTCCCATAAAAAAATAGAGAATTTTCTTGTAAAGCCTTTTTTGAGTGAAGAAAACTATCAAGAAGATTTGAGCTATATAGAGCTAATAGGGAGAGATGACTTAGACGAAAAGACGTTCAAGATAATTCTTGAAAAGCATTATATGCTAGGAAAGAAGAGCTATTTATTTGACGATGAATTGTATGAGTCTATTCATCGGATTTTGCAGCCTCCTATGCATCTTAAAGATCAAGGGAAATTTCTTAGAAGATTTGATGCCAGCTTTGAACCAAAATCATCAGATATATTGATGTTTTCAAAAAACAGGATGAGCTGATATTTGATAAGAAAAAAAGACAGCAATGGAGAGTAAAAGGTGTAGTTGGTTCCGGGAAGACCACCCTATTAGCCGCTAAAGCAATACAGGCGTATAAAGAGTTGATTCAGTCTGGGGTGCAGCAACCTAAAATACTTATCCTTACTTTTAATATTACACTTAGAAATTTTATTCACGATAAGCTACAACAAATAAATGAGACTTTTGATTGGAAGGCATTCACTATATCTAATTATCATTCGTTTCTAAAAACGCAATTCACTAATCTAGAAATTGTCTACAACAACGATGGATCTGAGGAAGAAGATTTTTCAAGTGGTATTTATGAGAATTATGAATTATTCTCAAGATATAAGGATCGCACTGAACGATTTGACGTAATTTTTATGGACGAGATCCAGGATTACAAACGTGAATGGATGAATATCATAAAGGATTTCTTCCTAATTGAGGGGGAAAACTATCCTTTTGTTGGCTATTATTTGCTTGGTGATGTGAAACAAAACATATATACCAGGGAAATATCAAAAAAAGATGTTGCAACAAACGTACTGGGCGTGCACACGCTTGATAGTTGTTTTAGATCACAGACGAAAATAAAAGATCTTGCACTAAAATTTCAAGAGATTTTTTTTGAAAAAAAATATGACATTGATTCTACCTTATTTGCAGAAGAAGATTATTTATTTAAAGGACAAAATCAAAAACTAGGGGTTATAGATTATATTAATCTTCATAGCGATGATCTCCTAAAATCAACATTTGAGGTTATAAATAATATTATAGAACATCGGCTTGTTAAGGTAGCATTGAATGATATTGCTGTCCTTGGTGCTAAGATCGATTTTCTTCAGGATTTTGATTGTTTTTATAGCCATGAGACTCATCGCAAAACAACTACTATGTTTGAGACTTATGAGGAGATGTTTCTGCTAGGTTTGCAAGGATCATGTTTTCCCTACCTAAATTATTTAAATAAAGATTTAAATTATCCAATAAAGTATAAAAAGCCAGATTCTTATAAGCCGATTGCGGATTTATTTATCACATATCATATCTATAATCTTTATCCAGATTTATTCAAAAAGCATTTAACTTTGAAATGTCATCAGTTTGGATATGGGTTTGATGAATTTTTAGCCGTAATGAATAAATATAATAAAAATTTCGATTTATTCCTAGAGGAAGTAAGACATAGAGATTACGAGAAAATCAGACGGAATATGAAATTTAACTTCTGGATGAATACTGGAAATATTAAAATTTCGTCGGTTCACAGCTTCAAAGGATGGGAAAGCGATACTGTTTTCTTACTCGTGCCCTCTGAGAAAACGAGCGATAGCTTCGATGAGTTAATCTACACGGGGATAACCAGAGCTCGAACGAACCTCTTTATTATTAATTTAAATAATAAGGAGTATCACGAAAAACTGAAGGCATTGGTTGACGCTTGTAAATAACGAAAAAAGGGAGAAAAGCGGAATAACCTAACAATGGCCCTGAGGACATGGACTACCAAAATTTTGTCATAATTTATTTTTTTTTGAGAGCGAAAAAGCGTAACGCGGTCACCATAATCTCTAACTCGCGGTCTCTAGATCTATAGAAGAAAGAGCCTTTATCCTTCTTAATAAGGGAGTAGAGGAAATGTGCAGCCGTATTTCGATGAATGATGTTTATACGGTCTGTTTAAACGTTAAATTTTGACTTGTATAAAAGGGAAAATTTCATCTAAGAACAAAATTTACTAGTGTTTTACTAGTAAAAGTAGTGAATGTTTGAGCACGATATTAGACGTAAAAGGCTGAAATCCTTCTTCCTCTCTCAGACAAGGAGAAGGGAAGAGAATTAATGAAATCAAAAAGGCGCATCGTAACCGCAAATTTGTTTAAGTGTCGCAGCTAGTCGAACCACGGAAAATCTAACTTATTTAATTCGTTCAATATTTCGTCGTATTTCCATTTTTCGAGGCCGAGAAAATCTAACTCGGCATCAAAATACTCCAGCGCTTTATCCTTGCACGTGAAGTACGTGCCTTTGTACATAATTCGATCCAAGATCAAAGTTTCCAAAGAATCAAGAGTAACGGGTTTCCAATTTTCCTCGGTGTCCGTGGGCGAGTCGAGAAATGCGCCGCCGTCCTCCTTAAATTGCAGTCCGGCGAAATTTGCCACTGTTTCAATTCGGAGATATAGGAAGCCATGCCTGTCTTCGGAATTGTCGAAATATGCGGCAATAACCTTTTTGCGTACGAGATCGTCGATTTCCTGTTTAAGACTCTTCATAATTGACCTCCTCGTAATCAGCCACATCACCTATTATTTATTCAATACAGGACACGTTAGTTTTGGAAGGAGAGATTCAAACCCTGGCGATGCTCTGGCTTCTCTGTGTATCATGGGATGAAGGTGTTGCATCCAACTAATGCTTTTGAGTAATCCAATATTTCTTTAAATTGTCATCAACGGTATAGACTTCCCAATCTTTGAAACCGCATTCAGGGCACGGTTTTACCCTTGCGAGTAAATTTCTAAGTCCTGGCAAGAGTGCAAGGCAGACTCCGCCGACGCCAATAGCAATGCAAAGAGGACTTGCAATGCCTGACCCTGCGAAGAGATAACTAGCGTATGCCGCGTTTCCTCCCATGACAGCTCCGACGCTTCCCGTAATGAACTTGCGTAAGGCTCCCCGAGTAAGTTCTTCCTCATGACCGCAGTTTTTGCACTTGATAAAAGTCTTTGCCATCGAAACCTCTCAACGCTTGGTTATTGTCTAACGGGCCTAATCTGCGCTCTATTCTTGGGAATAATTATCGCTCAACGCATCCGTCAATTCTTGTCTCTCGCAAACATTACAACCCGGAAAAAATTAGCATTTGCGTCTTCACGCAATCTTATACACGGCACCCATTAGAACGTTGTTTCTCTATCTTAAATTTATTAGGATATGGATGAAAAGCTTGATAAGAATTAAGAACGAACAAAATTAGAACATGCAGAATCCAGCTTTACCCCTTCAACGAGTCGATGGATACTGGGAACACCATTCCCTCCGTTTTATGCCCAAGCACGATTGGGAGGTGATGATTCAGAACGATGTCATCAATGTTGTCTTTAACGGGAAGACATTTGACGTTTCTCCGGAAAAAATAAATCTAATAAGCGGACTACTTTCTTCAGTGGTCGAGCTGGAGGATGATAACCAAAACAAATATCAGTTAAGGGGCTGGAAGCGGGACCAGATAAAAGAATTTCAGCAGGCCCTTGAAGGATCTCTTCTTCACTTCTACTACCGATATCCGGGAAAAGCCTTTCCAGGTTACCAATCTTGGCGAGACTCTTTTACAAAAGAATATGAGAAAGAAAAATCTCGGGGCTGGGTTTGGATCGATCCAGTAACGCCTTATTCAGCGCCAAAACCCCCTGAACTTAAAGACTCAGATTGGATAAATCATGCAAAACCATTGTTTAACCGCCTTGATCCGGGAACAGATTTTGAGTTGGTTTCGAACACAAGTGGTTACATCTATAAAGAAAATAGAAAAAATCTAGAACTTCTTATTAAGGAAGACAGTGATTTCTTTGACACCATAGAAAAAAATCCGCTTACAGAGCAGCAAAGAAAAGCGATTGCTTGCTTTGCGCCTAGAACTTTAGTTGTTGCTTCAGCGGGTTCTGGTAAATCTAGTGTTTTGGCAGCAAAAACCGCTTACGCGATAAAAAAAGGTTTCTTTTTGCCGTCAGAAATACTCTTATTGGCTTTTAATAACGATGCTGCCGCCGGGCTTAAAAATAAAGTTACTTCTGCCACAGGAAAAGATATTGAGGTCTGCACTTTCCATAAGTTCTGTCTCCGAGTAATTGGGAACGCTACTGGGAGAAAACCTTCCGTTGCAAAGTATATTGACCAAGGACAAGGGGACCTGGTAATGAGGAAAATTCTGCTTGATTTGATTAAAGACCCCTTATATAAGCACAAGCTCGACTCCTATAACCTTTTTTTCGGACCGCGTCATAAAGAAGACCAAGAGGAGGAAAAAAATAGAGGTTTCAAATTTAGAACAAAAGAGGGAGAAATAGTTAAGAGCAAGGCGGAAAGGATCTTTGCCGACCTGATGCATGATTTGCAAATCAGTTATGAATATGAAATGGAATATCCCTTTCCTACAGCGGATGAAGCCCACAGCCAATACCACCCTGATTTTTATCTTCCGCAAATAGATACGTGGGTTGAAATCTGGGCGGCAGCGGATAGCGAGCCAGATCCATTTCCCGGCTATCAAGCTGGAAAAATTTGGAAAAGAAAGACGCACCTGGAACACAACACAAAACTCAAGGAGTTTGTAGCAAAAGAGATAGACCAAACGCGGGCAGGGGATAACGTTTGTGAATGGCTCTTTCGTATTTCTGAGGAGATCCAGAAAGAAAAGAAAGAAGAAGATAGAAAAACTCCGAAGGCTTTATCTGATACGCAAAAGGAGTTCGCAGGGTTACTCAGGACATTCCAGGTGCATGCGTACAACAACGATTTGTCGACATACGATCTCGAAGAAAAGATTTCTTCGGAAAACATCGGGCTATTGAGTGACCTCTCCCTTCGTCTCCAAGAATCCGTCTTCAAGGAAAAATTATTTTTGGAGCTGTATGGGCCTGCTGAGGCTAAATGGCGAGAGATGCTGAAAAAGAACGGAGAAACGGATTTTGAAATGATGATGCGCCAGGCTGCGGAAATCATTGAAAGCGGCAAATGGATGAGTCCGTATCGCTTAATTATGGTTGATGAGTTCCAGGATACAAGTCAGCTTAGAGCCCGAATCTTAAAAGCATTATTAAGAACAGATAAAACAAGATTGGTTGCAGTTGGGGACGATTGGCAGTCCATCTATCGTTTTACCGGGGCAGATATCTCCATTATGAAAAATTTTTCAGATCATTTCGGAGGTAGTGAGATACCCAAGCTAGAGCAAACATTCAGGTGTTCTCCCGAAATTTGCGATGTTTCCAAAAACTTTATCCTGAAAAATCCGAGTCAGCTCCCAAAAAATGTGAAACCTGCCTTTCCCCTTCGAGAGGGCTCTGTGTCTCTACTTTTGGTTGATAAAAATGTTAATGTCATCATAGCGATAAAAGATGAACTGAATAGACTTGATCGTCTTCATCTCGAACGCGGAGAAAAAAAGACGGTTGCTATTCTCGGGAGATTTAATAGTGACTTCTCCCCTTTCATCAATCCCGATGATCCTGATTACATCCGCCCTTCAACATATCCGGCGTTAGATGTTTCTTGTTCAACAATCCATAGATCCAAGGGATTGGAATTTGACTACATAATCCTTGCGAGGATGGAGCAAGACTGCTCTTGGGAATTTCCATGTCAAATTCAGGATGACCCGATCCTTGACCTTGCAATGCCGGAAAAGGAAGGTTATGAATTTGCTGAAGAAAGGCGTTTGTTATACGTTGCATTGACGAGGGCTAGATCTTCTGTAGCGATTATTGCTAACTGTGACTTCCCCTCTATATTCACAAAAGAGCTGGTGGATCCGAAGTCAGAATACTCGGTTAAAGTGGAGAAACTCAATCCTCCTAAAAATGGGGAAATTAAGATCAGGAGGGAAGAGCTCAGTAAACTAGAGGCTTTTTCACTGATTCAATTCGCGCCTACCCGTGTACAGAAAAGAAGAAAAACTTCCCGAAAAAGGTATAACTGAAAAACGTAACATCTCAGAGAAAAATGCCTGCACGAGCGAGTTGGAATTGAAATCTTTAGCTGTAGAAAACAGAAAATCTGACCTATCGTGGTGACGGCCTTTACAGAGTTCGATTTCATTGGACTTGTAATTTCAGACTCAATGGCAACATCAAGGGCGGACCTCCTTCAGACCACCAGAAAAATCATGGCCTTATTACACGTTTAGAGTGAAATGGAATGTTACTCGATAGCAAAAAATGACGACCTAAGGATTTCCGCCAAGAGGGGATTTAGTTTTTAGTCAAAAACCGCTAGAGTGTCGATCATAATTATTTACCGCCCGAGAGGCCGAACATGATCGACAAGGCAACAAGAGAGAAGATTATTTCCTTAATTCATCGGGAGGTTGTGCCGGCGCTAGGATGCACAGAGCCCATCGCCGTGGCGCTGGCAGTTGCCAAGGCCACAGAGCTCTTAGGAATTCAGCCTGAAGAAATTAATCTTGGTCTTAGCGGCAATATCACTAAGAATGCCATGGGGGTAGGTATTCCGGGAACCGGAATGATCGGATTGCCGATTGCAATCGCTCTTGGAAGTCTCATCGGAAAATCCGAATACGGTCTCGAGGTCCTCAAAGAAGTCTCTCCCGAAGCGGTCGAAAGAGGAAAAGCTTTTATCGAGTCGGTTCCTATCAATATCAAACACTTGCCGGACTCTCCTTCTAACCTTCATGTTGACGTTGAGGTCCGAGCACAAGGACATTCGGCTCGCGCCGTTATTTCGCGAGAACACACGCTCTTTGTCCTCTTGGAAAAAGACGGTAGGACGATTTTTGCTGAGGAAGAGGGTTCCGGAAACGGTGATGCTCAAGACGCAGATGATGTGCAGCTGAATTTCAGAATGGTTTTTGATTTTGCGACGACAGCTCCGTTAGAAGAAATCCAATTCATGAAAGAAGCTCAGAGACTCAATGAAGAGGCCGCAGAATTCGCGTTAAAAGGTGATTACGGTCACTCTCTCGGAGCCATGATCCGGAATAACGGAATGAAGTACATGGGCGACTCTACTCTGGCACACATGGTTGAATTTACTTCGGCTGCTTGTGATGCCCGCATGGGCGGTGCTACGGTTCCGGTGATGTCTAATTCCGGCAGCGGCAATCAAGGAATTACCGCGACTTTGCCGGTTGTTGTTTTCGCTAAAGATATGAACGCAAGCGAAGAGCAAATGATTCGCGCGCTCACGCTCAGCCACTTAACGAGTGTCTACATCAAGCAAAGTTTGGGGCGCCTTTCAGCTCTTTGCGGATGTGTTGTGGCTTCTACCGGTGCTTCTACTGCTATTACTTGGCTGATGGGCGGCGGATATGAAGACGCGTGTGCCGCCGTCAAAAATATGGTGGCTAACCTGTCGGGAATGCTGTGTGACGGTGCAAAGCCGGCCTGTTCTATGAAAATATCTTCAGGAGTATCAACAGCCTTGATGTCTGCGATGTTGGCGATGAACGGTCGCTGCGTATCTAGTATTGAAGGGATTGTCAGTGAGGATGTCGATCAGACAATCCATAACCTTACTTTAATTGGGAAGGAAGCGATGGTCGAGACTGATCGTCAGGTGCTCGAGATCATGACGCATAAATGAGAAATGGGCCTGGAAGCATTAAAAATCCAAGAACAGAGCCCTCTCTTTTCTTCAAAGAGCAAGACTATTTGAGCTAAAACAAGTTCTATCAGCAACCTTCTGTTTTCCCGTTTTTGCGCAGGAATATCAAAATTGGCGTCCGACAATATTGCTTGGGCGCCAACTTCATCAGCGTGACAATTGGAAAACAGACTATGAACTCAACTCAAAGTAGCGCCGTAGATTGCATAACTTTTTGTGCTTATTACGAAAAGTGGCTGCAAATTTATAAACAAGGTGCGGTAAAGGACGTAACTTACAACAAATATGTAATGACGTTACGATGGCTTCGGAGATTAATTCCTGATTTAGTGATTCAAAATTTGAATCGGCTCAATTATCAGGATCTGCTGAATCGATACGCGACCACGCACGAAAGACAAACAACGATGGATTTTCACCATCAACTCAAAGGAGCAATTCTTGACGCCGTCGATGATGGTTTAATTGACAGAGACCCTACTCGCAAGGCGATTATCAAAGGGAAAACTCCCAGACCCAAGAAGGCGAAGTTTTTAAATCAGTTTGAACTGCATAAATTACTTTCGGCTCTTGATATTTCCGGGCCATTGAATTGGGACTGGTTTATTCTTCTCGTGGCCAAGACTGGAATGCGTTTTTCTGAAGCCTTGGCTCTTACGCCGAACGACTTTGATTTTTCTAGACAGACCGTAACGGTGAGCAAAACATGGGATTACAAGTCAGGGAAAGGTTTTCTGCCGACAAAAAATAAATCTTCAGTTAGAAAGATCCAGATAGATTGGCAAATAGCGATTCAATTTGCAGCCCTTGTCAGAGAGCTTCCTAAAGAAGAGCCTATTTTCGTTAAAACAGCAGTTTTTAATTCGACTGTTAATTGCCGCCTTCGGAAATTATGCCTTAAAGCCGGAATTCCAGTGATTTCGATTCATGGATTAAGGCATACACACGCATCTCTCCTCCTATTTGCAGGAGTATCAATTGCGAGTGTTGCTAGAAGGCTCGGGCACGCGAGTATGAACACAACTCAAAAAACATATTTGCATATTATTCAAGAGTTAGAAAACAAAGATGTAGATCTTGTGATGAGATCTTTATCGGGACTGACCTAAAAATTACTCACGCTGATGAAGAGTAATAGTATTTTCAAGGGTAGAGAAAAGAACTCCAATTTTCTCTTGTTCTTCCTTTCCTGGCATGAAAAATACCATCTGTTTAAACATGTAGCCTGTCAACTGATTTATTGTTGCCCCCATGTTTTTTGCTATTTCTTTGTCAAAATCTGAGGTATTTAGCAATGCATTAGCGAAGGAGGGACATGGAGACCTTAGACCAACCATAAAAGCACCAACAACAGTATCAGCCATAGGCTGTTTAACTTCAGCATGTTTACCAATTAAGGCCTTAGATCCATTTCGCACTACCATTACGATATCGCCTATTTTTACTTTCTCGCTTGTAGCGACCTCAGGGTCTACATAAACATTATCTGCAGCTATCAAGGCTCCATCTTTTACGTTGGAAGAACGCAGGACCAAAACCCCTTTACTCTTTACGTCCGTAGGTTTATATGTCAAACCTCCATAAAAGGAAACAAGATGAGTTAACTTACGCTGTTCCCAAGCGGGATAGTCTTTCCCGTTTGTGTCTTTAAAACGAAGGACGGGGGCTTTTTCTTTTTTTTCCATTTTCGAACCTTAAATTTCGGTTTTAAGCCCAAGTTGCTTGAACAATCCGTTAAGTTCTGACTTCAACTGTTTTTCTTCTGTTTCTATGCTCAGAAGTTCTGTAAAAACGCCTTCCAAGTCGATTTCCTCTTCTTCTTCAGAGGTATCAACATAGCGGGGAATATTTAAATTAAATCCCTGTGCTTGAATTTCTTCTAAGCTCGCAAGATAAGAGAATTTTTCTATTGATTTACGTTCTTTGTAGGCGTTGAAAATTTTGTCCAAATGCTCGTCAAGAAGAAAATTTCTTGGACCTTCTTTTTTAAATTCCTTCGATGCATCGATGAAAAGGACATCCCGCGATGTATGATTTTTTTTCAGAACCAAAATGCAGGTTGGAATGGAGGTTGAGTAGAAAATACCAGCCGGAAGACCAATCACAGCGTAAATTTTTCCTTCCTCAAGTAATTTCTTCCGAATCGCTTCTTCGGAGGAGCCTCTGAACAGAACCCCATGAGGCAAAACAATTGCCATCGTTCCGGAGTCTTTTAAGTGATAGAAGCCGTGAAGCAAAAAGGCATAATCGGCCTTACTTTTAGGAGGGAGTTTGCCAAATGATGCAAATCGAGGATCCATAAGAAGGCCTTCGCTAGCATCATATTTTTGCGAGTAAGGCGGATTCATAACAACAGCATCAAAAGTAGTTGGCTCGTCAGAAGGCCAATCCACACCTAACGTATCACCAAATCGAAGATGTTGCTGAGATGATGAAACCCCATGAAGGATCATATTCATCCTTGCAAGGTTATAAGTTTGATTTTTTATTTCCTGCCCAAAATATTGAATTTTGTTTGTTAGGTTAAGGGTCGGCGAATCAACAATAAAATTTTTCACTTGTAACAATAACGATCCAGAACCCATGGTTGGGTCGTAGACCGAGAAAGCATTTTTATGTTCTTGACCATCTGTAACGATTCTAGCCAGCAAACGTGAAACCGCTCTGGGCGTATAAAATTCCCCTGCTTTTTTCCCTGATTCAGATGCAAATTTTGAAATTAGATATTCATATGCATCTCCGAGCGCATCATGACCATATGCGTGGAAATCAATATCCGCCAGTTGAATAATGACAGAAGAAATGAGTTTATTAGCCTCTGCAGCCGTTTTTCCAAGTTTTTTAGAATTGATGTCAAAGTCCTCGAATAAACCTTCATAAAAGAGTCCTTGACTCTGTTCTATGTCTCTAAAAATTTGAGACAACGACGACAGCATAAATGTTCGGTTTTCTACTTCTTGGGCTAAATGAGAAAAGGTTGATTCAGGTTTAATAAAGCACCCAAATTTTTTTCTTATTTCTTCCTCTAATAAGTCTTTATCTTCAGAAAGGTAATAACGCCCAAAAATTCTTTGAGCTTCATCCAAGCTCTCCGGTTTTCTGTTCTCTACTAGATCAACAACTTCATAGAGAATTTCGTCAGAAAGATTTTTAAAGAAAACCAATCCTAGAAGGTAGTCCTTGTAATCATCCGCCGACATACTTTTCCTCATGTCGTCGGCAGCTGCCCACAGACTTTTATTTAGCTGTTCTTGAGTGAGTGAAGACATATTTTTATAGCCAATCTTAACTTTTGCATTAACCTACTGAGCTACGAGATTAGCACTTACTTCCGCAATTACGAAATTAAGGACAAATAAATATATTTTTAAAATTAAATTACCCCAATTTTGAATCTTTTTAGATTATCAAGGTATGTGCCAAAGTCAGGAGTGAGTGCTTATCCTGTAACTACTTAACCACTTTTAAAGGCACACTTGGGAACAGCGTGAGCTTGTCGATCTAGGAAAATTTAAAAAAGGGAGAGGCTACTCGAAGGAAGATTTGAGTTCCGAAGGTGCTCCTATAGTTCTATACGGAAGCTTGTATACCAATTATCAATCATTGATTAAAAAGCCGGATTCTTTTGCAGTTCCAATAGAAAATTCAATAGTAAGTCAGGGCAGGGAAGTATTAATTCCAGCTTCTGGCGAGACATCAGAAGAAATTGCCCGTGCTTCTGCAATAATTGTGAAAGGCGCTCTACTAGGAGGAGATTTGAATATTTATACCCCTGATGAGCTATTAAATCCGCACTTCGTGGCTTTAAGTATCACATATGGTCCGTTGCACAAAAGACTTTCCAGACTGGCTCAAGGTAAAACTGTTGTACACCTGCAATATTCCTCTTTTCAAGAAGAATCGATTATTTTTCCGCATCGAGAGGAACAGGAAAAGATATCAAGTCTCTTTGATACCTTTGATGAGCTTATTACTCTTCATCAGCGTAATTCTCCTTACCAAAATCAGCTTTGACTCAAAATTAAGTGAAGAAATTCCTGAAAATTAAGCACGCTTGGGAACAGCGTAAGTTCCAAGAAATAACCCAACGCGTTTCAACAACTTCGATCAGCTCCATTGATTTCCCCAGTGTCGAATATGAAGACATTAAAGCAGGCTCTGGAACCTTGAATAAGGATGTCAAAGTGAAAGACAAGAATAAAAAAGGGATAGTTTTTGATAAAAACGACATTCTCTTTGGGAAATTGCGCCCTTATCTTATGAATTGGCTTCTAGCCGATTTTAAGGGCGTTGCAGTAGGAGATTTCTGGGTTCTGAGGAGTCAAAACTTTAATCCCAAATTTGTTTACAGTCTTATCCAATCAAAGTCTTTCCAAGAAGTTGCGAATCGATCAAGTGGCTCAAAAATGCCTAGAGCCGATTGGAATTTAGTATCAAATACTCTGTTCTTTGTTCCATCTCAAAACAACGAACAAAGGAAAATCGGAGAGGTTTTTTCTAGCTTAGACAAGGTTATTACTCTTCATCAACGTAAGTTGGAAACTTACAAAAAATTAAAGAAAAGTTTGCTCCAAAAAATGTTTATTTAGGAGGGAAAGATGTCCGAACTTGAGTCAAACATTGAGAAAAGCTTGATAAATCAACTTACATTGGGGGTATCTCAATGGACATACAGGCCTGACATAAAAAATACAGAACAGCTTTGGGCAAATTTTCGGACCAAATTAAATCAAAACAACATAGGAGTTTTGAAAGGTAAGGAAATTACTGATCCCGAGATGGAGCAGATCAAAGCCTATATGGCTGAACAAGGAGCTAGTACGTATAAGGCAGCCTTGTGGCTTGCAGGCGAACACGGAATAGCCCAAATTCCGTTAGTTCGTGAAGATGCGACTCTTGGTACAGTTACGTTGATGGCGATTAATAATCGAGAGGTTGCAGGCGGACATTCTTCTTATGAAGTAATCAACCAATTTTCCCCTTCTGACGCCGACAGAGACAGAAGATTCGATGTATCCCTGCTTGTCAATGGCATCCCTCTTGTCCACATCGAACTAAAAAATCAAGACCATCCCTACATGGATGCCTTTAGGCAGATACAAAAATATTGCCGGGAAGGGCAGTTTCGGGGGCTATTTAGTTTCGTACAAATGTTTGTAGTTTCAAATGGGACGGACACCAAATATATCGCCTCTAACATCAATGGAGAAATGGGCGAGAAATTTCTGACAAGTTGGGTCGATGAGGAAAACAAAAGAGTAAATGGCTATTTGGACTTTGCCAAAGCAGCCCTCAATGTCCCGATGGCTCACCTAATGGTCGGGAAGTATTCCGTTATCGATGAGGCAAATAGACGGCAAATCCTACTGCGTCCTTATCAGATCCATGCCATCACTAAGGTGAGAGAAGCTTCGAGAAAAAACAATTCGGGTTACGTTTGGCATACGACTGGTTCGGGAAAAACGCTGACTTCTTACACAGTAACGAAGAATCTTCTCGACATTCCGTCAATCGATAAAACGATCTTTTTAATCGATAGAAAAGACCTTGATAAGCAGACTTCCGATGATTTTCGTTCCTATGCTTACAACGACGATATAGACATCGATAAGACAGAAAATACAAGAGATCTCGAAAAGAAACTGTTAAGCAACACCAGAGTTGCTATCGTTACAACGATTCAAAAGTTACAAAATATCATTCGAAAGTATTCAAGCGACTCTCTGGATGCTTCTGCTCTGAAGAAGAAAAATAACCTCAGAAATAAGAGAATAGCCTTTGTAGTTGATGAGTGTCATAGAACAGTTTCGCCGCAGACAAAAAAAGAGTTAGATGATTTTTTTGGCGAGCCTGGAAGACCTAGTCTATGGTTTGGTTTTACAGGCACTCCAATCTTCGCTGAGAATAAAAGGGAGGCTCTTGGCAATCTTGCGCGTACAACTGAAGAGTTATATGGTCCAGTTCTTCATAAGTACACGATTAAAGAAGCTATTCATGATGGCGCTGTTTTAGGCTTTCAAATTCAGTCGATGGGTAAAGGTAAGGAGTCGCTACAAGAAATAGCACTTCAAAATAACCTTGAGACTCAGGACAAACTTGCAGACATGTCTGAGACTGACCTTGAAAAATTAGTACTCAGGCGCTGCGAGGCTAGTAATCAGGATCTCTATAACAATCCGACTCATCGGGAGAAAGTCGTTGATTACATATTGAACAGAAGCTCTGGAAAATTCAATATCAATGCAGGGGCAGGGAATACGTTCGAAGCCATGCTTACCTGTAGTTCAATTAAAGAAGCCCAAGCCTATTACAAACTTTTTAAAGAATTTAAAAAAAGAGGAAAAATCAAAGAAGGTATTTTTTCTAAACTTCCTGATTTTCCTAAAGTAGCTATTACCTATACAGTCGGAGAAAATGAAGACGGGGCGCAAGTAAATCAAAAAGAAATGGCGGAGGCCCTAAAGGACTATAAAGAAATGTTCCCTAAGGCTCCTGCAGATATTTCCGATTTGAACGCTTACAACGCTGATCTAAATAAAAGGCTGGCTCGAAAAGAATCGAGATATAGAAGAAGGGAAGAACAGCTGGATTTAGTCATCGTTGTGGATCGGCTGTTAACAGGCTTCGATGCTCCCTGTCTTTCGACGATCTTTTTAGATCGGCCGCCGATGAAACCTCAGCATCTTATTCAGGCCTTTTCAAGGACAAATCGAATTTTCAACGCGACGAAAAGATACGGTCAGGTAGTAACGCTTCAATATCCTTTGGAATATTCAAAGAAGATTGATGAGGCTTTGTTGTTGTACTCTAACGGAGGGGCTTCTGAAGTTTCAGCCCCTGCGTGGAAAACCGTTAAGCATGACTTGAAGCAAGCAGCACAAGAGCTTAAAGCCTTAACAATATCAAGTGAAGACATAGATGAATCATCTCCGGAGAGCCTCGAAAAAATTAAACTTTTCGTCAGAGCTTTCCAGAAGGTTGACAGACTACTGAGCAGCGCTCAGGTCTATGACGAGTTTGAGGACGAGGAAGAACGTAATTCTTTAGGGATTACGGTTCAAAAGCTGCAGTCGATGGCGGGGCTTTATCAAAACGCCCGCGAGAAAATCAAGAAAGGAGGAGACGATGATCTCAATCCTCTTATGTTAGATCTTGATTACGAACTAGAGGCAGTTAAGTCGTTCGAGGTTAACTATAACTATTTAATGAATCTCATCCAGACATTTGTTCCAAACGAAACAACAGAGAAGACAGAGATTGATCCTAAGGCCGACGCAAGAGTGAAGAAGTTCATCGAATTGTATAAGCGCAGCAATCCTGCGATTGGCGAGATTATTGAAAAGTTTTGGGATGATTTAAAACAAGAGCCAAATAATTTTGCTGGCAAAGACGTTCTCGTGATTATGTACAGTCGAGTTCGAGAAATTCAAGACGTTGCACTTCAGATGTTTTCAGAAGAGTGGGCGGTTCCTATTGAGGAATTAAACGCCGTTAGGGATAGCTGGAACGGCGGAGAGGTACCGGAACTCAATGGTAATTACGATGAATACTCGGGTCGTCACGATGAGTCGAAGCTGAAGTACAAGCATAATCTGCGCAAAGCCGCGAAAAAGTTGTTTACTAACACGCTTGCGCCTCTTCAACACTTCTGAGCTGGCAGATTTTGTTCAGGCAGTTGTTGCAAGTTTGATTGGATGATCCCGAGAAAATTAGGTGGACAAAGTCGATGATGAAAAAAGAAAAGGACGGAGTGATTTATATATTGACGAACCCTTCTTTTCCGGAATACGTAAAAATTGGGTACGCCGCCAATGTCCAGGAACGATTAAGAAGCCTTAATCGAAGTGAATGTATCCCCTTTGCTTTTAGAGTTTATGCTGCTTATGAAGTTTCTGTTCGCTTAGGAGATAAGGTTCTGCATTCTTTAATCGACCGATTAAACCCAGGCTTAAGGGCAATAGAAACTTTTGATGGAAAAACAAGAACAAAAGAGTTCTATGCTATGGCGCCCGAGGATGCTTATGCACTATTAGAAAGCATCGCCACGATAAGTGGTACGAAAGACAAACTGAAGCGGTTTACTCCGGAAGGCCACGAAATTACAGACGAACAGGTTGCTGCAGAAGTTAGAGCTGAAGTTGAAGAACGGAGGGCACCTTTCTCTTTTCAAAAGTGTGGAATCGAGGAAGGTTCAAAAATAGTATTGGATGGTCATGAACACGTCATAGCAACAGTCAAGGATGATCGTCAAATTGAATGTCAAGGTGAAATTGGTTCTTTGTCCGGTCTTGCTAGAAAATTACTTGGAACTTCTCATCCACTGCAGGGGCCAAAATACTGGACGTATAACGGTAAGACTTTGGATAAGATCCGAGAAGAAAAAGAGGCCCTGGGTTCGTATAAATGAGGGGGACAAGGTGAGGTTAGGAAAATTCTCTAACCTCACTCCATGCTTCTCCGTTGGAGATCTACGGCTGACGACTCAGGGCCATTAATCTCTCCAGTGCCAAGTAACTGAAGAAAGCACCTGCAGGAATCAGTACTTTGTCATTGAAATCAAAGTAAGGGCTGTGCAGAGCCTCTTTGTGCTCAGCGTCTTTTACCCCAATAAAGAAGAAGCAGCCGGGCAGAACTTTTTGATAGGAACTGAAGTCCTCACTAATCATGTAAGGCTTGGCAAGTTCAATGACGTTTTCAGTACCGAAACAGTGATCTGCTGCATCTTTTGCTTCTTTTGTAAGCGCGGGATCGTTATTGACAGCGGAAACACGGCGTTCATAGACAGTTTCTGCTTTAATGCCGTAGGCGGCGGCGATGCCCTGAGAGCGCCGTGTCAGCTCTTCCTCAATTGTGTCTCGAATGGATTCGTCAAAGGTTCGAACCGTGCCGATCATTTTCACTGAGTCCGAAATGATGTTGTAAGCGCGTGACCCCTCGGTATTGAAACTGCAGACAGAAACCACTGCGGATTTAAGCGGATCGAGTGTGCGCGAAACCAAGTGCTGAAGAGCGTTATAAATTTCTGTGGCTACCGGCAGCGGATCTTTGCCGAAATTCGGACGTGCGCCGTGGGTTCCTACACCGACGACTCGGATGGAAAACAGGTCGCAGGCTGCCATGGTCGGGCCGGCTTTGAAAGCAATTGTCCCGACATCCAGGGAGGGCTCGTTGTGTGCGCCGTAAATCTCTTTAACGTTGTATTTTTGGAAAACGCCGGAGTCGATGACGCTTTGTGCTCCTGCGACATTTTCTTCGTCCGCTTGGAAGATACAGAGAATGCGGCCGGGGAAGTTACGATGCTTGGCTAAATAGATGATTGCAGCAATCAGCCAAGTTTGATGGCCGTCGTGCCCGCAAGAGTGGGCGCTGCCGTTTTGGGAAGCCCAAGCGCATCCGGATTTTTCTTCGATCGGGAGAGCATCGATATCGGCTCTCAGAGCAACTGTTGCTCCGGGCCTGTTGCCTTCAATCAGAAGGAATCCGCTTCCTGGGGAAGTTTCGGTATCTAATCCGGTAATGCCGAACTCCTCAAGAATGGATTTGATGCGGGCAAGTGTGTTTTGAGTGTTGAAACCGACTTCGGGATTTTCGTGGACGGATTTGCGGAAGGAGATCAAACGAGATTCGTACTGTTGAAGCTCCTGACGAATGCTTTCAAGATCTATCGTGTTTTTCATTTCCAGCTGGATTAGCTAATCAAATAATGCGTCATTCTCGGAAGGTCGGGGCCGATAGTCAAGAGCCGAAGAGCATTAGGATTAAGGACTAAGTACCGCATCATGAATATTTTGTCCCAAGATTTTTTCAGAAGAGGCTCGGGAAAGGAGCAGAAGGCTCGAAAGCAGACCGATTTTTCGACTAGAACTAATCGAAAATACTCATTCACTGGTTGTTACGAAAAAGAAATTCTTCGATTCTCAAAAGATAAAATCAAAATTGAAGAAAAACCTTATTGCTTGGGCCTGTTGGGCGCGCCCAGATTGGAGAGCGTGGCCGGATCATCCAATAAGCTTTTCTTCTTCACAGGTTTTGGCCTGTGAGGAAAAATAAAACAAACCTTCAAATCTCAAATAAAGGAGGGCGCCTTTAGAGCGCCGGAATGATGTTTACTTCGATGTATTGGTATCTTTTCATCTGCCTTTTATTCTTCGGAATAGGCGACTTCCTTGGCGTGGTGACTAAAGCTAAGGTCTCGGCAGTGTTCGTGAGCTTGATGCTCTTTCTAATCGCCTTTATGGCCGGTTGGATTCCTCCCGATATTATTAAGAAAGCAGGCTTGGATCAAATCGCTAAATGGTCTGTGATTCTGCTTGTCTTCTCAATGGGTACAACCATTAACATGCGTGAGCTGATTGCCGAATGGCGCACGGTTGTGACGGCCCTTTTGGCGATGGGCGTCATTATGCTCGGCGCATTTTTGATGATGCCGTTCATCGGATACGAAAACACCATGGTCAGCGTACCTATCGTGACCGGCGGTATCGTTGCCACTCAGATCATGACCAGCGGAGCTATGGAACATGGCTTTGCCCTGGCAGCGGCATTAGGCACGATTGTTTTCGCGGTGCAGAAATTCATCGGTACTCCGTTAGCCAGCTACTTCGGTCTGAAAGAAGCTCGTTTCTTAATCGATGAATACCGCAAAACCGGCATCGTACCCCAAGATACTTATGCCCCTAAAAAAGAACCGGCAGCGGGTCCTACATTCTTTGAGGGCCACAAAAAGTACTACGGCCAGTTCACTTGTTTAGCGATTACAGCGCTTTTCTCCTGGATCGCCTTTGTGATTGGCAAATGGACAGGCCTTTCCGCAACAATTTGGGCTTTGATTTTGGGCGCAGCTGTCGGAAGTACCGGTTATCTGCCTCGCAATATTCTGAAGCACGCCAATGCCGGCGGCTTACTGAACTGCGCTGTTTTCTGCGCCATTATCCCGTCGCTTGCCACGATTAAACCGGAAAATCTCCTGACCCTGTCTTACTCGATCTGCGTGATCTTTGCGATTTCGATCTTCTGCATCATCGTTTTCTTCAAATACCTTCCCTTGTGGAAGATCATTGGTTCCAAGAATGTTGCCGTCGGCGTTGCTGCCTGTCAGTTAATCGGTTTCCCGGCTACTTACTTGGTCGTTAATGAAATCATTAACGCCGTTGCCGAAACCGAGGAAGAAAAGAAGATTATTCATGAACGCTTAATGGCGAAGTACCTCGTTGCAGGCTTCGTGACCGTGACAACGTTCTCCGTGATCGTTGCCGGTATCTTCGTGAAGTTCATCTAATCCCGATCTCAAGGTTAGGAAAATAAAATGATTAAATTTGATCCTCAAAATTATCCCTATCCGTCCAAACGCAACGTGGTCTATGCCCGCAACGGCATGTGCAACGCGGGTAATCCGCACGCTGCATCCGCTGGTCTTCAGACACTTCTGAAAGGCGGCAATGCAGTGGACGCTGCCGTTGCAATGGCCAGTGCTATGCCGGTTGTTGAGCCGACTGGCAACGGTCTGGGTGCCGACTGCTTCGTAATCCTTTGGTATGAAGGAAAAATGTACGGCCTGAACGCCTCGGGCCCGGCTCCTAAGTCTCTTTCTGTTGCTGCATTAAAAGACAGAGGATTCGAAAAGATCCCTTCCTACGGTGTCGAACCCATTGATGTTCCGGGTGCGGTTGCCGGCTGGATGACGCTTCATGAACGATTCGGCAAACTTCCTTTGGAAGAAGTAATGGCTCCTGCCATTCGCTACGCCGAAGAAGGCTATCCGGTGACTCCGAATATTTCCCGTCTCTGGCAGGAAGCTTTCGAAAACTATTCCAAATATCGTGATCGTCCGGAATTCCAGGGCTGGTTCGATACTTTTGCACCCAACAACACTTGGCTCAAGCCCGGCGAGATGTTCCGGTGCCCGGATATGGCTAAGACTTTGAAAGAAATCGCTGCCACCAAGGGCGAATCTTTCTATCGCGGAGCCATCGCCGAAAAGATTGATGCCTTCTTTAAGAAGCACAACGGCTTCTTAACCAAAGAAGACCTCGCTGCTTTCAAGCCTGAGTGGGTTGATCCTATCAGCGTGAACTATCACGGAGTAGATGTTTGGGAGCTGCCGCCTAACGGACACGGCATTACCGTGCTCATGGCTTTGCAGATTCTTAAAGACATGAAGCTTGCTGAAAGAGATTGTGCCGACACAATGCACAAGCAGATTGAAGCCATGAAACTTGCCATGGTGGATACGGCCCAGTATGTTGCCGAACCCTCTTACATGAAAGTTTCCGTGGATCAGCTTCTCAGCGAAAAATACGCTGCCAAACGCCGCGCCTTGATTAACGATCAGGCCATCATGCCGGAACCGGGCGAACCCGGATGCCCGTCGACTGTTTACTTCTGCTGCGCAGACGCAGACGGCAACATGGTGAGCTTCATCCAGTCCAACTTCCGCGGATTCGGATCCGGCATCGTCGTTCCCGGCACCGGCATTTCTTTAAATGACCGTGCAGAGAACTTCAAGTTTGACGAAAACCACGCAAACGCGCTGGCCGGCGGAAAACGTCCGTATCACACCATTATTCCGGGATTCCTGACTCAGGATGGAAAACCGTTAGGACCGTTCGGCATCATGGGCGGATGGATGCAGCCGCAGGCGCACGTTCAGGTTGTCATGAATATGATTGACTGGCACCTGAACCCACAGCAGGCGCTTGATGCTCCGCGCTGGCAGTGGGTCGGCGGTAAGAAAGTAGAGGTGGAACAAGAAACACCGAACTACATCATTCGCCAGCTTCAGCGTATGGGACATCAAATCATTGTCCAGCCTGATTCGTACCATATGGGTCGCGGTCAGGTCATTCTTCGAGATGAAAACGGCGTGCTTTGCGGCGCAACCGAGAAGCGTACCGACGGACAGATTATGTCCTACTAATTAGCAAAGGTCTCGATGCAAGAGCGTCGAGACCCGCTGTTCGAAATCCGGTTCTTTTAAAAGGCCGGATTTTCTGTTTGGAGCTTAGATAATCAATTTAACGTGGCCGTGTGCGTTTAAGCGGTAACGGCGTTCGGTTCCGTCGGAAAGGTTAGAAACCTTGAAGACATAGGCTTCAGGATCTGTCGCTTCAGGCAGCTGCTGAAGGGCTTTTTCAATTGCGGCTTCGATCGAACGGACGCCGGAGACTTTAACGGTTCCGATGACATCCCCGTTTTCTTTGAAAACTTCCACTTGATCGATACTTTCAAAATCTAATCTATTGTTTGGCATGACTTTCTCTCCCAGCCGAGTATTAATTAGGAGGATTATCCCGCCCGGCGGGCAACATTCTGATTAATCTAACCAAATGTGAGCAGAAGCCTGGCCAATCGAATGACTCATCGGGCTTCTTTTTGCTTTGGTAAAATCACCAGTAGTTCCCTTGCTTGGATAGACGATGGAAAAGGCGCTGAAACTTCTTCCCTTAGGTACTTCGGATTTTGAAAATCTGCGGCATCGGGATCAAATTTATGTGGATAAAACCGACATGATTTGCGAGTTAGCGTCGGTTCCGGGGAAATTCTTTTTCGCCAGGCCAAGACGTTTTGGTAAGTCTCTTCTGCTATCTACTTTTGAGTCTTTATTTCGAGATGGATTGAAAAATTTTCAAGGCCTCAAAATAGAGCAACTTTGGACGGATAAGAGCACATATAAAGTTATTAAGCTGGACTTTTCTCGGGTTAAACCGGAAGGGACTTTTGAGGATTTTTGTCAATATTTTGATAATTATCTAGAAGCGCAATTCAGTCTTATTGGTTTTAAGAAAGAAGACAACGGCCTGTTTCTCAGCAATCAAATCGAAATCTTCCTTGCAGGGCTCTCTAGCTCCTCACTCGTTCTGTTAATCGATGAATATGATGCACCGTTAACAGCGTGTCTTGATAATAAAGAGTTTTTTGAACGGGTAAGGAATTATTTATCGAGGTTTTATGGAATCCTGAAAGCAAACGATCGGGTTCTTCGGTTTTTGTTTATTACAGGCATTACGAAGTTCAATAAAACCAGTATTTTTTCCGAACTAAACAATCTCAGTGATGTCTCTTTGAGCCCGAGATTCGGAACGCTCCTAGGTTATACGCACGAAGAGGTGGAAACTTATTTTGAAGGGTATTTGGCCCAGGCAGCTTCAGTTCTGAGTGTCTCCCGTGATGAGCTGCTAAGGTCCCTTACAAAGCAATATGACGGTTTTTGTTTCGAGAGAACAACAACGAAGAAGGTTTTTGCTCCCTGGTCTTTATTGAAATTCTTCTCGGAACCGGAAGTCGGCCTTCTTGATTATTGGTTTGAAAGCGGCGGAAGGCCCGCTGCGCTAGTTCAGTATCTTAAGTCTCACACCTTACGGGACCCGGAGGAATATGGGAAGGAAAAGTCAATTGCGTTGAATTTGTTAACCGGTTCGGCTGATGTCAACACCTTATCCGACATTGGGCTTCTGACACAGGCTGGATATTTGACGCTCAAGAGAGTCGTTGGCTTAACCGCTTTTGTTGCTTATCCTAACGCTGAAGTGGCCGCAGCAATGGCGCAGCTCTACAGCGAAAGGTTATTACAAGGACAGACCTTGGAGCAGGTCGGAGCAGACAATGTAGCCCTTCGCTTAGCCGAAGAGGATCCCGAAGGCGTGGTCCATCTCTTTAACCGCATTTTCACTTCCATAGATTATCAAAACTATCCGGTAAGAGATGAGGCCACTGTTCGCGCCTTTATTCAAATTTTTCTTTCCGGTGCCGGATTTTCCCCACATATCGAAGTCCACAACAGTCAAGGCAGAAGCGACTTGGAAGTGACGGTTCAAAACAGACATTTTGTATTTGAGTTCAAGGTTGCCAGAAAGGAGGAATCTTCAGAAGAAAAACTGGAAGAAGGTTTGAAACAAATGCGGAAACGCAGCTATGGACGACAGCATGCCGATCAAGAGCAGTTACGCATGGTGTTGGTTTTCTCAATTCCGAAGCGTAAATTTGATAAGTGGAGCGTAGTTAATCCGGAAAATTAATTTTCTAATTGCTATTGACTTCCGTGCTCAAAAATTTCAAGTCTTCCAATAAAAAAGCCGCCGGACTAAACCGACGGCCTAGAACTTAAAAACCTAATTGCTTATTGTTCAGAAGCAGCTCCTTCACCTGCAATTCTTCCGAATGTGAAGATATCTGCAATAGCATTTCCGCCGATACGGTTGCTTCCGTGGATACCGCCTGTGACTTCCCCGGCTGCATACAGACCCGGAATCACATTTCCGTCGCGGTCGAGTACTTGAGCCTTCGTATTGATCTTAGCGCCCCCCATTGTGTGATGGCGGCACATTCCGATCGGACCCGCATAGAAGGGAGCCTTGACGATCTTGTGGCTCAGCATAATCGGAGTGCGGCCGAGAGGATCTTTCTTCGAATCAACCATGGCGTTGTATTCATTGATCGTTGCGACCATAACTTCTGGCGGTACTTTGATGAGTTTTGCGAGTTCTTCAATCGTGTCTGCTTTGAACAGGGTGCCGTTTTCCAGGGCACGATGGTTCATTTCGTTGTAATACTCATTGTTCTTATCAAATCCGTCTGTATCGCAAACAGGGAAGACCGTCTGGTCGGTTTGAGCCAAAGTGGCGTCACGAATTACATCGCGGCGAGCATCTTCAGCAACATATCTCTTGCCTTCCTTGTTGAGGAAGATGGTGTATTCAATAGCTTGGAAGATATCGGCTGTGTGCTTGTAGCCGGGGGCTGTCCAAGGAATGCACTGGATGTAATCCAAACCGACGGCTAAACCGCCGATGCCCTGGATATATTTGAGCACTTCACCGGTAGAGCCTGGCTGGTTCGTCGTGTTGAGTTTTGTCAGACGCGGGTCAAAGTACGAGCACATTATCGGGTTTGCAGCGAAGCCGCCTGCTGCGGCAACGACAGCCTTGTTGGCTTTCCAAAACTCCTTTTTGCCGTCTTTGAGTTCAACTTCAACACCCAAGACACGGCCGGAGTCCGGTTTTTCACGAATGATTCCGACGACTTTGTGATTAGTCAAAACCGGAAGACCAATCTTGTTGGCGTAGTTCATGCAAGCTTTTATGTAGTCTCCGCCGCTCTGACCAACAGGATTGCGGCAGCGAGGCCACAGACCGCCATAGATCTGGTAGATGCCTGGTTTGAACTGAACGCCGACTTTCTTAAGCCATTCGACGCTCTGAGGAACGTTTTCGCACAATGTGGCGACGAGAGCAGGGTCGGCGCGGTAATCGCCCGCAGCCATCGTTTGTTTGGTATGGAGCTGAGGAGAATCCTCAATGCCTGCTTTCTTGTAATCTGCTTCTACAGCTGCATTTAAGCCGCCTCCGCTAACCATAGTATTGCCGCCTGGAATGGAAAGTTTTTCCAAAACGACAGCATTTGCGCCTTTTTCCTTAGCGACTATGCCTGCAGAAAGGCCGGCACCGCCGGAGCCGATGACAATGACGTCATAGGTTTTATCCCAAGTGGTGGGTGTCGAACAAGGATTGGCTGCATGAGCAAATGTGGAAATGGAGGCGGCAGCAGAGGCTGCACCCCCAACAAGAAATGATCTTCTGTTGAGTGTCATCCTGTTCTCCTTGGAAGTAGGTGATTTCAGTTTACGCTTTCGTACAAAAGAGACAATTAGGGTTAAGTCCCTTGTGTTCTAACGAGTTTTGTTATTCATTTTTTGAACAAAAATAAATAATTAAGAAAGTTTTTAGACTAATTTTCATTTGCCGATGAAATTACCCCATTATTTCCTTCTGTTTTTCTTCAATAAAGAAAAAAGAGGTGTGTTTTCAAAATCAACTCGTTAAATCCCCCTAATTTTCTTCTTAGAACTAGAGAAAAATACGGAGACTTCAGATTTTCTAGTCAGTTCTAAAATGATCGAGCTGTCAATTTCATTGTTTCTACAAAAAAATAAAGGCTCAAATGTCCAAGGCGCTCCACATTCATCCCAAAGACAATACGGCAGTCTGTACCTCAGAAGTCAAAGCCGGAGAAGAAGTCGAAATCATTGATTCCGACGGTTCTAGAAGTTTCATCAAAGCAGAAAGTTCGATTCCTTTCTGCAACAAGATTGCTTTGACCGGTATCCAAGAGGGCGGAGAGGTTTTCAAGTACGGTGAAGTTATCGGCAAAGCGATTGCGTTTATTCCTAAAGGAACGCTGGTTAATCATCTCAATATCGCGAGCCAGCCGCGTTCCTATGCTGATGAGTACGTCTTAGAAGGAGAACAAAAATGAAATTTCTAGGATTCAAACGCAAAGACGGCTCTGTTGGTGTGCGTAATCACGTTCTCATTCTTCCTTCCTGCGCGTGCGCTTCAGAAACTTGCCGCGTAGTTGCCTCTCAAGTCTTAGGTACTAAAAACGTCATCATTAATGTCGGCTGCTCTGATGTCACTGCCAATACAGAAATGACACAGCGGGTGCTGACAGGATTTGCGCTTAACGCAAACGTTTTCGGCGTTGTCGTCATCGGACTTGGCTGTGAGACGGTTGGCCATAAAGAGCTGGCAGATAAAATTCGCAAGTTGTCTGATAAGCCGGTCGTTTCTTTCGGAATCCAAGAAGAAGGCGGCACGATTAAAACAGCAGCGCTTGCCGTGGAAGCCGCTCGCAAAATGGTTGAAGAGGCAAGCAAGCAGCAAAAGGTAGAGTGCGATGCCTCTGACCTTTTTGTGGCGATCGAATGCGGCGGCTCAGATGCAACCAGCGGAATTGCCTCCAATCCGGCGGTAGGAAATATGGTCGACAAAATCTATGATCTTGGCGGAACGACGATGATGAGCGAAACCGTGGAATTTATCGGTGCCGAGCACGTTCTTGCGAAGCGCGGCGAAACACCGGAAATTCACGATCAGATTATTCGCATCTGCGAAGACTACGAAAAGCATCTTGCGCTTGCCGGTCAAGATTGCCGAACAGGCCAGCCGACCCCCGGCAACAAAGTCGGAGGCTTGTCGACAATCGAAGAAAAAAGCCTTGGCTGTATTCACAAGGGTGGAACACGTCCGGTATCCGAGGTCCTTCAGGAAGCGGCTAGGCCTACTAAGAAAGGCGCTCTGATTATGGATACGCCGGGATATGACATTTCTTCCGTTACGAGCATGGTAGCCGGAGGTGCAACAATTGTTGTTTTTACGACCGGCCGCGGTACACCGACGGGACATGCTTTAGCGCCTGTGATTAAGGTTACCGGTAATCCGTTAACGGCAGAGCGGATGAAGGACAATATGGATATTGATGTTTCTGCCATCTTAGAAGGCGAGGAAACGATCAATCAGGCCGGCGAGAGAATTCTAAAAGAAGTGTTGGAAGTTGCAGGCGGTAAAGTGACAAAGGCCGAGGCTTTAGGTTTCTCAGACATCGCAGTTGACCACGTTTGTCGATATATCTAATAGCTCTGCTGGAAAGAAACCCTCTCCGTATAAGGAAGGCGGAGAGGGTTCGATTTTTAAAAAGCAAAGATTTTGTTGGGTCTAATCCATTGCCAAAGAGCCTTGTGCTTTTGCGCGTTGGGATTCTTCGTCATCCTCTGCAAAGAAGTTGTTAATTGAAGAGACGACTTCCGAAGTATGTGTTTGCGGTTTGGTTATCAAGGAAACACCGACAAAAATCACCAAAGAGACCAGCATCGACCAAAGTGCTCCGGAGAATCCCAGAGGAGCGACTTTGAAGATGAACGTCATGGAGATCATGGCAATCTCGCCGACGACGATGGAAGCAATGGCGCCTTCACGTGTGGCTTTCTTCCAATACAAACCTCCGATGACGGCCGGAACAAGGACAGCAACACCGCCGTTGGAAAGTACCAACAAATCGGCAAGCGCGGTCGGACGTGTCAGTGCAAAGACAACTGAAGCTAATCCGATAATCAAAACACCGATTTTCGCAACATTGTAGAGTGTGTTTTCGTTTGCCTTTTTGTTTACGAATTTCTTGTAGATATCGGTCGCAACCATCGTCGATGTCGCGTGCAGCTGAGAGTCTCCGGTGGACATTGCGGCAGCAAGCGCTCCGCTGATGATAAGTGCGGCAAATACCGCAGGCGTGTATTTAAGGAGCAACTCGGGGAAAATCGTATCCGGGGCCGCGATATCCGGCATTAAGAGACGACCGATCATTCCGACGCAAGGCGTAAATACGTAAATCATGGTCAGATAGATGGACGAGAAGACGGCTGACCACTTCATGACGTTAAGATTTTTTCCTGCAAAGAAGCGCAGTGTGACTTGCGGGAACATCATCATTCCGAAAGTAATGACGATCCAGCGGGACACCCAGTCCTGAGCCGTGACGACACCGTTTGGTCCGGGCATTGTGAAGAGTTCAGGCGTATGAGAGAAGGCTGCCTGATAGGCATCTGCAACAGACGGAAAGTTTGCAAGAATGACCCAGAGCGAGCCGCCGAGGAGCCCTGCGAACATGAATACACCTTGAGCAGCATCGGTGATCGCAACGCCTTTCATCCCGCCTAACCAGACGAGAACGATCATGATGGCAAAGAAAATTAAAGCGCCGACGGTGTAGCTCAGCATTCCTCCCGAAATCGTCTGGAAAATATAGCTGCATCCGATAGCCTGAATGGCTACATAAGGAATAGTGAAGACCATCGTGATGAGGGTTACGAGAATACCTACCGTTTTTGATTGATAAACGTCAGAAGCGTAGTCCGACACGGATAAATAGCCGTAGCGTTTACCCAAATACCAGAAACGGCGCCCCCAGACCCAAAAGAGAACGCCCGGAAGAACGGTCCACAGTCCGTTGCACCACCAGCCGATACCGTTTTTGTAGGCGAATCCGCCGGCTCCCATAAAGGCATAAGCGCTATGGTAGGTTGCGGAGAAGGTCAGGGTCAGAATGAAAATGCCCAATCCGCCGCCTGTAGCGAAGTCCTTAATGTTTTTCTTATCCTTTTTAGAGGCGTAAAGCGCAATACCTAAAAGTACGGCAATGTAAACGGCCAAAATCACTAATCCGAGATTCATTTTGACCTCCTATACTTCCGTCCGCTGTACGGGCACGATAGGTTTGCGGTCTTGCCGGCAGTCCCACGCTTTAAGTTTGTAGGCTGCGATAATGAAATCGGCAATCATGACCAAGAACCAAAATTCAAGCCAGATGTACATAGTCGGCCATCCGAATAAAAGCGGATGTTCAACGCAATAGTCGTTAAACCAAAAGACGATCGGCGGATTAACCATAAGCACGCTGACAATCAAAACTGCGTAGAAAAGTTTGTATCCGAGAGATTTCATAACATTCACCATGGATCAAGCGTTTTGAAGCTGCTCAACGACAGAGACCAAGTTCTTAACTAAATGGTCGTGATAGATCTGTCCGCGGCGAGCGTCGGATTTAGAAGGTTCTCCGGTACAACCGCCGGATTTTTCCGCTGCGCCTCTCGCGTGTTCGATCGTGCTCGGGACATAACAAAGTGTGTCATGTTCGTATGTCGGATCGACGGAATAAAGAGGAGTGTCTTTGATCGGATTGTCTACCGCTTTTTCTAAATGAACCATGTCCGGATAGCGAGCCATCATATGAGAAGTTTCGACTTCTTCGGCGTGTCCTACCGAACCGAACCCGAGTTCCTTCACGATATCTTTACTCATGTAGGCCGGATCAAAGATTTTAACGGTGCACCCGAGTTTGCTTTGGGCCTTCTGTGCACAAATTTGCATCCAGACTACGTTTACGATGCGGTGGCCGTTAATGAGAATAATCTTATTCAGACCATGAGCACTCAAAGACTCGATGATGTCATAGGTCAATTCGGAAAGTACTTCAGGACGGATTGTGACGGTTCCCGGAAGTACCATGTGGTGAGGACTCCAACCGAACCATACCGGAGGTGTGAGAACAGCTCCGGTTTTTTCCGCTGCTTCCTCAGCGATAGTCATCGCGACGTAAGTATCCGTGCCTAACGGAAGGTGGTAACTGTGTTGTTCCACACTTCCGATCGGAACAATAGCAACGCCTTTGGATTTGGAGATCGCTTCCTTTGCTTCTTCCCAGCTTTTTGTTTGCAGCCAAACGCTCATTTTTGTCTCCTAGGTTTGAGTTGTATTTGTAACTATTAATTTACCTAAGAGAGTCAGAGAATTTGCGAGGCAAAGGTAGCTTTTTTACGGGAGAGGAAGAATCGGCAAAGAAAATTAAGATTCGAGTGTGAACATGTTCACACTACACGCAGATTCAGAACAAAATCTTATGGATCCGCGAGGTGATTTTTAGCACTGAGACGCATATTTTGAATTATTCGACGAAAACAAAAAATCCTCCAGGCACTAAAAGAATCAAAAAAGTTGGATAAAAGCAACAATATTTTGTAATCCAAACCTGATCTAGGCGTTTGCCTAAACCTTTTTACGCGTCCGTTGCTCATTTTAGAAGTTTTGTAGATTTGTCAGGACGAATGGTTAGTACCGTCAAAGAATTTGCTAGGGTTTTAAGAAGAAATTCCCCTCGGAACTAAATCTGATTTTTGAAGTTGTTATCAAAAATCGTTCATAAACAGATTGGTTTTTTGCATAAATATCAATCGTACTAGGAGTGAATATGGAATTTTTGGAACTTTCATTAGCGCTCATAGCCTTACTGCTGATATGGTTCAGGCCGAAGGCTGAAAATTGGGCGTTCATAGCGATGTGGATTGGCTGGCTTCTCATGATCTATTTGTATATTGGCCACACCTCTGCCGCTTGGCTAGGCAACATGAACCTTTAGGCGGCACACCATGACAAATAATGCTAATGCGCCTCTGAATGACTCGCGCAGCAACCTCTTTTATTTCCTGCTTTGCACCGTGGCTGTCATCGTCTTTCTGATCCCTGTCGGTGTTGCTAACATGGTCTTCGGCTACATGCTCGGAGGCTCTCCCTGCACGCTTTGCTGGGGTCAGCGTATCGCAATGATCTTCATTGCACTGTGCGCCTTCTTCATCGTTCGCTACGGATTCAAGCCTAAATACATTGCATCGCTGCTTATCTTTACCGCAGTAGGTCTTTGGCAGTCTTTCCGCCATATTGCCCCGCATTCCGGCCGAGATCTTGACCAGGGTTTCGGTTTGATGGTCTTCGGCGCACATACTTACTTCTGGGCCGAAGTTGTGTTTTGGGCCGTTGTGATCCTGCTTGGCGTAATGTTCTTCTTTGCACCGAAAGTACTGGGCCCGGGACAGGAAAACGGCAACAGCTGGCGTAATCTGCACGGCTGGGACAAGACTTGCTTCTTCCTTGCTGCTGCCGTCCTCGTGTCAAATATGATTCAGGCCGCGGTGTCTACCGGTCTTCCTCCTAACTATGGCCAGGGTGACCCGATTCGTTTCTCTTGGAATCTGAAGCATACGATCCATACGACAGCTGCTATGGACAGCAACTACAAGACGATTAGTTTCCTTGGGAAGCGTGATGTTAAGGAGCCGGATTTTGCCTTTGCTCCGAACGCCGCAAAATTAGGTATCACCTTTAACCACAAAGCTTCCGAAGCTCCTTTGAAGACTGACGGAGAACTGAAGGTTGTTTCTGAACAAAAGATTGGTATTCCTCTGCCTTTGAACTCTCTGACTTTCATCAACGGAGAATATGTCGTCAGCTCCAAGAACAACGTTTACTTCCTGAATCCTGATCTCAAGATTGTCGATCAGTTCGAAATGGATCCGTTGTATTCCGCTACGATTGACCCGACGGTCGGCATTATTCCTTGGAACAACGGCAAATACATCCTTATGGGATCGAATAAGAGCTTCATGAAGTTCGAAAAGAGTGTAACGAACGATCCAGATAAGCAGCTCGTCGGCAGATATTCTGACTTCGTCAAGGGTGAAGATCATTTCTTCTCATTCGGACGCGGTCGTGTTGATACCGTTCGCTCTAAGTTCAATCACATCTTGAGCTCTACCTCCGACGGTACATATAACTACATGGCTACTGTTCCGAACAACCGCGACCATAAGACGTTTGTCATTAGCAAGCAGCTAATGAAGGATATGGTTACATCAGGTGAATTCACACCGAAGACCTGTCTCTTGAAAGACGGCCGCAGTTTAGGTGAGCTCTATGTCGCCGGCATGGCGGTTTACGAAGGTAAGCTGTATGCCGTGAGCAAGAACTACAACTGCATCTTTGAGATCGATCCTCAGAGCGAAGTCATTGAAAAAGCTTTTGCGCTTCCTGAGTCGCTCAATGACGTTCGCGGTCTGATTGTCGATAAGGACGGCTTCACACAATGTTCTTATCACTTTGAAGTAGTGGTCTTAAAGCCAAACTCAACGCAATGTTGAGGACTTGAGAATGCCGGGCTAGCCCGGCATTCCGCTTTCCTACCTCGTGGCTGTCTCTTAATCCTCTATGCCGCGACGTTTTGAAAAATCAAACCTTGAAAGAGCGATGAGGAAAATCGCGCCTCTGAAGCACAATTCAAACGCCATTGCGAACCAGACACCGTCCAGTCCCATCCGAGAGGAGAGGTAATAGGCCATCGGAATACGGACCAGCCACATACTTCCTAAGTTCATAAGGCTCGGGAACAATGTGAAACCCGCGCTCACAAAAATACTGCAGCTCACTATAGCTGCGGCAAACATCGGTTCGGCAAATGCTTCAATTCTCAGTGCGCTCGAGCCCAGCTCGATAATGCTCTGATTCGTTGTCATAAAGCCGATCATCCAAGGCGCTGTTAAATACATCACGACACCCATAGCCGACATGATGACCATCACCATGATGACGTTGATCTTGGCAAATCTTCTTGCCATATCCGGCCGTTTTGCCCCGATGCTTTGTCCTACGATGGTGGATGCTGCATCAGCAACTCCGTAACCCGGCATGTAACACAAACTCTCAGCAGTGATGGCAAAAGAATGGGCTGCCAAAGACAGAGGACCCAGGGGGGCCACAATCATCGTCGTCACGATTTGCGCTCCGCTCATTGCCATTCTTTCAACAGCTATAGGCGAACCGATTCTGAGGACTCTTCTCATACAGAATATCTCAGGAAGGAAAGAGCCCGGATGGCCGACGAGAGCAATTTTGTCGGATTTCACAACAAGGAACCAAAGCAGCAGGCACGTGCTGACCAATTCTGCCAGGATCGTTCCTAAGGCAGCCCCTGCAACACCAAGATCGGCTCCGGGAACCGTAATGCTGAGCCCCAGAATCTTGTAAGTGGCAGTCGGGAAGATAAGCAGTAAGTTAAATATGGCGTCCAAGAAGCACATTCCGATGTTGATCATGCTCGGAAGTTTCACATTTCCCGTGCTTCTCAGCATGCTTGAAGCAACAAAGCCTAAGAAGGCGGCAGGGGTACCGAGACAAAATATGGCGAAATAAGTTTTAGCGTCGGCATAAAGTTCAGGGGCGCCCCCGAGCCATGTTGGAACATAGGGGGAAAGAGCAACGCCGACAACAGCAATTGCTATGCTGATAAGGCCGCCGACAAACAATGATTGCCGGAGTACAGATCGGGCCTCATCGAATTGTTTTGCGCCGATTCTTTGTGCTACTTGAACCGTAAAGCCTGCAGTGACGGAAGTAATAAGCCCCCATACGAGCCAGAGGGAGGAAGACACTAAGCCGATCGATGCCGCAGGGTTCGCGCCAAGGTGGCCGACCATTGCCGCATCGATGTATTGGACCATCACGAAAGAAATTTGAGCAAAAATCGCAGGCAGGCTCAAACGCCAAACGAGTTCGATTTGGTCCCAAACATTTAATTGTGCGCCGTTTCTGATAAGAGAAAACAGCTGCTCTGTTCTTTTATCCTTCGTAGCCATAGCTCGCATTCTAGAAGTATTCTTCTCCTTAGGAACATTACGGAATGATTATGGGACCTTATTACTTGAGAGCTTTTTGCTGCTTCTACTGAAGCGCGTGCGGAATTTTGGAAGGTTTGTTAATTCGTTAAGGCTGCTTCAAATGTCTTACAACCGGCAGGTGAGGACTTGCCTCGATCGGCCCCAAAATCCGACCTCCAAGGTCGTCATCGTAGGCTTGAGGTGCAGTTCTTCCATCTTTGTTAACCATTTTGTTCTTGAGCTGGGCATGCGGAGAAAGAAACAGGAAAATTTTCTTCTAAAATCCTGAGCCTTCGCTAGAAACTTTGAGAACAACGGTTTTAATTCTCAAGTTTTCCTTAATTTTCCTGCTCTTCAAACACCGTTTGTTGAAGTCAACTACCTCGGCCTGAAGGCCGAGGCTTGAAAAAGCCTCTAGTTGACTAGCC
>ERZ791903.913-NODE-913-length-33615-cov-5.798540_pt1 | contig 33615 bp, 33 predicted proteins | sample MGYA00510148_ERZ791903 | MGnify/ENA primary metagenome ERZ791903 (study PRJEB30046, sample SAMN00792080) | human gut metagenome | study: EMG produced TPA metagenomics assembly of the A metagenome-wide association study of gut microbiota in type 2...
GAGGGGAATGGAGATACCACCGACTGATTAAATTACCACCAAATCTGAAGAAGAATCCTAAACAGTTATGGATTATAAATCAATATGGCATAAATATTTTACAAAATAGAACCTACTCCAAACGAATAAACAAAAAACGGTACCACGACTCACGTCGTAGTACCGTCACAACACAAACACAAAATAAAACACGACAAAACTACTATGCAATCTCCCTGTCTATACCGGGGAGGTATAAGTACTATCCATGTATATTCACATACTCACAAACAGCTTCAGGTCGACTTGCATCAATTAAACAAATCGCATGCACGATTTGTTTCTATTTTGTTTATATTTTCATGTTTTTACAACAAATAATTAAATATATCTTATTGAATACCTCTTTCACGAAGTTTCAATTGCCAGTTCCATGCAGAACGTAAAGTATCTTCCAAGGTTTCCACGGCCTTCCAACCCAGTTCCTGGTTTGCAAAATCAGGGTTAGCCCAAACCTTTTCAATATCACCAGCACGACGTCCTACAATCTGATAATTCAGTTTAACACCGGTAGCTTTTTCAAAACCGTTAATCAATTCCAGAACAGACACTCCGCGTCCCGTGCCGATATTGAACACTTCGACTTTTTCTTTCTGTGTCTTCTCCAGAATACGGCGGATAGCGATCACGTGTGCCTTAGCCAAGTCAACGACATTGATAAAGTCACGGATACAAGAACCGTCAGGAGTATCATAATCATCGCCAAACACGCTCAGTTTCTCACGGATACCGATTGCGGTCTGAGTCAGGTAAGGAATCAGATTTTGAGGAACGCCATTCGGAAGTTCGCCCAGCAATGCAGTAGGATGAGCACCGATCGGGTTGAAATAACGCAGCATGATCGCATTGATCGGAGCACCGGAAGCTACCGTATCACGGATAATCTCTTCATTGATCTGTTTTGTATTTCCGTAAGGAGATTCCGCTTTCTTGATCGGGGCCTTTTCCGTTACCGGCAATTCATCCGGCTGACCGTATACGGTACAAGATGAAGAGAATACGATTCCTTCCACTCCATGTTTCGGCATCAGTTCGAGGAGGTTGATCAGCGAAACCAGGTTGTTGCGATAATAAAGCAACGGCTTCTCTACTGACTCTCCAACCGCTTTGCTCGCTGCAAAGTGAATGATCGCCTTAATTCCTTTATATTTGGTAAAGATAGCATCCAGACCTGCGAAATCCAAACAATCCAGTTTTTCAAAAGCAGGGCGAATACCTGATACTTTCTCTATATTGTCAACAACGTCGGCATTTGAGTTAGATAAATTATCGATGATGATTACTTCATATCCACTGTTCTGTAGTTCTACTACGGTGTGAGAACCAATGTATCCCGTTCCGCCCGTTACTAAAATTCTTTCTTTCATATTCTTTAATAAATGGTTAGTTTTTCGGCTTTTGTCGTTTGAGCTACAAATTTAAGGAAATAAAATGGAAATGCAATAATCTGCCGGCATTTTATTTAATAAAAGGCTATTAAAGTACGAATTAATGGCAGTCAGGTATTAAAAAAAAGATTGGAAACCCATTTCTGTATATGTTATACAGCAAGGTTTCCAATCCTATATTAAATTATCAACTGTAAGTCTTTACACCACGCCGGAGAATCCCATGAATGCCATGGCGAGCAGGCCGGCGGTAATCAATGCAATCGGTGTGCCCTGCATTCCTTTCGGAACTTTCACCAGGCTCATCTGTTCGCGCAATCCGGCAAAGAGAACCAGTGCCAGACCGAAACCGATAGCGGTGGAGAATGCATACACAACTCCTGTCAGCAGGTCATAGTCTTTCTGTATCACGAGGATAGCCACACCCAGGATACAACAGTTGGTTGTAATCAACGGCAGGAACACGCCCAACGCCTGATACAAGGCGGGGGAAACTTTCTTCAGGATGATTTCCACCATTTGCACCAGTCCGGCAATCACCAGAATGAAAGTAATCGTCTGCAAGTATCCCAGTCCGAACACATCCAGCACAAACTTCTGAATGAGGAATGTGACAATGGTAGCGATAGTCAACACGAAAGCCACCGCGGCGCTCATCCCCATTGCAGTCTCCACTTTCTTGGAAACGCCCAGGAACGGGCAGATGCCCAGGAACTGCGACAACACGATGTTGTTTACAAAGATTGCCGAAATAAATATCAATATATATTCCATATTCTTTTCTTATTTAATAGAGTTAAGCTTTCTTGAAACTATTAATCAATGCGATGAGGTATCCCAGGGCGATGAAAGCACCCGGAGCCAGTACGAACACCAACATTCCGTATTCTTCCGGCAGGATAGTCAGGTCGAAGATCTTGCCTGTTCCCAGAAATTCGCGGACAGCACCCAGCAAAGTCAGGGCAATGGTAAAGCCCAGTCCCATACCGATACCGTCGAACATGGATGCCAGCGCATTGTTCTTTGCGGCAAAAGCTTCGGCACGCCCCAGCACGATACAGTTCACTACGATCAACGGGATGAAAAGGCCGAGTGTGGCGTACAGTCCCGGCACGTATGCCTGCATCACCATTTGGAGCAACGTCACGAAAGACGCAATCACCACAATAAACGAAGGGATACGCACCATATCCGGAATCAGGTTTTTAATCAGTGAGATCACCACGTTCGAGCAAATCAGCACGAACATGGTGGCCAGTCCCATACCCATGCCGTTGATAGCCGATGAAGTAGTACCCAACGTAGGACACATACCGAGCAGGAGTACAAACGTAGGATTCTCTTTGATAATCCCGTTCATCATTACTTTAAAGTTATTCATATCTGTCTCCTTTCTTAATTAGCACTGATAGAATCAGTAAGTTCCACTTTAGTTGTAGCACCCGTAGCAGCATCGGCATTTTCACCGGCAGCCTTTTGAGAAGCACCCGTAGCTCCGTTCACTTCTCCCCCTCCGGCTTTGTAAGCCTGATAAGCAGCATTCACGGCATTCAGGAAAGCGCGTGAGGTAATCGTAGAAGCGGTAATGGCGTCCACCTGCCCGCCGTCTTTGCTGACCGTCAGTGCGGCTTCACCCGGATTCATGCCCAGGATAGACTTCGTGCTTTCCTCGTGTGACACCGCCTGTTCACCCTTGGCAGGATCGTAAGCACCGAACCATTTGTCGGCCTTCGAACCCAGTCCCGGAGTTTCCGTATGAGCCAGCAGGGAGTAGTTGTAGATTTTACCTTCGGCGTCAAAGCCAACCAGCACTTTCAGCTCGCCGCCGAATCCCATGGACTTGGCTTCAACAGCCGTACCCACCATATTATCACCGTTCTTAGCCGGATAAACAATGAAATCGACATTCTTCTTGCCGTCTTTCTCGCTGAAGATCGTATCGCTTTCCGCCACCGGGTTGTTCGTAAATTCAGGAAGAACTTTTTTCAGGGCCTCGTTCAGCGTCTTGGCGTTCGCCTCGGCAATAGGCCCTTTCGTCAGTTCGTTCACATAAGCCAGCAACGCGACGGAGACAGCAGTCACTCCCGTCAGCACCAGCAACATATTTTTCAAAGATGATTGTAACTTTTTCATTTCTTCTTCGCTACCTCCCCAAAGCGTTTAGGTTTACAATAGGTATTAATCAGCGGAGTGAATGCATTCATTATCAGAATGGCGAACGACATACCTTCGGGATAGGCGCCGAACAGACGGATCACCACTGTCAGCAGACCGATGCAAACGCCATAAATCAGCATACCTTTCTTGCTCATCGGAGACGTCACATAGTCGGTTGCCATAAAGACAGCACCCAGCATCAGACCACCGGAAAGCAGTTGGAGCACCGGAGACACGTATTTTTCAGGATCCGCCAGATGCATGATGCCTGCGAACACGAATACGGTAACCAGGATAGATACCGGAATATGCCATGTGATAATTTTCTTCCACAGCATATACGCCAAACCGATCAGCAGAGCCAGCGCGCTCACTTCACCGAGACATCCGCCGTTTTGTCCGATCAACAGGCTCAACGCATCCGGAATCTGGCTTAAAGCGTCCGTATTGCCGTAGATCGCCTGCTTCATCAATGCCAGCGGAGTAGCTCCCGTCGTAGCGTCCGTGTAGGCGGTCAACTGACCGACTACCGGCCAACTGGTCATCTGCACCGGGAAAGAAAGCAACAGGAACACACGTCCTGCCAATGCCGGGTTGAAAGGGTTGCAGCCCAATCCGCCGAAAGACATCTTTCCCACACCGATAGCAAACAGTGCGCCGAGAATGATGATCCATACAGGCAGGTTGGAAGGTAAGTTGAATGCCAGCAACACACCTGTGATGATAGCAGAGCCGTCACAGATTGTCGTGGTAGGTTTCTTCAGTAAATATTTCCCGATTGCCCATTCGAAGAACAAACAAGCGGCCACGGAAGTAGCCGTGACAATCAGGGCACCCAGTCCGAAGAAGTAGAGAGACACCAGAAAAGCCGGAATCAGTGCAATCAGCACGCCGTACATATTTTTCTGTACGCTGTCTCCGCCATGAACGTGGGGTGATAGTGATACGATTAATTTATTTTCCATATTCGTTATTTTTTAGCTTGACGTGCACGAATCATAGCGCCTACCTTGCCTTTACCCAGACGGCAGTAGTCAAGTAACGGACGGTTGGCAGGACAAGTGAACTGACAGGAACCGCACTCGATACAATCCATGATTCTTTCTTTTTCCATTGTTTCAAAATCTCCGTTTTCAGACAAGGCTCCGAGTAAGTACGGTTCCAGTCCCATCGGACAGGCACTCACGCACTTCGCGCAACGGATGCAGGTTTGAGCTTCACCACGTTTGGCTTCCTTCCGGTTCATAATCAGGATGCCGGAACTGCCCTTCGCAGTAGGAACGTCGATGTTCACCAACGCCTTACCCATCATCGGGCCACCGCCGATCACCTTTCCCGTGTCTTCCGGCAGACCGCCGCAAGCGTCGATCAACTGCTTCATCGGCGTACCGATACGGGCGAGGAAGTTGGACGGACGGGCCACCGACTTTCCGGTCACCGTAATCACGCGCTCAAACAACGGCTTGTTCTTCTGCACCGCTTCATAAACAGCGAAAGCCGTACCTACATTCTGCACGACAGCCCCCGTAGAGATAGGCAGCGCACCGCTTGCCACCTGACGTTTGGTGATCGCGTCAATCAGCTGCTTTTCACCTCCCTGCGGATATTTCACCTTCAAAGGCACCACTTCGATACCCGCATAACTGGAAGCTACCTTCGTCATCAACTGAATTGCATCCGGCTTATTATTCTCGATTCCGATAAACGCTTTATTCACTTTCACGGCTTTCATCAGGATAGACACGCCTACCATGATTTCTTCCGCGTGTTCCAGCATCAGCTGATGATCGGCAGTCAGATACGGTTCACATTCCACCGCATTGATAATCACGCATTCCGCCTTGAAAGAAGGAGGAGGGCACAGCTTCACCTGTGTAGGGAAACAAGCACCGCCCAGACCTACGATACCGGCATCGGCAATCTTCTTCACAATTTCTTCCGCCGAAAGATCGCATTCTTTCACCAGTGTCTTGCTGCGGTCGATTGTTTCTTCCCATTCGTCACCTTCCACATCAATGAAAATAGCAGGTTTCGCATAACCGCTGGCATCGACTATCGTATCAATCTTCGCCACTTTACCACTGACCGAAGAATGAATTGCTGCCGAAACAAAGCCGGCAGGTTCGGCAATCCGTGTGCCTACCTTTACCACATCCCCTTTCGCAACAACCGGTTTGGCAGGTGCGCCAATATGCTGGCCCAGCAGAATAACCGCTTTCGCAGGAACTTCCGCCGTAATGATAGGTTGATGTGCCGACAATTTATTTTCGTGTGGATGAACTCCACCAATTGAAAATGTCTTTAACATACAATTCTGTATTTTATTCTGTTATTATTCTGTTACTTTCGGAGCCTCAGCCGTTTCTTTTGGAGTAACCGTTTCTTTCGGAGCAGCCGGAGCTTCTTCCTTCGGTTTGCGCGGCGGGAAGTTCAACTCGATAATGGTATTCTGCGGACATACTTCCACGCACTTCCGGCAAGATTTACACTTGTCAGGATCGATGTAAGCCAAGTTGTTCTCCAGCGTGATAGCTTCGAACGGACACGTCTTCACGCACTTTCCGCAACCGATACAGCTCACCGTGCAAGCCTTGCGTGCCACAGCGCCCTTGTCTTTATTCACACAAGAGACATACACGCGGCGCGACTTCTTGCCTTGCGGACGGATTTCAATGATCGCTTTCGGGCAAGCCTTCACACAGGCGCCGCAAGCGGTACATTTCGCCTCGTCGACTTCCGGAAGTCCCGTTTCCGGGTTCATGTGGATAGCGTCAAACTGGCAGGCAGCCACACAGTCGCCACAACCCAGACAGCCGTAGCTACAACCCGTCTCTCCGCCATACAGCGAAGCGGCAATAGCACAACTCTTAGCACCGTCGTATTGATTAATACGCGGACGGTTGGCACACGTTCCGTTACATCTCACCACTGCTACCATCGGTTCAGCCTCTCCGGCTGCCAGTCCGAGGATATCAGCAATTTTAGCCATGACAGGTTGTCCGCCTACGGGGCAGAATTTTCCATCCAGCGAGCCGGCTTTGACGCAAGCGTCGGCAAAACCGCTACAACCCGGATAGCCACATCCACCACAATTTGCCTGGGGCAACACTTCCCCTACCTGGGCAATCCGCGGATCTTCATACACGGCAAATTTCTTGGAAGCCACATAAAGAATAGCGGCCAGCACGAGCGCTATCGCTCCCAATGAAATCACTGCAATCAGAATCAAATTCATAATGTTCTTAGTTATTTATTGGTTTTATAGTAAATGAAAATTTTTGTTTCAGTCGCGTTTTATTGAGCCACAAAATGTAGTAATAAGGCACAAGGACAGCCAGAGAAAGAAGTGCCGCATACAGTTCATTCTCTATCAGTGCCATAAAAAGGAACAATGTAAAAATTAAAAGAACGAAAGGGATAATGAATGCCAAGGCCACCGCCTGCATTCCCATCGACGTTTCGCCGACCACCATTACGTTTTCCCCCACCTGGTAGGAAGCCGCAGCAGTATCAATTATATCTATGATTTTGTCCTTGCTGTCTGCCGAGGAACAGTGTCCCTTCACGCTGCAAGCCGCGCAAGCCGATGTCTGAACGATCCTCACCGACAGATGAGAACCCTGTATGTTTTCCACAATACCCAGATGCTTTATAGTATTATTCGTCATTTTGCAAACTCAACATTACAAATCGCGGCAAATTTAATCATTATTTGTGAACTACGAAGCATTCCCCGTATTTTTTATGTATAATCAAACATTATTTTTTGTGTATTCGTTATCGCACACGGGTATTCTCGTTTCCACCCTCCTCCTCCTCGCGCTTCTTTCTATACCAGAGATACCGCAGTGTCCATTCGCGTATCTTCTCCAGCAGCTCCTCTTCCGTCAGACTGTCACAGTAGAAGTTCAGAATGGATTCGTAGTAGTGCAGTTTCATATCCTCCCCTTTTTTATATTCTCATAGCTGGCTTTCCCCATACCGGTTTCTTTGCATAAGTGAGTCATTGTCAAGTTTGCGCATTTAAGCGATTCATCGATAAAAGTACCTAGAAGGACGTGTTTGAAGTTCTTTTTCATGTTCAATATCTATTAGTTGTTAAAAATACACCTTAGTATGTTATTTATTTTCACATTGGTTCTGACATATCAGAACCGTCTATTTTTTTGTTTTTCGTAGTTTCACGTCGTGTTTTGAAAATCAAGCACGTTTTGAAAGAAGAAAAGTTTTTGACCCGTAAACAACAAAGATTATGCCAAACAAGTACAGAATGTCATATTTCATGCCACCTATCGCTCCTGTCAGGAACGAACAGGGACGAATGGTTACTCCTCCCACGCTCCTCCCCTTCTGCGAAGTCTCCGTGGAGCAGGTCTTCCAAATGATTACCTGCAACGAGAATCTCAAACTCCTGACCGCTCAGGTACGCAACGCTCCGGACATGCGGACTGCCAAAGCGACACTGCTGCCTTACGTGACACCCTGCGGCACCTTCACACGCCGCAACAGCAAGTGTTTCGTATCCCCTTCCGGGCTGGTCGTGATAGATGTGGACAACCTCGACTCCTACGACGAAGCCGTCAGTATGCGCCGTCTGCTATTCGATGATCCCTTCCTCTGCCCCGTGCTCACGTATGTCAGTCCGAGCGGCCGGGGAGTGAAGGCTTTCGTCCCTTCCGGAACGCTGTATCCCGAAGACGAAGCACAAAATATCACGGAAAGTATGAACAAAGCCATGCAGTATGTCGAAATGGCATACGGCCCGGAACCTGACAATTCTGGCAGAAATGCCTCCAAAGGCGTGGACTGTTCGGGAAAAGACCTCGTAAGGGCCTGTTTCCTCAATTACGATCCGGATGCATTATTTCGTAACATTATTAATTCTCAATCTATAAAAAAATGAATGAACTTGAATCATTACGCCGCCTCACGGAGGCAGTAGAAACAGCCAAGGCTGACATTGCCCCCACTTACATCGAATACGTACACCTGGCGTTCGCCATTGCAACCGATTGCGGCGAAGAGGGACGCGACTTTTTCCACCGCTTGTGCCGGGTTTCCGCCAAATACCAACGCGAACACGCCGAACGGATATTCTCCAACGCACTCACTGCCAATCATGGGGATATGCATCTGGGCACGGTGTTCTATCTCGCCGAAGCGGCAGGAGTTACCGTCCGCAAAGAGGAGGTTGCAAACAGCCGGACAGGTACAAAAGGTACAGCAGGTACAGCGCAAAAACTTTCCGCACACACGTGCGCGCGTAATAAGGTATACAATAGCGAGAGTCCGGAGTCTGAGGAACTGTTGCCGGGTAGCGAACCCAAACAGCCGCTACCCACCTTTCCGGCAGCCGACTGGCCGGAACTCCTGCAACGTATTATGAGTTACGGAAGCACCGACGCACAGAACGATGTCATGCTATTGGGAGCACTGACCGCTCTGGGTTCTTGCATGGAACGGTATGTACGGTGTCCTTATGGCGGTAAACTCCAGTCCCCCTGCATGCAAAGTTTCATTATAGCTCTCCCTGCTTCCGGAAAAAGTGCCCTGTCATCCATACGGCTGCTTGTGGATCCTATCCATGACCAGCTCCGCGCCGAATGGGCCGAAGAAATAAAAGCCTACAAAAAAGCCAAAGCCGCCTACGAAGCAATGGGCAAGGAACGTTCTAAAATAGACGCCCCGCAAATACCGGCCAACAAAATGTTCCTCATCGCGGGCAACAATACCGGCACCGGCATTCTGCAAAACATCATGGACGCCAACGGAACAGGATTTATCTGTGAGTCCGAAGCGGATACCCTGTCCACCGCCATAGGATCGGATTACGGACACTGGAGCGACACCCTGCGCAAAGCATTCGACCACGACCGTTTGTCTTACAACCGCCGTACCGACCAGGAATACCGGGAAATTAAAAAAAGCTACCTCTCCGTCCTGCTTTCCGGAACTCCGGCGCAGGTAAAAGCCCTCATCCCTTCGGCGGAAAACGGGCTTTTCTCCCGCCAACTGTTCTACTATATGCCCGGTATCTGGCAGTGGGTAAGCCAGTTTACGACAGGAGACATAGACATAGAAGAGATATTCACCACCATAGGATTGGATTGGAAAAAGAAACTGGACTTACTGAAGGCACACGGTCTCCACACACTCCGGCTCACCGACGAGCAGAAACAAGAATTTGACACTCTATTCTCTGCCCTTTTCACCCGTTCGGGTATAGCCAACGGGAATGAGATGTATAGTTTCGTGGCCCGTCTGGGTGTCAACACATGCCGTATCATGGCGGAAGTGGCTGTATTGCGTGCGCTCGAAAGCGCACAGCCCTATCAACTCAAGGCATCTTCGACCCCTCTCCTGACTCCGGACAAGGAGATTCCCGATGACAATATCAAAGACGGCATCATCACCCGCTGGGATGTCAAGATCACTCCGAGTGATTTCAAAGCGGTGCTCCAACTTGCCGAGCCCCTCTACTGCCATGCCATGCATATACTTTCTTTCCTTCCTCCCACAGAAATCAGTCGCCGGGCAAACGTCGAGCGTGATTTTTTCTTCATGAAACTGGGGACCACGTTTACCCGCAAACAGGTACGAGAGCAGGCAGCTGTCATGGGTATTAAGGAGAACACCGCGCTCATCTGGCTGAAACGTCTGGTAGACTACGGAGATCTGGTTCACGTAGACGGCAAAGGAAACTATATGATTGCTCGCGCGCGTGTGCGTGCGTAAGAGAGCCCCCGGAAAAGTGTACCTGCTGTACCCGAAACCACAGTAGTGTGTGTTGTAAGACGTTGTATCTTGTAAGACGTAAAGCATAGCTTTAGAGTGCGTAAAGCTATGCTTTAGCTGTCTTAAAGCGGTGCTTTTGTTATCCTAAAGCGAATCCCTCTAAGGTTCTCCCAATGCATCCACAATCACTCTCACCTCCAATGGTGTATAAGAACGGTGTTCGGGTTGGTAGCCTAGATCATACAGGCGTTGCTGAAGTCCGGGACACCGTTCGATCCATTTCTTCATCTTTCGATATGCGGCAATATCGGTCAGTTCGGGAGAATAAAGTTGCGCCAGTTCCATGCGTCCATAAGCACGTATCGTGAATTCTTTCATAATGGATAAGTTTTAAATTATTAGCTACAAATGTAACAAAAAGCCTTCACATTTCCTACGCTTTTCCGTTGAATAACCGACCGTTACTGCCCTTAACCGACAACAACCGTATACAATTGTATACAACTGATTTTCCGGGATTACGGGGTGTTATCTTTGTATAGTCGGAAGGGAAACAGCTCCCCACGACAATATGTTTAACCCTTTAATTTATAGTGTTATGATTCGTTACAAAATCTATCAGAACCAGCAGAAGAAAGGTGTGAATGCGGGCAAGTGGTTCGCCCGTGCGGTAAGCGACGAGACATTCGATCTGGCCAAGCTCGCCGAACACATGTCGAAACACAATTCACCGTATTCGAGTGGTGTCATCAAAGGTGTACTCACCGACATGGTGGACTGTATCAAGGAATTGCTGCTCGACGGCAAGAGTGTGAAAATTGACGATCTCGCCATTTTCGGCGTGGGAATCCGCAGTAAGGCAGCCGAAACGCTGGAGGATTTTTCGTTGGAGAAGAATATCACCGGTATGCGCCTCAAAGCACGTGCCACCGGTAACCTCTCGACTACCAACCTGAAACTCGACAGCCAACTGAAGCAGCAAGCGGAGTATCAGAAGCCGACTACCGAAGGAGGTGGTTCCGGTAATACGCCGAATCCCAACCCGGGCGGCGGTGGAGTGACTCCTGATCCGTCAGTCTAATTTTTTAACCTTAAAAAAATAAATTATGAGCAATTCATCGTCACGCCACTCCGTATGGAGCCTGGTTCTCAAAATTATCATTACTGTCGCCACCGCCATAGGGGGTGTGCTCGGAGTGCAAAGCTGTATGTAAGCTGATGAGAACTATCACATTGATTATCATTCATTGCAGTGCCACGCCGGAGGGGAAATCCCTTTCGGCGGAAGCCTGCCGACTGGACCACATCCTCCACCGGGGATTCCGCGACATCGGCTATCATTTCTACATTACACGCGACGGAGAGATCCACCGTGGCCGTCCTCTCGAAAAGGTCGGGGCACACTGCCGTAACCACAACTCCCACTCGATAGGTATCTGCTACGAAGGAGGACTGGATGCTGACTGTTGCCCGAAGGATACTCGAACGCTTGAACAACGGGGTTCCCTGCTGGCTCTATTACGCGAACTGCGCAGGCAGTTTCCGAAAGCGTTGATCGTGGGGCACCATGATTTGAATCCGATGAAGGAGTGCCCGTGCTTTAGCTGCACAAAGGAGTATTCTAATATATAAACAGCTACGGGAGGCAGTGTAATACTGTCTCCCGCAGCTGTTTGTTTTGTTAAAAATATCAACTATCTTCACAGACCGTTGATATCGTGGGAAATTAACACCGGATACCCCCCGGTGCCGGGGTTATAGACCGGAAAGGTACCGTCGTACTCATATTCCAATCTATGTAATGTAGGAGAATCATGCGTTAACATGAAACTAGGGACCTACATTCTCTTCATCTCACATACAAACACTCTAAGTGCTAATTACATCTCAACATTTTATTTTATACCACTTTCATTCTCACGAACATTCATTATATAATCACCAGGCGTACAATCATTTTATACCCACCGGTCCTCAAAAATTCAACCATTAGAAAAAATAAAAATTACAATAGTCTATAAAGCTCATTAGCTGCTTCCTGTTCTTTTTCTATCGTAAAGTATTCTATCACCCTTTTCCTTGCAGCATCCGCATATTGCTTTCTCAAAGAATCATCTTTCAATAGTGTATCTATGGCCGCGGCATACTCCTTACTGTCCGAATTATTAACCTCAATTCCCGTTACACCATTTAATGAAACCCAATTAACCCCCGATCCTTCAATATGAAAAGTAACAGCAGGGCATCTACAATACATTGCTTCGGCAAGCGCAAGTCCAAAAGCCTCATTTTTGGTAATAGAAGGAAAAGCAAATACATCTGCTGCATGAAGATAACATCGTAACTCATCGTTACTTAAACGTCCCACAAAACTGACGCGTTCCAAATTTGCCTTAGCTTTTAACTCCTCAGTCAAAGGACCTTGTCCAGCTATAACAATATGACAATCTGTAGTAATATATTTCTCTGCTTCAATCAGGTACCTTAGTCCCTTATACTCCACATGACGTCCGATAAAAAAGATCAGCTTTTTATTATGATATTTTTTACGAATATCTTTTATTATCATCTCATCGTTATCTTGCAAGTCAAGGCGATGAATATTTATTCCATTAGCCACAACTTTTACTTTCTGTAAAAAAGGTTTTAATGGTAATGAAGCATCCCTATACTTGGGACTTGTTACAATAATACTGTCCGCACGTTCTAACAACTTACGTTCATTCCCTCTCACCAATGGATAAATATATTTCTGTTTCGTAATATCCAAATGCCAATGAACGATTAACTTCGTACTGGCAGGAATTAATCTAATCAATAGAAATGCAACAAAAGGATTAGGATGATGAAAATGAATAATATCAGGCTGCCAAGATTGGATATTTCTTTTTAAATAAGAATAATAAAGAAAAGAAAATGATTGGCTTGCTACTTTCATAAAACACCCGATTCGCAAAACCTGTATACCGTTTATTTCACTGCAAATAGTCCGATTGGAATCATTAAAACATATAACCCGGTTATTATACCCCTCTAACCCTTCCACAATATCCTGACATACAGATTCAGTACCACCAAGATATGGGTAATAATACTTAGAGATATGAAGTACTTTTTTCCCCTTTTTTTCACTATCTTTCATTAGATATCAAAATATAATATATTCACAAACAACTTTATCTGAAAGACTAATGCTTATCAATTATTTCGAATGATAGCAATCTTTTTCTAATTTATAAACTATAATCTATTGATTCAAAACCTGAGTATACGTATTTACAATGGAAGATATCATCTTTTCTATTGTAAAAGATTTAAGATAAAATTCCCGAGAATTTATCGAATATTTATTCAACAAATCAGCATTTTAATAAGAATATTAAGTAAATAGTATAAAACAAGAAGCAAACATAAGTTTCGTTTTAAGAATTTGAGATAAGAAAGAATTACATAAGATACAACAATTCTAAAAAATATACAGTAGTACATATAGAGTATCCACTATTACTTGTATATTTAATTATTAGACACACTTAACTTCATTAAAAATCATTCCTACATTAACTAAACATTAGGCTATAATAATCATTAGAATCTCAATAATCGAAGTATCCTCTCTTAAGCATAATCTGTTTTATTTTAGAAACCATTTGAATCATAAAATACAACTTATGTTTAATACAAAATGCCGTAAATTGTCTTTTTTTATCAAACACAGACATTTCACAATCTTTCAATGCAGATACATATATAGGATTTTCTTTTATTAAATTAGAGAATTTTTCACATCTAACTTTGTATCGTTCTTTGTTATTAGGATGAAAATATGTTCCTATTGCGGAAGCAATCAGCGCATACATTACACGTTGATACATCGCAGCAGTAAACTCTTTTTTCTTTTTAAAAGAAGAAATTGTATCTGAAATCACAATTGCACTCTCTGATATACAAATTGCATTTCTCTCATTTCCTACTTTTGACAATGAAGTCGGATTATATCGATAATGATAAAAATTCTTATTAATAAACAATACTCTTTTCGCATAATAGAAAACACGAAGAGCATACTCTATACCTTCCATACCTTGCCGCAACCGCTTATCATGCATAAGATCATAATTATGAGCATATTCAGAGCGTACCATTTTACCATAAGCTTCTGCTATTCCTGATTTGTATATCAATGTATTAAAAGCCAACTTCACACATTCATCACCCTCATATAAATGTACAGCATCAGGACAAGCCCACCCCCATTTATTTGGAATATCTCGACCATTCAACTCTTGTACATATTTCCAAAATACAACATCGACAGGCTGAACTAAGTTATCCAATTCTTTTAATATACTTTCTAATGTATTTGTGTCAATCCAGTCATCCCCATCTACGTACATTATCCAATCACCTGTAGCGTGCTCATAACCAACATTTCTTGCTGGAACAAGTCCATCTATATGAAAAATATTCCTTATCCTATCATCTTTCTTCTCGTACTCTTTACACACCTCCTCAGTTCCATCATTTGAATCACCATGTACAAGCCATAATTCCCAATTAGAGTATGTTTGATTGGAAATACTCTCAATACACTGAGGAGCATATTCAGCACAATTGTACATTGGTACAATAATGCTAATTTTTGGATTACTATTCATACTTACACAATATTTTCATCATACAATGGTCCAAAACCATATGTAAATCTTCTGTTATTTGCATATCATCTATAGGGATATGTACATTATATTTACATAATCGCTTTACAATACCACCAGAAAATCCTGTCAGGCCAATCGTTAAACCTCCATTATCATTAGCATATTGAATAGCCCGTATTACATTCTCAGAGTTTCCACTTCCTGATACACCAATAACCAAATCGCCTTCATTAAAATATGTTTTCAAGGGGTTCACAAAAATTTCGTCATATGATATATCATTTCCATACGCCATCAATGAAGGGATATTATCATTCAAACATATAAATTTAAATTTTTTCTCTTTTCCATGAGAAATCCCCTTATTAAAATCACACACATAATGGGAAGCTGTAGCAGCAGATCCACCATTACCCATAATAAATATTTGTTTTTTCTCATTTTTGGCCTCCACTAATACATTCATCAACGTATTTAAGTCTTCTTTATCAATCGCATCAACTGCATTTTTTAACCTAGTAAAATAGGCTGTTATTTCATCTATATAATTCATTCATTAAATATCTTTAAATAAATCGCCAACATAAATTATTTTTGATCCAAAATCATCAAAATGAAATTTCATCTCGTTTATTTTTTTCATCTTCATTCTAAACTCTTCTTGACGTTCCTTAGGACAATAAAACAAAATAAAGCCTGCTCCACCCGCACCTAAAAGTTTGCCACCAAGCGCCCCAGCCCTCATTCCTCTTTCATAAACTTCATCAACTATATCTGTAGAAATACCTGCCGTCAGTGATTTTTTCATCATCCATCCTTCATGGAGTATTCTTCCAAAATCATCTATTTGGTCATTTTCCAAACATTCACGAAGCTGATAAGCTAAATACACCATATTCTTTTGGGTGTCAAATTTCTTTTGATCACTAATAGCCGCAGATTGTAACCTCAGTATTCTATTCGCAGAATGTTCTCCTCCGACATAGAGCATAATAAGATTTTCATCCAATTCCCTTTTCTTGTCCGGTTGCATAATAATCTTTTCTACATTTACCGTTTCATCACCATAGAATGTAATAAAATTAAGTCCACCACAAGCTGCCGAATATTGATCTTGCTTGCCTATCGGGGAACCTACTTTATCCAATTCTACCTCGCAAGCCAATAGCCCAAGTTTCTCTCCACTAGTTGCTTTTCCCTGATAAGCTCTTACTGCATTTAGAAGCCCAACAGTAAATGATGAACTTGACCCTAAGCCTGTACCAGAAGGAATATCTGCGATAGAGTTCAAATCAACGCCTGTTAGATTATACATTTTCAACACTTCTCTAAATATCGGATGCTTGATATTATCTATTGTATCCACTAATTCAGTCTTTGCATATTTCAATTGAATCTTATCCTTATCAAAAAATGGATGTATAGCAATATACATATATTTATCAATAGATGTGCTAAGTACAGCCCCTGTTTCCTTCCTATAAAACGAAGGTAAATCAGAGCCTCCACCTGCAAATGAAATTCTAAATGGGGTTCTTGAAATTATCATACACCTAATTATCTATAAAATCTAAATTAAATTCTTTAAAATGTCTAGAAGAGCATTTTTCTTATTAGTCTCTATCAAGTAAGAAGCTTTACATCGAGCATTGATACCAGCCTGTACATCACTTTCTCGATCTCCTATCATATAAGAGTTAGCCATATCTATATTCCAATCTCCCGCAGCTTGTAACAACATTCCAGAAGCAGGTTTCCTACATCCACACTTTATCTTGTATTCCTTTCTTTCTTCTGGATAACCTGCATCAGGATGATGAGGGCAATAGTATATAGCATTAAGGTATGCGTGTTCCCTGCCAAGCATAGTCTCCAATTTGGCATGTATATATTCTAATTCTTCAATACTGCAAAGATTCCGAGCTATCACAGGCTGGTTGGTAACAACAATTGCTAAATAACCTTTGTGATTAATATAACGTACTGCTTCTGCCGCACCTTCAACTAGTTCCAACTGTTCCGGTCTGTATAATAGATTAACTTCCTTAGTTATCACCCCATCACGATCTAGAAATATGGCAGGGCGGGAGTTTTTCCGATTCAAACGTGTAACCTTGCCACTCATTACATCATCACAAACAGAGTTATATCTATCAGGAGTTCCCATATCTTTAATATATTCAGACGACAGATAACCATATAATTTCATACCAGCCTCAAGGCATATAGGTAATACATTCTTTTCAATATGACTCTTCACACCAACCTTAATCTTCTCCAAAACCTTTGGAGAAAAGATAAACAAAGCTGCATTAACAATATTTCTGCTTACAAAACCTTCATCGTGAGGCTTGTTGTAAAACTTCACGACCTTTTTTTCCGTATCAAGGGCTACAATATCTGAATCATAAGGATGGTCGTTTGGATGCAAGAAGAGTGTAGCATCAGCATTTTTATTTCGATGAAAGTTTAACATATGCTGCATATCAAAGTCCATCACTGTATCACCGTAGAATACAAAAAAATCTTCTGTTAATTTATCCTTCAAAAGTCCCAATGCACCCGCTGTCCCTAATGGGTGCGTCTCTTTAAAATATTCTATAGAAACTCCCCATTTCTCCCCGTTTCCAAAATAATTTTCTATCTGGTCACCCATATAACCTATAATAAATAAGAAGTCAGTATAGCCGTACCGTTTGGCCATGTCCACTTCATATTCCAGAATCGGCTTTCCATTTATCGGAATCATAGCTTTGGGAATCTCATTGTTGACAGAAGCAATTCTTGTACCCTGCCCACCAGCTATCACTACTACTTTCATTTGCCTAAAGCTTTTTGTATTGCAAGACGCACTGAGTCGTTTGAATTATAAGTAGCATGCCACCCCAAATTGTTTACTTTTGTCAAATCATAACGAAATTCTGGCACATCACCTATCCAACCGCGTTTCCCACCTGTGTATCTTATCAAAGCATCAAGTCCCATCTCCTCTATCACCATGGATGCAATATCTTTAACCTTTGTACGTGTATCAGACCCCAACATATAGACATTATACATTTCACTACTATGATCAATTACATAAAGAATACCTTCCACCAAATCTTTTACATAAACATAAGGTTTACACTGTTCGCCATTACCTAAAACTTCCAGTTCGGAAGGATTTTGTTGCAATTTATTGATAAAATCATATATTACCCCATGAGTGAAACGTTCACCTACGACATTCGGGAACCGTGTAATCCAAGTCTGAATTTTATAGGTAGAGCTAAAAGCACTGATAAAAGCTTCACTAGCTAACTTTCCAGCACCATAGTTAGATACAGGCTTTAATGGTCCATAATCTTCACTCAATATATCATATGTCTCACCATAGATAGCAGAAGTCGAAGCAAAGAAAAGTTTCTTTATACCGAATTCATTCATTAACTGTAATACATTAAAAGTTGTATTAAATGTTAAATTATAATCTACCATTGGGTTTTCTCCTCCTTTCTGGATATCAGAATTTGCGGCAAGATGGTAAACCATATCAAAGTTTCCTACCTTAAATATTAATCTCATCGCTTCTTTATGAAGAAGGTCCTCTTCTATGAAAAGAAAGTCTTTCTTATTAAAAAGATGAGCAATATTTTCTTTTCTTCCTAATACTAAATTATCTACTACTGTAATATGATGACCTCTTTTATAAAGGGCATCACAAAGATGTGAACCGATAAAACCAGCTCCTCCTGTTACCAAAATATTCATATTATATTAGCTATTAAAATCTATTATATCCTATCACAAATTATAAAGACAAACAACCCTAGTATTATCATTACTTTACCTTTTCTAGTATACAGATAATCTTATCTTAAACATGAAGTATAAAAACATATCAATACAAAGCATGTCCCAATACGACTAAAATAATTAAGATGCCTTTTAAAACATCAAGATAGCACAATCGAACTCTCATATCAAAATTTTAATAACCTATTTAAGCCTAATCCAATTGTCAATAGCCAGAACAGGTGGCCGTTTACCATTGTTCCATTTTGACGGACAAATAACAAGCGGTTGGTTCTTGTTTAAATAAGCAGCACAACAACTAAAAGTACTATTCGCTAGAATCATGTTTTTGCAATGAGCCATCAAATACATATCCCAAAAACTATTCATCCCTTTATTACAAGATACTACAACTTTATTAATATCATTAAAATGTTCTTCAACATAAGTAATATCATCTGAGAAGAAAAAAAATATAGGATTTTTGACCCTTTTCCTTATTTCTAGAATTGCTCTTTTATAATAATCTATAGTACATATATTACCATAGAAATTCCGGATATTATAGTTTATATAATCTCCTCTGCGTACGTGCACAGCGACAGAATTAGACTCAGATATCATTTTGAGGAATCTCTCATTTTCTTGTCCTATTTCTAGGTCTGTTCTAAAAGAAGGAGTTTTTACTTCCTGATAATATTTTTTATCTTGCCAATATCCCAGATAGAAAAGACTGTCAGGTTTCCTAAACCGATCAGAATCAGTAAAGAGATAAGGCAACTGCATCTTTTCAAACAACTTATTTATCCAAAATAAAATTGTTGCTATTATGTTCGATAATCGTGATGATTTAGGAAGTTCGACATCAAACCATTTATCAATTTCAAGACCATTATGATCGTGTAATGCTCTCTTTGGATAAAAGCCATAAAATTTACTACTAGGAAAATGCCTACATAAATACTGATAATAAGCATATTGAAAAAATTGATTCCCTAATCCAGCTTGAAATGCAAAAATCTTCATAATTATATTTTAAATTCCGATTTATCTAATTGTTTGATTGTAGCTCTTTAACAATGTTCAATAAATTGGTTACTGCTATAGATTCCTTACAGTGAGTATTAGCATATCGCAAACCATTTTCAGATAAATTATTATACAGATGCTTATCACTCAGAATCTTATCAATTGTTTGACTAAGTTCACTTTCCCTTTCTACAGTTATTCCTCCAGGTAATATTCTTGCATTTCCCACATTTGTACTTACAAAAGGAATACCTAAACTCATAGCCTCAATAAGGGAAATTGAATATTGTTCAATTTCTGAACCTGCAACAAAAACCTTAGCACCTTTTAATATTAATGGCAAGTTCTTACGTTCTATACCCGTTAACATTACAATATCTTTATTTTTATTTTTCGGTAATTCAGTAGCTATAATCTGTTGCAAGTAATTATAATAGTCATTTTTATGTCCACCAATTAATACTAGACTATAATTTTCAGTAGTAGTAGCCTCCAAATAAGCCCGTATGATCAATTCTTGATTTTTTACTTTTTGATAATTTGCTATACTGATAATATATTTCTCAAACTTTATATCCAAATCAAAAGTATTACTATCTTGTACATTAAAAGCATCAAAAAAAATATTATCAGCAGCATTTTCAAGAATATAAATTTTCTTAGCATAACGTTGTAATAAAGGAAGATCACTTGCAATTTTAGATAAACATATAGCAGCATCACATTGCCTTATACACTTACCATAAAAAAATATCCTTTGATACCATCTAAGAATATAAGCATAAGTATTTCCTAATGTATATTTCAGATTATAACGTTTTACAAATATCTTCATTGATATGAAATCGTCGCCATGATTATGTAATATTTTTAATCCTTTTATTTCAGATATATGTTTCCACAATATTTCTGTAGTCAAGCTATTGATACATTCAAAAACCACTATATCGGCATTTACAGATTTCACAAAATCAATAAACATTCTTTTTTCGCCACAAGGCTTCTTTAGAATATTACGATAAATATTAAATCGATATATATTTACTCCTTTTATAGTTTCTTGTAATACTTTAGTCTCAATACAATTGGGGGTAACTACGATAACTTCATGTCCTTCTGCCACTAGCCCTTCAGCTATATAACGATTAACAGAAGTTATACCACACATATGAGGTATATACGTTTCTACTATTATTAAGAATTTCATAATCTATGATATTATTATTTATAGCAAACTGTTATTTATAGCAATAACAATGACATTATATATTCTCTTTTTCATGTAGACTTATATTTTCTTATTGAGAATAAAATACAGAGACAAGCATAAGTAAAAGATGCCATAGGAGTTGCAAGAGAACCTCTTGACATAAATATTAGACCAGAGTAAAAACAAAAAGATAGTGCTAACATATATGGCGAACCAGTACTACTGAAAGTAATCAATTCCAGTTTTCGCATTAACATACCTATTATAAACATTATAATAACAATTCCACCAATACCTAATGAGCAATATATATCAGCCAAAATTGAAGTTCCTAGTCCCCAATCATCTATTGAACCCAGTCCAAGATCTGTTAATAAAAAGGCACTATTCTGAAAGACTTCTGGTATCGCTAAATAATTAAAGACAAAAGACTGTAGTCCAGGAATTAGCAATAAAAAATCAAGAAATATGGTCAAACCATAATTATATGGTATCAATGAAGGTACATTAGATAATGCAATATGTAAAGAACAGCAATTGAAAGCTAATTCCTGTGTCAATGGAGAAATCGAATTACTTTCTCTAATATATGATATAGCTTCTGATATGGATCCTGCGTTATTCATACGAAGAACAGATACAACAGATAATGACAAAGAAAATAGAACAAAAGGTATTACTAATTTTGAAATTTTAATTTTTGTTTGAGTTATATATAAGTAGCTAACTCCCAGCAACAAAATAAAACGCAAAGCTTCGGTCCTTCTACCACTCATCAGCACGAGTACTATAACACATAAAGATAGCAGCAAAGGATTAAAAAATGCTTTTATAAAATACTTAATTGATGCATTTTCTAAGTTAGACCTATTCGAAAATGACATAATAGTCATCAACCCTATTAATATTCCTTGAAGATAAATAAAAATATGAGAAGCAAATTCACCAGGGTCAATTCCACGGGCATATCCACCCATAAGATATTTCTTATTCACCGTTACAATATAAATAAATAGTAACACCCAAGCAATAAGACTAATTATTTTTATCTTCCGAAAACAAAATGAGACATTTGGCATGCTTTTAATATTACTGTATACACATATCTTTATGTATAAATATCCAAGCAAAAAGGAGTTTAAGCCGACATTAGCAAGAGATAAAGCTGGCGCAACAAAGCTAGTATCATACCATATAAGTGACTGTACATCCTCCGCATCAATAAAATGAAATACGTAATCCAAATCATACTGATAAAATACCACGCAAAATCCCACTAAGAATATTAATGAATGACGCATGTATTGTCCTTTTAGAGCAATAATCTTCTCCTTCCTTAGAAAACAATTAAAAATGGACAGTCCTGCTAACAACAAATTAGCAAACATAAAAGACCGATCCATTACATCAGGTGCTTCTCTATAAAAATAGAAAGACAAACACAAGAAAAAGAGTTGTAATAACATTATTTTATATTCAAAAGCCTATTTAACTTATTATAAAAATGGAATAATTTCAACAAAAATCTATACCACAAAAGTTTTAGACTAAATGAATGCATATTATTATAAATTCGATTATTAACTGATATTACCACTTCTCGATTTGCTTTTAAAATATAATGAAGTAATCCCAATTTATCACCAACAATACTAATAATATTTCTACAAATGTCTTCATTAGCCTGCGGAATTTCAGAATAACAGTTTCTACTATCATTCTCATCAGTAATACGATAATTAACAGTTGAGTGAAGAGAATAAAATGCTCCAAATTTGAAAGTATACGCGACATTCAAAGCATAATCAAAACAAGGATTAAAGTTATTATTATACCCTCCTATTTCAATTAAATTTGCTCTTGAATATAAACTTCCACAGCCATTTGTTACATTATTCTCCAAAAAATCGAGCAATGTGAACTTATATCCAAGCTTATTTATAGGTTTATTAAATCGAGATGCTCTATATAAATAATTACCATGCAAATCTATTTTATCAACAGCACCAATTATCAAAGGAGATATATCCAACTTATCAACCGAGTGAAGAACATTAATCAGAGATGACAAAGCATCATGCTTAAGGCAATCGTCATCGTGACAGAAAGATACATATTTACCTTTAGCTAACTGTATACACCTATTCCAATTTGCACAAGGACCTATATTTTTTTCATTAAGATAATAATAAACTTTATTACTATTAATATCCTTTACAATTTCACAATTTAAAAAGTGCAAAGATTCATGGTTGTTATCTACTACTATTATTTCATAAGGAAAATCACAATCTTGATTTATTGCTGATAGTAAAGCCTCTTTAAGATATTTAGTATGGTTGTAAGTCGGCATAAGAATAGAGACAAGTGGTTCTATGTCCATAGGTACCCCATACAGTAAATTAGAATGTACTTCACTGTAATCATCTATACAATTTCTATAATCAAATAAACTATTCATATATTGTGCCATAGCTTTCTTTTGTTTTTAAATATAGAATATCCCCACGGTATATTTATAAGTTTAACTAAGAAATATCCCATAGAAACATAAAAAACCGTTGAATATTTCGATATAAAATATATAGACAAAAAACATAAAAAACCAGTAACAACTGACATTGTAAGAAATGGCTCCTTTTTATGGCATCTTAAATAGGACCCCCATGAAAAAGTAAACTGATCAATAACATACGCCCCAATCATAATTAAAAGTACTCCTCCACTTAAAAATCTCTCATAAACAATATTACCATCTATTTGAAATTTAAAATATCCTAGCAACTCTATAAATATGAATAGACAAATCATTAATGCAATACATACAAAAACCATTTGTCTTAATGTCAAATTGAATAGTTCATCTAGTTTACTATATTGCTTCAAAGCTATAAGACTAGAGTATAAAGGCACTTTTGTATTTAACCAACTCATAGATAATGCTTGAACCCCACTTAAAGCACTTAAAGTCAATCCCATTTGACCTGCTATTACAGCACCTTGAAAAGCAAATAACATCGGATTCATAAATTGAAATATAAAATATCCCGACAACGAGCTACATGCTATTCGCCACTGAAAGGGAAAAATTTCTTTAATATAATCGACTCTATTATCTATAGGAATTTTCCAAATTGAAATAAGTATTTTTGATATCTGTGAATTATGAATATAAAAATTCCAAATTATAACCGAAATAAATGTACTTAATCCCACCATATATAATTTGAATCCTCCCCATAGACCTATCCATAATGTTAATGGAAGAATCAATTGTTGAATAAAAGAAATTTTACTCATTTCTTTAACCATCCCTAATCCCATAATATACGAGTTAAAAGGAGACTGGAAAAATTTGATCACTGTGGAAAAACATATTATTAACCAAGGTAATTGCCACTCTACTACAGATGTCTGCTCAAAACGATAGAAAAATACATATCCAATAAGAATCAAAATAACAAATAATAATAATGCTATGATAAAGTACCATTTAAAACAAAAATGTAATAACGATGCCAATCTTGACTTATAATATATATCTCCTTCAATTTCATATCTATTATTTACTATTAGATGAGAAGCCTCATAAGCAACAAACTGAGTTATAATACCAGACATCCCAAGTTCAAAGAAAACTTGAATTCCCACCAAACTGCTAAACGTAAAATAATAACCTTGTTCTTCTTTACTTAAGAAAACAGATAAGAAAAAAATAGTTATAATACTAGATACGGCTTGAACTATTCTAGCAGTTGAAGAATAAGCAATAGACTTATCCACGCCTAAAATTCTGGCTATTTTCTTCAAAAAAACAGGAACTACCATTAAACGTTCATTATATCATTAAATTCCTCATCTTCCAACAATGGCATTGGGCTTTCAATCGGATTATTATAAGCTAATTTAGGGCAAACTGTTGTCAAACCTTCTATTTGATAATTAAAGATAACAAATGAAGTTGTTTTAGAGTTAATCAAAAATTCCCTTTTCATATTTTCCTTTGAAATATTAATATAAGGGATTCCATAGGCTTTTGATATCGTTTCTATATTTGGAACACAATAACCATTATCACTGGTAGTTCCTGCCATTCTATCATTAAAATACAAGTGTTGAAACTGCGTTATCATCCCCAATGCTTTATTGTTCATTACAATCACTCTAATATTCAACTTGTATTGAGAAATAAGCATCAATGATTGCACAGCCATATGGAAACCTCCATCACCATTAATACAATAAACTGTTTTATGAGGACTCGCAAAAGCTATACCTATCGAAACCGGTAAAGAAAAACCCATTGGGGCCAAACCACCGCTAGTAACAAAATGCTGTCCCTTCTTTAGACGAAGAGTTTGTGCAGCCCACATCTGATTTTGTCCAATATCAACCGTTATAATATCATTTTCTTTAGTTATCTCATTAAGAGTCTGCATCAACAGATAAGGAGACTTATTCTCAACAAAACGCTCTATTTCCTGATCTTGACTATAAAGTTTCTTAATCTTCAATATCCAACTATTCCAAACCGAATAATCTTTATGCAATATATTTACATTAGCTAGCCCTCGTAAAAAATCAGATACCGATAAATTTACTTTCAGACGATTACAAAGACGATGGTAATCCAATTCATTTTTATCTATATCCACATGGATAATCTTTCCATCACGTAAAAAACTGTCAATCATTGCTCCTGTTTGTCGAGTATCCAATCGGGTTCCTAAAGCTATTAACAAATCAGCCTTAGAAATAGCCATATTTGCACACCGATTACCATAACTACCTATCATACCTACATAATGTTCATAGGTCTCATCAATAATGCCACGCCCCATCAAAGACGTAACAACAGGTATTTGTAATTGATCAATAAAATTTTGAATAAGTTCCTCACATCCCAAGCTTCCTGCCCCTAAAAGTAACATCGGACGTTCCGCTTTATCTAATAATAATTTCACCTCTGAAAAATCAAAAGAAGATTCTTCTAATGATTCAGACTGGAAACCAATCAACTTTTCAGGTTCTATCTCTGCACGAGAAATATTCATTGGCAAGTCTATCACAACTGGCCCCTTTCTCCCCTCCATTGCCATATAAATAGCCTTCTCCAATTCATAACGAATATCTTCTGCATCATCAACCATTTTAGCGTATTTAGTAATCGACCTTACCAGACTTATAACATCTGTTTCCTGAAAACCTTGCTGACGAATCGGTTTGCTATATTTATACTCATATGTATTTACTTGGCCAGTAATATAAAGAACAGGTATAGAACCAAAATACGCATCTGCTATACCTGTCATCATATTAGTAACGCCAGGACCACTAGTACAAATTGCTACTCCAAACTTACCACTTTCCAATGCATAGCCTTCGGCAGCAATAGCTGCTGTCTGTTCATGGTAAGTTTGAACAAATTGAATATTTGGATTTTTATCTATAGAATCCACCAAATGGGTTATCATTCCACCGATATAACCGAAAATGACATTAACTCCTTTCTCTTCCAGAAAAGAGACTATATAATCAGAAACCTTCATTTAATCAACAGACATTATTGTTTTAATCAGACCATCTTCCAATGATGTATTTTCAAACTCTCCAAATGTTTTTATAAATTTGTTACTATTTCCACATATCAGCATAGACTGATTAGAACGATAAGGATAGGCACCAAAATTAAAATTAATATTTGACCTCATCAAATATTTTATTGTCAACAATAGTTCTTTCAAAGTTATTGAATGCGCAGAGGACAAATTATATATACCTGATTTATTCTTTTGACCAATAATCGATATTATAGCTTTAGCAAAATCATCAACATATAGATACGCATATCGCTGTTCGCCTTTTGTTGTTGGAAATGATTCTTCTCCTTTTTTGCAACTTCTGATTACAGCAGGAATAATCCAATTCTCATTTTGACCTTCACCATAAATATTGAAAACACGAATCCATTGCCATTCATATCCATATTCACGGTTGAGGGCCTTCAATTGCTCACAACAGGCTACTTTGCTTCTGGCATATTCTGTTTCAGGATTTAATGGGCTGTTCTCATCAACTATCGAATCCAAATAGCCATACTCATCTTGACTACCTAAAGCTATAATTTGCTGGTACTTATAAAGAGTAAGCAAGTCCATAAAGAATTGAAGATTATGATATTGTACACGCTTATCATTTCTCGAATCTGAAGAAACCCCCTCCCAAGCACAATGAATCAGCACATCAGGTTGAAAATGGGCTATGGTTTCCTTCCAACAACTTTCATCCTTATCTACCCAATGTAACTTTGCTTCTACTCTTTTCGAAAACTTACCAACCGACTCCTTTCTTCTTAAGCATAAGACTCGATGCCCTTGTTCTACGCATTTCACTACAATATGAGAACCTAAAAAGCCAGTAGCTCCTGTTATGAAGATATTCATTAATTGATATATTTTTCGATTTGCTCAACACAAAGATTATAAACTTTTCCTCTTGAATAGCTCTTATACCAATTCACCGTTAATGCCACGCATTGTTCAATATTCATCTTTGGCTTCCATCCCAACTGAAATCTGGCCTTACTAATATCTAATATAAGTAACTTCGCCTCATGTAAAGCATTCGGATCAGATAGATCTTTTAATTCACCTTTACCATAATTTCCTATGACCATAGAAGCCACATTCCACACTGGGATAATGCTTTCTAGATGCGGTCCAAAGTTCCAGCCTTCACAATATTTCACCGGTTCATCCCACATTTTTTGAGCTAACAACATATAACCACTTAATGGTTCTAATACATGTTGCCAAGGGCGAATAGCTTTTGGACTACGAATTTCAATAGGCTTATTTGCTTCCAAAGCACGAATACAATCGGGAATAATTCTATCCAAAGCCCAGTCACCACCCCCAATTACATTACCAGCCCTCACGCTAGCAATACTCTTACCATGTATTTCGTATTGTTCAGGATTAAAAAAACTTCTTCGCCAACTATTTATTGCTATTTCAGCAGCTCCCTTACTACTAGAATAAGGGTCATATCCTCCCATAGGTTCATTTTCTCTATATCCCCAAACCTGCTCCTTGTTTTCATAACATTTATCGGTAGTAATCATAATGCCAACCTTTACACTATCTGTCATCCGTATGGCTTCCAATATATTAATCGTACCTAACACATTCGTTTCGTATGTTTCAACAGGAATTTCATAACTTAAACGAACCAAAGGTTGAGCAGCCAAATGAAAAACAATTTCCGGTTTGTATTCCTGAAAAATTTCTTTCATTCGTTGACCATCACGAATATCAGCACGCAAGTCTGCTTTTATCTTTTCTCCTACGCCGGACAAAACATAATTATCTTTTTGAGTTATTGGATCTTTGGCAACTCCAATCACTTCTGCTCCAAGCTCATGGAGCCAGACTGAAAGCCAACTACCTTTAAAACCTGTGTGTCCAGTTATAAGAATACGCTTCCCTTTATAGAAATTATTAAATATATCTATACTCATCGATTACCAAACTTTCCAAGGGGCTATCCCCTTATCCCACATTTCATTCAATTCAACATTATCACGCAAAGTATCCATTGGTTTCCAAAAGCCTGTATGACGATAAGCATGCATGTTACCGTCTTTTGCCAAATCTTCAAGAGGTTTACGCTCGAAAACAATAGTATCATCACATTCTGGAATATAATCAAAAACCTTAGGCTCACAAACAAAATAACCTGCATTTATCCAATTACGATCACCATCAGGCTTCTCTTGAAAAGAAAGTACTTTATTACTTTCCAAGTCCATTTGTAACGCTCCGAATTTTCCGCCAGGTTTATAAGCTGTCAGTGATATGGCACAGTCTGATAATTCATGTTCTTTTATGCTCTCTGCTATATTAATATTTGATACGCCATCACCATAAGTAAGTAAAAAGCGTTCATCACCAATATATCTCTGTACTCGTTTCAAGCGCCCTCCCGTTTGGGTATTCAATCCCGTATCAACCATTGTCACTTTCCAATTCTCGGAGTGGTTATCGAGAATTTCAACACTATTATTTGACAAATCAACGGTCAGATCGCTATTGTGACGAAAATAATTAGCAAAATATTCTTTTATAACATATTGCTTATAACCACAACAGATTATGAATTCATTAATACCATAATGACTATATGTTTTCATAATATGCCAAAGAATGGGTTTTCCCCCTATTTCAACCATTGGTTTGGGAATAAGGTTAGTAGCCTCACTCAAACGGGTTCCAAAGCCGCCTGCAAAAATGACTGCTTTCATTCTTATTATACTTTACGAGATAAAACAAATTCTTTGATTACAGATATCATATACTGGAGCATTTCTTCAGTCATGCCCGGATAGACTCCAATCCAAAATGTATTGTTTAAAATAAAATTGGTTCCCGCTAATTCGCCAACCACACGATAGCCTTCCCCTGTGTCTCTCATCTCATCAAAAGCAGGATGTTTCAACAGGTTTCCAGCAAAAAGATTACGGGTTTGTATTTTCTTACTCTCCAAGTACTCAGACAATTCATTACGAGTAAAACCCGCATCCTCCTTTACAGAAATAAGGAAACCAAACCAACTAGGGTTAGAGTTCTTTTGAGGTTTGGGAAGTATAAGCCCCTCTATATTCTTCAAACCGTCAAGCAAAATCTGGAAGTTCTTTCTTCTTGCCAATACAATATAATCCAACTTGTCTAATTGAGCACAACCGATAGCTGCTTGCATATCAGTCAACTTTAGGTTATAGCCAAAATGGGAATAAACATATTTATGATCGTAACCTACAGGTAATTCACCAAACTGTTTACTAAAACGATATCTACAAGTATTATCAACGCCACCAACACACCAACAGTCACGTCCCCAGTCACGGAAGGAATTGATGATTTTATGGAGTAATGGATCATTGGTATACACAGCCCCTCCCTCGCCCATAGTCATATGATGAGGTGGATAAAAACTGCTAGTTCCGATATGACCGATAGTTCCAGTCTTTTTCGGTTCACCATTAATGGTATATTCTGATCCTAATGCATCGCAATTATCCTCAACCAACCAAAGGTCATGACGATCACAAAAGTCTTTCACTGATTCCAAGTTAAAAGGATTGCCTAATGAATGAGCAATCATTACAGCTTTCGTTTTATTTGAATATGCAACTTCCAATTGCGTTACATCTATATTATACTCAGGAATAGTAACATCTACAAACACAGGAATCGCTCCATATTGGATAATAGGAGTTACCGTGGTAGGGAAACCACAAGCTACTGTTATAACTTCATCACCTTTTTTTATACGACGTTCACCAAGTAATGGAGAAGTTAATGTCATAAATGCTAACAAGTTAGCAGAAGATCCAGAATTCGTTAAAGAACAATATTTTATCCCCAACCAATCAGCAAAGCGCTTTTCGAATTTATGAGCCCAAGGGCCAGCCGTAAGCCAAAAGTCCAAAGATGAATCAACTAAGTTAACAAGTTCTTCATCGTCAAAGTAACGCCCCCCATAATTTATATGACTTTTACCTGGTTCAAAGACTTTAGAGTTTTTATGTACTTCATTATAATATTCACGAGTTAACTGAAGGATTTGTTGCTTCAGATATTCTTTTTTACTCATATGTTGATATTTTTTAGTAAATAGATCTCAAATACTGATTCTCACGTTCATAGACAGGCAATAATCTTGGAATAAAGAATCTTAGTAAGCATTTTCTTCTCCAATGACTGCATTTATTATAGTCTTATAAATGATATATAAATCAAGCAATAATGTCCAATGCTCCATATACCAGATATCAGACTGAACACGACCTTCCATTTGGGATAGTTCTTTCGTTTCACCACGAAAACCATGTGTCTGCGCCCAACCTGTCACACCAGGTTTGATAAAATGACGTACCATATATTTATCAATCAATCGAGCATAAGTCTCTGTGTGAGCCAGCATGTGAGGGCGAGGCCCAACTATAGACATCTCACCTCTAAAGACATTAATAAACTGAGGAAGTTCATCTATATTAGAACGTCGAAGGAAATTTCCAAATTTAGTTTTTCGAGGATCATCAACCGTTGCCTGTTTTTTGTCGGCTTCATCATTCACTCTCATAGAGCGAAATTTATAGCATTCGAATTCTCTGCCATTCAATCCTGTCCTCATTTGTTTGAAGAATACAGGGCCGGGAGAAGTCAATTTTATGATAGTTCCCACAATTAGGTAAATAACAGGAAAAATAGTAACCAGAAAAATACCGGATAACACAATATCAAATAGCCGTTTCAAAAAGCGATTCTCTACTTTACTTAAAGGTTCGTATCTCAAATTCAAAATCGGCATATTACCAATCATACTATGCCAGATACGTTGGGGGAATCCCTTACAAACATTAGGGACACCATGAAAATAAAGCAAATGATTCTCGCAATAGTTTATAATAGGAACATTATAATGTCCCTCATCCATTGCCAAAGAACAGAATACATGTTTTACGGATGTTTTTCCGGACATAAAATCAGCAAAATTGTCCGGATTGCCAAGATAACGGCATCGAGAGGAGAAAGTATCATTCGGGGTAACATCAAAATAACCAACAACTTCATAAATGGCAGCCAAAGAGCTTTCCATTTCCTCATACAACGTATGCATATTGTCTCCTCCACCTATAAAAACAGCGTAACTTTTATGTTTACCTTTCGCACAATAATCAATCAGCAAACGACGGATAATAATGCGATAAACACTTAATACAACAAAAAGAATAAAAAAATAGATAATAAAAAATAGAGGAGAGATTATGGAGATTCCACTAAAAGCCATGATACATGCCCAAAAAACCGAAAAGATGATAATATTCTTCAGCACACGTACCACAAGCTGATCAGCACGAATCGCCCGACTATTCCATGCTCTACCGCGAGACGCCGAACATGCCAAATAACAAAGACTTAACGAGGTCATCATCCATGAAACTCTGCAGGAAAAAGGTAAAGATACAAATGTTTCTTCCCAAAAGAAAAGGAGAAAGAACAAACACAAGTTCAGAATGATCAAGTCTCCCAATACTGCAATAAACTCTACGACTTTATTTATTTGACTGGTTGTTGATACCATATCGCATTATAAAATGATTTTAGGCACGAATTTCTTTGAACTTATTCAGAATATCTTCTCCAAATAACTTCCAAGAGATAACAATACAAACTGATAGGAAAATAAAAGCTAAAACATATATTTTTCTACTGGTTCCCGAAGGATATAATGGGATAACCGCAGGCTCTACAACAGCAAAAACTGGTTTCTCTTCCTGAATTTTGGCTCGGGCTACCTGAAGTTGATTGGCCACTTGACTATATACCTGGTAGGCAAGGCTCATGTCATTCTGCAAGCGTTCCTGTTCGGCACGAGCACTCTGCAAAATGATATTATCATGAGAGTCCATATAATCGGCATATTTCTTCTGAGCATCATAATATTCCTGCTGACGCTCTTTAAACAATCTCTCCAAATAAAGACAATCTTCTTTGGCTTTGAAAGTACGATAGTCAATAATACATTCCTGCAATTTCTTTACGACAGAATCAGCTACAACTGCTGTTACCTTAGGATTCTGCAAAGTCACAACAATCGTAGTTATTGAAGTTTTCTTATCTACAGAAGCAGCTATTATTTCTTTGAGAGCTTCAATCTTTTTCCATTCTTTTTTAGACAACTCTACTATACCCTGTTTTTTTCTATCTAAAGCTATTGAATCTTTATCTTCTTCAGTAAATAATGATTTTACCCCACCAATTATCATACTTGGAAAACCGACCACATACCCCCACCAAGGAGAAGATTCTTCATCCAAATATGAGCTTAAAGATATTTCCTCACCTCCTGATACGGGAACCTTCATATTAGAAAGTTCCAACAAGAAAGGAGTAGAAGACACAATATCAGCGGACAAAGAAGCATTCAAGGCATCAGTACCCTCATTCATAGAAACTCCATTTCCCAAAAAAGAAGCGGCCAAACCGGATAAACCGCCGCCTTTTATATTTCCCATTTCAGGGGAAAGAGTAACTTCAACTGTATATTGTTTGGGAATACTTATAGCAACAATAGTCCCAATTACCAAACCGACACCGGCAGTTTTGTAAATTGTCTTACGAAGGCCTATAATCCTACGAAGAATACCCATTAAATCGAAATCAATATCTTCATCTGTACGATTATCACGTCTCTGCTTTATGTCTTTTTCTGAAGTCTGTATCATAGCAAGTTAAGATATAATCGTTATTTCTTGATTAAATTGGCAATAGAAGCGATCATCATTCCCAATGAACTAAAAGAGGTGGCATAACCTAATATATTTCCAATATTAGTCCGTTTCTTCGCCTTACTGGGAATTATAATCTCACAACCGGGCTCAACCTGTTTCTTGCCACTACCCTTCACCTTAGTCACCTGACCATTCATATAAACAATAAACTTCTTACTCTTCTTCGCATTCTCTGAATAACCTCCCGCCTGATTGATGTAGTAATCTATATCCTTGCCTTTCATATAAGAAACAGTATTAGGAACCATGACGGCACCATTGATT
>ERZ791903.917-NODE-917-length-33497-cov-11.226870_pt1 | contig 33497 bp, 40 predicted proteins | sample MGYA00510148_ERZ791903 | MGnify/ENA primary metagenome ERZ791903 (study PRJEB30046, sample SAMN00792080) | human gut metagenome | study: EMG produced TPA metagenomics assembly of the A metagenome-wide association study of gut microbiota in type 2...
CCTGCTCTGCGGCAGACTGCAAGATTCCCAGCAGACCGTTCCGCAGCTGTTCCAGCGCTTCCGGCGTAGCTCCTTCCATGCCTGAAACGCTGTCCAACATTGCATCTGTCAACTGCTCTGCCGTAATCGTTGGGTGCTGCACATCCTGCCCTTTAGTCAATTCGGTGAACATCTTCTCTGCCACTTTCTTGCTCATGGCTTCCTGTTCGGCGTAATGGCTCCCAATACCCTTTTTGATTTCCTTGACCGCCGCCATAAAGTACATCTCGATGTCATCAAGGTCGCCCTGATACACTGGTTTTCTCCGAAGGCTGATGTCCTTTGCGGCTTTGGCTGCTTCCGGGGTCTTGACCTTTGTGCGCAGCAGGGTGCTCAATGTCGTGAGCATGGCATTCTGTGCTGCGATGCCGGAAGCAAAGGTATCATCAAAATACTGCGCTATGCGGTAAGTAAGCTCTGCGAAGCGGGCGTTTTCCAGCAGCAGATTGACCACCTCTGTATTGACACGCCCTGTGTAGAGGTTCTTTGCAGCTTCTACGGACAAGCCCAGTTCGGCAATGTCGTAGTTCTTGCGGTCAGGGATGTTGGTTTCTCCCAGCAGGAAATCCGTGGACACGTTGAACAGCCTTGCAATCTTTAGCACCTGCTCATGGGTCAGGGTTCCTTTCGCACCGCTGATAAAGCGGCTGATGGTACTCTTGGAGCAGCCGATTTCCTTGGCAAGCTCCGGTTGGCTGATGTTGTGCTCTTTCATCAAGTCCGCAAGACGGACGTTGGACGGTGCGGGCAGATATTCCTGTGCCATGTGGTCGGCCCTCCTTTTTGATCTTTTTCCTCATTATAATACGCTCTGCCGTTTTGTTCAATATACGGTTTCCTCTCCACTCTTGCTGTTGCAGCCCTGCAACCAGTAAGGGCTTTTTTCTTTTTCCGTTGCAGTTCTGCCGCTTTTTTGCCTTTCCTGCAAAATTTTCCGTATATTCAGGCAGGAAGCAAAAAACACCAGAGTTCCCACGCTAGGGACTCTGGTGCAACGCATAACACCGCCCTGCTCGGTGGCCGCAGGGTGCGCGGTTTTGTGGACATCGAACCGATTGTCCGCCCCTGCCCGTAAAAAGTGCATTTTTCACGGAAGAAGTTCGTACAACCTGTACGGTCTGTACTTGTACGCATCTATACGGCGAATTGAAACAAATTAAAACGAATTATCGTTTATATTTAGGATTTCCGTACGTCGTACGAACCGTACAGGTTATTTGAACTCCGTACGCGATTTTTGCAGATGCGTACGGAGTAATCAAGTTCGCATTGTGCGAACTTGATTGTAATTCTCCCGCAGGAGACGTTCCCCCTCGGAGAGTCCTCGAAGAGCCCACTACACTTTGCAGCCCATAGGGATGAAAGTGTTATAGTGGGTTATTACACTTCCGTGGAAGTGCACCTCCGTTCCCCGTCACCTCCCGATGAACCCCGAAAGGAGGGATGCCCTTTGGCAAGAAATGATGGTATTGACCGCACCAGTGTCCGAAATCTCGCCGTTTCAGACAAAGCCGTTGGCAACGCCCAGCAGCACAATGAGCGCGAAAAGGACAGCTACCGGAACCCCGACATCATCCCCCAGCGCACTGCATGGAACATCCACTTCAAAAAGCCAACCGCCAGCTACACCGACCTGTTCTCCCAACTGGAAACCGCTGGCACGATTTCCACGCGCGGCTTGAAGCCGGATGCCACCCATTATTGCGAGCTTGTCTTTGATGTCAACTCGGCCTATTTTGACAATCACGGTGGCTACGAGTTCGCCAAGCAGTTCTATGAGGATGCCTACCAAGCTGCCGTTCAAATCGTGGGCGGTGAGCAGTATATCCTCTCGGCAGTCATGCACGCCGATGAGATCAACCGTGCCATGACCGAAGCATTAGGCCGTGAAGTCTACCACTATCATCTCCATGTGGTCTATGTGCCTGTGGTGGAAAAGCAGATCCTCTGGTCGAAACGCTGCAAGGACAAGGCACTGGTCGGCACCGTCAAGGAGACCGTCATGCAGGTCAGCCGAAGCAAGAAGTGGGCTTCCAAGCCCCTGCTGGACGATGCCGGAAAGCCTGTCCTGCAAAAGAGCGGCAAGCCAGTCCTGAAGAAGTCGTACAGTGTCCTGCAAGACGATTTCTTCCACTATATGCGCAACGCCGGGTATACGGATGTAGAGCGCGGTGAGCGTGGCAGCACTGAAGAACACCTGACCGTCACCCAGTTCAAAGTCCAGCGGGAGCAGGAACGTCTGGACACCCTTACCGCCCAAGCCGACCAAAAGGCGCAGTCGCTTGCCAAAACCAGTCAGACCCTCTCCAAAAAGGAGAAGGAACTTGCCGCTGTGCAGAAAAAGGCCACGCTCACGAAAGAAGCCCTCATTCATGCGCGCGATCTGGATTATATCGGCAAGCGCACCTTTCTCGGTAACTACTCGCTGACCGAAGAGGAATTTTCTAAGTTGAGAAAGCAGGCCGACCATGGCTATATGATGGACGTGGAGAACCGCCGCCTGAAAGAAGAACTTTCCACCGCCAAAGAGGAAGCCATTCATTGGAGCAACAAGTACCACGACCTGTGGTACGATGTAAAGCCCTATCTGGATGCTCTCCACCGTGCGCCCGAACTGGTGCGCGGCTTTCTGGAAAAGATCCTTGCCCCCAAGCAGGAGCGCACCATGAATGTGCCGCAGCGAAACCGCAAGCGTGGGCAGGATATGGAACTTTGATTTTCGGAGGATACCATTTGAACAAAAAGAAGAAGTCAAACAAATCCAGCTACCCGGATGAAGCAATCAAGACCCTTGCGCGTTGCTTTTATCCCTCCATGGTTGAGTTTTTCAACAGTGAGGAAGGCCAGCGTGAATATGAGGAATGGCTGAAAGAGCAGGAAGCTCTACAAGCCTTGCCTGTTGCAGCATAAAAACAGCAGGACGCTCCCAGTAAAGGGAACGCCCTGCCTTACATATACCATCCCCAACAACATAGATGGATTCAAGCAGCTGCTTCAGACGATTCGAGACTGTACCAAAAAGCCAGACAAAATAAAAGCAGGACTTGAGGCTGCCGGACATTACAGTTACAACATTCTTGGTTTTCTGCTTGACAACGACCTGCCCGTCTATGTCATGAATCCTTTGTACACCAAAACAGAAAGCACAAGTAGTTCGGGAACTAATGTGGAAAGTATTCTCTGAAAGCGCTGCTGCAACTTGCCGAACTTCCTCGCAGTACGTTTTACTACCATTTGCGGCAAGCTCGTAATTCTGCAAAGTATCAAATGGTAAAAGAACAAATCATCACAATCTTCAACGAGAACAAGATGCAATATGGATACCGCAGAATTACAAAAGAACTGAATAACAACGATATTTGTGTAAATCACAAGACTGTTCGGAAACTTATGGAGAAGCTGGGCTTAGCCTGTCAGGTTCGTACAAAAAGAAAGTACAATTTCCTACAAAGGTGAAGTTGGAGAAGTTGCTCCAAACCTGCTGGATCGACACTTCAAAACAAACCAGCCGAATCGAAAATGGGTCACAGATGTTACTGAGTTCAAAGTGAACGACCAGAAACTCTACCTGTCTCCCAGTCTCAATCTGTTCAATAGCGAAGTTGTTAGCTACAATCTGAGCCGCCATCCGAACTTCAAACAGATCATCGATATGCTTGAAGGTGCTTTTCAAAAGCTGTCGGATAAGGTTGACAATCTGATTCTGCATTCGGATTAGGGCTGGTAGTATCAGATGAAGTCCTGCAAAAACCTATTAAAGGCAAAGGGCGTTACGCAAAGGATGTCCCGGAAAGCCACTTGTCTGGACAATGATGTTGCCGAGAACTTCTTTTGAACTGTTCAAGAAGGAACGGTTCTATCTGGAAAAATTCGATGCACTCTGCCTGCATGCAGGGGGAGCCGACTATTCCGGTCCGGAAACAGATGCTGACCCGGAAGCAGGAGAAGCTCCGGCAGTCCATCCGGGAGCTGGAAGAAAGTGTGGCCTATATCGACTGGAAGCAGAATTTTTACGATGAAGTGCTTTCCGGGCAGAGACCTTACGAAAGCAACCTTATCCGGAAATAAGGAGAATGGGCGGCAGAACCTGTGGCAGATGTGCCGTAGAACAACGCTGCCACAAAAATGTGCCCGGCCGGATATGAACGGATGATACAAAAAACGACAATAAGTTTACAGCGATTTGACGATTTCACGGGGAAAATCTTTACCGGGCAGACTGAAAGTGCTAAGATAGGCTTGTTCTGAAAACGGCCTTTTTTGATTTTCTGGAGTGAAATTTGTCATGTTTACCGAACTGGATTACCGGATCCTTGAGTTTGTTCTGCAGTCTTCAGACCCTGTGCCGAGCCACCAGCTTGCGATGGCCTGTGATGTGTCTGTCAACACGGTTCGCACGGAAATTGACCTGCTAAACCAAGAGCTGGATACACATGGCATCTGTATCCGGATGAAACGTTCTTCGGGCGTTTCCATGGAAATCCTTGATCCGACAGCAGCACGCCCGTGGTTGCACCAGATGCGGGATGCAGTGATCCGCAACAAGCGGCTTCGCCGGAAATATTCAGAGAGGGTCTACTCAATGGCACGCATCATCCTGTGTGCAAAAGACGGGATTACGGTCGAACGCCTGGAGCAGATCTTTTATGTGTCGCGGGGAACGATTCTGGCGGATATCAAGAATGTCCGGGCACTGCTGCAAATGTTCCGGCTGGAGTTGCTCAACCGCCGTGGAGGGCATGGATTTACAGTGCAGGGGAGCGAATGGCTGATCCGGCAGTGTCTGTTGCAGCTGCATAAAAACTATACGGTCACGGCCGACAGCGGAAAAACAGAGAGCCTGGCACATGAACGCTCGTTCCGGGCGATGTTTTTCATGGATGCGCCGCAGGTGTACGAGAATCCTTCCACGAACCAGACGTTCGTTTATTTTAACGGCTCCCGGTACAACGAACTTTCGGCTCTGCTGCAGAGAGAAATTCTGGCACAGCACGACTTTAGCCTTCCAATCATTCATTTTCCAAAGATCATCAATATGCTCCTGCTTTGTGTTTCCAGAAAGAGTTTTGCAACGGAAAAGCCGTTTTCTGCAGCACAGCAGGAGCAGCTGAGTGCCAGTGCTGAGTATGCCTTTGTCCGGCGATTGCATCAGAAAATGCCGGAACACTTCCGCCAGAATATCCAGGAGCCGGAAATGCTGATGCTGACAGCGCTGCTGCTTGGATTTGAAGATGAAAATTACAGGCTTGGCTCTTCTGTACGGGGCAGAGACTGCAGCCGGAAAGCAGAGGAATTTGTCCGATATCTGCAGCGGTATTTCGGCTATGAGGATACAATCTTTGACGAATCGTTTTACCAGAGCATTGCAGCGGTCTTTTACCGGCTGCAGAATCAACGGGAGTTTTCTGTGATCAACGACTATGAGTCGACCGGAGGTGTCAGCAGTCTTGGCATCGGGACCGGAAATCTTTGTCTTGCCTTTGCACGCTTTTTTGAACAAAGCTTTGGGTATGCACTGGAACCGCGTGATGCGCTGGAGAGCTTTTATATCCTCAATGCCACGATAAGCTGCTTGCCGCATTACTATTATCGTCCGCGGATCCTTGTGGTGTCGGAGTTCGGCGCCAGCTGTGCGCGTGCAGTGTCGAAACGGCTGCAAAAGTACTATGCAGATCAGCTGGAAACAGTGGAGGCCTGCGGCTTTCAGAATCTGTTTCAGGGGCCGCTGAAGGGCTGGGACCTGATCCTGACCGACATGAGCCGGAAAAAGGTCAAGCGCTACCTGGAACCTTTGGGGATCCCTACATTGCCCATTGAGTTTTCGCTGCAGTATGATACCTGCCCGGAACTTGATATCTGGCTGGAGACACATTGCCAGGAACAGGAAACGGCAGTGCTGAATGACCACTGTTTTTTCCGGACGGAACTCTCCGGGAAGGAAGAGGTTTTCCGATGGCTGGAGCAGCATTTGGCCGATGCCCCAGAGCTGAAGGGACTCAGTCTTTCGGAAGAGCTGCGCCACAGCGACCGGCTGCTTAGTCTGGAACGTGAGAACAATCTGGTATTTTTACCGGTTCTCCTGTCCGAAGCGACCGCACCACGTGTGGCAGTGCTCATCAATGATCATGCGTTTGTGTGGAAGAACCTTCCGGCGCAGATCTTTGTTTTCTACGAGCATCCGCGCTCACGCACAGGGGAGCGTATCCTCTCTGTGATCCTGCACAAGCTGCTGTATATGCCCCCGCAGACCCGCACCGCACTGCTGGACCGGCAGCTGGACAGCCCGCTGCTGGCACTGTACCCCAACGAATAAGACAACGGCACCGCACTGCCTCAATTGAGGTGGTGCGGTGCTGCTTTTTGACCAAAAGAAATAAAATTGGTTTAACTTTGTTACAATTTTTTGAACAATGAATAAAAAAAGAACTGCTATAATAGAGCCAACAGAAGAGCCTGCTGATAAATGTCGGCCGACAAAAAGCGGCGATTTGTTGACGACGGCAGACCGTCCGGTCTGTCAAACACGAACAAGAAAGGAGCAAAGAAAACTATGTTTTCAATTCCTCAAATGGTTCTGGTCATCCTATGGTTTACGTTTTACAACTTGCTGACCTCCGGTACCGGCCTTGGACTTGTTGCAGGCGGCGTTGTCCTTAATGGTCTGGTGGTCGGTGCGATCATGGGGGACATTTCCACCGGATTTTACCTGGGCGGTACCTATGAGCTGATGAACATTGGCCTGAACCCGCTGGGCGGTTCTACAGTGCCGAACTACAACATGGGTGTTGTGGTTGGTGTGGCATTTGGCGCTGTGGCGGGTGTGGAAACCGGCATGGCGGTGGGCATTGTTGTGGCAACGCTGGCGTCCACACTGGATGTCCTGGCCAAAATGGTCGGCTCGTTCTTCCTGCACAAGGCACAGGATGAGGTCAAAAAGAAGAACATCAAGGGTGCAATGAGTTGGATTCGTCTTGGTCTGTGGCCCCGCATTCTGCTGGATGCAACGCTGCCCCTGATCATCCTCTTTGTGTTTGGTGCCCCGCTGGTTGAAGCAATCAACAATGTGATCCCTGCATGGCTGCTGACCGGCTTCAAGACCGCAGGCAATATGCTGCCTGCAATCGGCTTTGCAATCCTGCTCCGCTCCATGAACATCAAGGGCAACTTCCAGTACGTCATCATCGGATTTGTTCTGTTTGCCTACTTTGGCATCGGTGCGTTGGGCGCAGCTCTGGTGGGCGTGGCGCTGGCCATGATTGCATATCAGAACAACGTCCGCATTGCAGAAGCCCAGAATATGGGAGGTGTTGGTGATGAATAAACTGACAAAAAGCGATGTCCGCAGTGCCATGCTGCGCAGTATGTGCTATCAGTGGCAGTCATTCAACTACGAAACCATGCAGTCACCCGGTTTTACGCAGATCATTGCGCCTTCCATTGAGAAGATCTATGAGGGCGACGACGAGTTGATCTCGAAAAAGGTGGAGCAGTACCTGTCCACTTTTTACAACACGGAAAACACCATGGGACAGATCATTCATGGAGCCGTGCTGGCATTGGAAGAGAGCGGCGTGGACAACATCACCGATTCTGCGGTGGCACTCCGCACCGGTCTGATGGGCCCCTTTGCCGGCCTGGGCGACTCTCTATTCAAGGTGAGCTCCAAGGTCATCTTCGGTTCGCTGGCCGGGTATATGGCGCTGGAAGGCTCGATCGTGGGCCTGATCCTGTGCATCATCCTTTGCCTGGTATGCAACGTATTCATCCGCTACTTCTTCTTCATGGAAGGCTATAAACAGGGTGTTTCGTTCATCACGACGAAGCAGGAGATGATCAAGGGCCTGACCGGTGCAGTCACAATCATGGGCCTGGTTGTAATCGGCTGCATGATTCCGTCCACGGTCAAGATCCAGATTCCCCTGACCTTTACTTATGGAGATGCAACGCAGTCCATCCAGTCCATTCTGGATGCAATCTTCCCGTATCTGCTTCCGGTGCTGGTGACGTTCGGCGTTTACAAGGGGCTTGGCTCCAAGAAGATGACCACTGTGCGCATGGTGTGGCTGATCATTGTAATCTGTATTGTATTGAGCTTCTTCGGCATCCTGTAAATCAAAAAAGGAGTGTAATCTCATGGGAGTATGTGCAATTCGTATTGATGAACGTCTGATCCACGGCCAGGTGGCTACACTGTGGCAGGGCAGCTGGAACTGCAACCGTATCATGGTCATTGATACGAAGTCTGCCAATGACCCGATGCTGAAATCGGTTCTGAAGATCGCTTGTCCGACGGGTGTGCGCCTCAGCGTACTGGAGCCGGACACCGCTGCAGCAAATCTGCAGAGTGGCAAATACGGCAAGGAACGCATTACCATCGTGACCAAGACCCCGGCCAACCTGTTGCGTCTGATCGAGCAGGGATATCAGCTGGAAAGTGATATCACAGTTGGCAACATGTCGGGAGGCTCCGGCAAAAAGAAGATCTGCAAGCATATTTCGGTGACGCCGGAAGATATTGAGGCATTCCGCAAGCTGGACTCGATGCAGTGCAGGCTTTATCAGCAGACGGTTCCGTCCGAAACGCCTGCTCCGTTTATGAAACTCCTGGAAGAGGCCCTGGCACAGGGCTGATGCTGAACGGATCGGAGGTGGACTTTGGAGGAAAAAAGTCCACCTCCGATTTTTTAAAGAAACCGGAGGGGAGAGTGCTTATGCATCAGATGAATGCAAAAAAACGTTGCGGTTTGCTCGGGCGGCTGAAGTCACAGCCGGTCAGCAGCCTGTACATGGGGCTGGTCGTATGCCTGTTCGGCAGTGTTGCGGTGGCAGCCAATCTGGCGGTTCAGCACATTCCGCTGGGGTCGCTGTGGGCGGCCGGGACCCAGGCGCAGGAGATGGCAGCAATCTCGGCGCTGGCACTGGTATTGTGCCTTGCAGGTGGAGCTCTGATCTTGACTGCGCTGGTGCAGAAAAAGAAAGGGGTGTGAATCCGGATGGAGGCACTTTGGAATTCTTTCCCGTTGTGGGGGCGGTTCACACTGATCCTGGTAGTTTTTGCCGGTGGGTATCTGCTCTGGATGACCGCGCGGTACCATGCAGTCAAAAAGAAAATTCTTACCATGCAGGAGGCCCTCAACCCGGGCGATGTCGTCCTGACACAGTCTGGATTGTACGGTGTACTGACTTCGCTGGGCAGGACGACGGCGCATCTGCGTCTGACGAATGGTTACGAGATCGTGATTGATCGGTTTTCCATCAAGGAACCTGCCACAGCGGAGGCCGCGCAAGAGGTACAGACCGTTTTGTGACACGGAACATGAATCCATAAGAGAAGGGAGTGGATGCAAATGTCTCAGGCCGCAAGTCAGCGCCGCGTCGGCACCAACCTGACGACGGGGCCAATCATGAAAAGCCTGCTTCTGTTTGCATTTCCAATTGTTTTGACAAATCTGGTCCAGCAGCTGTATTCCATGGTCGATCTGATCGTGATCGGGCAGTATGTTGGCAGCATCGGGACGGTAGGCGTAAATACGGGCGGCGAAATGGCCGATCTGGTCAGCCCGGTTGCAATGGGCTTTGCTACGGCCGGTCAGATCTTCATAGCACAGCTGGTCGGTGCGGGCGATGACCGGCGCATCAAACGGACCGTTGGCACACTTTTAAGTTTCACAACGTTATTGTCAATCATTCTGGCGGCAGTGGCGATCCTGTTCAGCCACCCGATTCTGCAGATGCTCAACTGCCCGGAAGAGGCCATGTTTGAGGCAGAAGCCTATATGATCATTACGGCGATCGGGTATCCGTTCATCTTTGGCTATAATGCAATCTGCGGCATTCTGCGCGGGATGGGTGAGTCCAAACGGCCGTTGATCTTTATCCTGGTGGCGGCGGTCATCAATATTGTGCTGGATATTGTTCTGGTGGCAGTGTTCCGGCTGGATGCTGCCGGAACCGCAATTGCGACTGCGCTCTCCCAGATGGGATCCTGTATGGCAGCATTCTGCTTCCTCTGGAAGCGCAGAGAGCATTTTGATTTTGAACTCAAACCTGGTTATTTTAAAATGGATCGGGAGATCCTGTTTGTTCTGATTCGTCTGGGCATCCCGCAGGTGGTCCGCAGTATGTTCGTCCGCGTCGGCATGCTTTGGGTCAACGCCAATGCCAATGCGTTTGGACTGGTTGTTTCGGCTACTAACAGTGTGGGCAATAAACTGCAGAAATTCCTGGAGGTCTTTGTACAGGGCATTGATACGGCATCGGCCTCGATGGTGGGGCAGAATCTGGGCGCCAAAAAGATTGACCGCGCGGGCAAGACGACAATCTGCACTTACATTGCAGCGACCTGCTGCGCAGCGGTATCCAGCGCGCTGTGCCTGTTGATCCCGCACCAGATCTTCCGGCTGTTCACAACCGATGAGGCAGTGATCGAGCTGGGTGCCGTCTTCCTGAGGATTTTTGTCCTGCACTTCTTTGCCTCGGCACTAACGGGCTCGTTCCAGGCGATGGTTACCGGCTGCGGCTTTGTGGAACTGGGGTTCCTTCTGGGGCTTCTGGACGGCATCGTCTGCAAGATCGGGTTCAGCATTCTGTTCATGAATGTGTTTGGTATGGGATACACCGGCCTGTGGTGGGGCGTCGCCTGCTCCCGCATTCTGCCGGGCTGCATCTGTGTGGGGTATTACCTCAGCGGCCGCTGGAAGACACGCAAACTGCTGTCGGAAAAATAAGAGAAAAGGAGAAGTTCCATGGTCGATGCTCCGTTGAAAGCCGTTTTCTTTGACTTTGACGGCGTGATCTGCCAGACGGAAGTCTGCAGGATGGATGTGCTTGAAGCACGGCTCCATGCGCTGGGGCTCTACCCGGACCGAAGAAAACTGTACCGCATGATCAGTGGCGGTTTCCGTCCTCGTGAGGCGGCAATGGATGAGCTGTTTGGCAGCCAGCCGCTTTATTGGGAACAGCGGGAAAAGGTGCTGGAACGCCACCCGATCCAGTTCCGGTATCCGCAGATCCTGACACCGGGGATCACGGAAGTGACGGAGATGCTCTGCCGGGCCGGACTGCAGCTGGCGGTTGTTTCCAACTCCAGCACGGAGGTTGTGGATCAGGCTCTGTATCAATGCGGAATCCGAGAAAATTTCCGGCATATTTTTTCCGGTTGGGAACGACCCGACCGCAAACCGGAACCGGCCCTTTACCAGCAGGCTATGACGTATTTTGGGCTGAAGGCAGAAAACTGTCTGGTTGTGGAGGACTCACCGGTGGGAATCCGTGCCGGAAAACGGGCAGGGCTCCCGGTGGCAGCCCTGCGGGACCGGGATGGTCTGATTGATCAGAGCGAAGCGGATGTGGTGCTGCTGACGATCCGGGATCTTCTGGCCCTGCCATGTGTACGCAAGACAATGAAAATGTGATAATGAATCATGAAAGGAGTGTATTTTATGCCAGGTGGAAGCCCGGTACCAAACCGTTATATCAAGTCGGAACTGAAGTCGTACCGGCTGCTGTGGGAGGAAGAACGTCCGATCCGCTGGCCGTATATGAAGATCCTGCGGGAATACAGTACACTGAAGGAATTTTATCCGGAGATCAACCCTTATGTAGAAGCCTATCGGATAAGGGAGAATGTTTGGGCGCTGTTTCAGGAGTCCATGGACGGCGCGGGAGATTTGTGGATGTATGTGATCAACGGTCCGGAGCGGGTGCTGTTGATTGATACAGGGTTTGGCGTCGGAGACCTGAAGGGACTGGTGCAGCATCTGGTGGGCAGCGATAAGGAAATCCTTGTGGCCAACACCCATCACCACTACGATCACGCCTATGGAAATGCTCAGTTTGCCCGCTGCTACTGCCATCAGGACGAAGAATTCTCCATGCGACGGACCATGAATCCGCATATCTGGGATTATCTGTTTGATGAAAACGGAAAAAATATCTATACGGAGTTTAACCGGAACGACATCATCCCGTACCAGGAGTATGAGCTGATCCTGATCCCGACCGGATACCGGTTTGACCTGGGAAAGGGATACGAAGTGGAAGCTATTCCGCTGCGGGGGCATTCGGCAGGGCAGTGTGCATATCTGGATCACCATAACCACATCATCTTCACGGGGGACATTGGCGGAGCAGGCCGCCGGTATGAAGGTGACCCCTGCGCAGACAACTGCACGGTGGAGACACTCTGGCGGGATATGCAGGTTGTGGTGAGCCGCTTGGATGAGATCGAGGCGATGTTCCCTGGCCACGGAATGCTGGATGTGACCAGCAGCCTGCTGCGCTATGAGCTGGATGCGCTGGACCGTATTATGAAAGATCCGGAAAATGCAGATTCGATCCGCACGATCGTGCGGAATGGACAGGAGCAGGTGCAGTATGCCATGAACATCCATCAGGGGACGGCGGTCAAATACAACCTGACGAATGTGTTCCGCAAGACACCGTACCGGCGCTGAGAAAGCAGGGAGGAAAAGAACGTGAAAATCGGCTGTCAGCAATTCTGCATCGACCCACCGTTTCCGGTAAACCGGATGCTGAGGGAAGAAAAACATCAGGCGGTGACCGGGCATCTCTACTGCAGGATCATTGCACTTTACCTGGAAAATGAGCTGCCGTTTTATCATGTTTCCATCGACACAGTGGAGCTGTGGAAGGAACGTGAAGACCGCATCACACAGACGATTGAGGAAGCAATCGGGCAAAGGATTCATTGCGTCTGCTCGGCAACACATTCCCATAACTGTCCATGTATGACGACGGATGACGCTTATGTGGAGTACGTTCTGGGAGTGATCCGGCGGGGCGTTGCCGGGATCAGGCTGCATGCCTGCCAAGATGTGCGGTATCAATATCAGTACCGCTATTTTGACAGCGTTGGGAAGAGCCGTGTGGAAGGATATGTTACACCACATCTCTATGCCGAAACACTGTCGCTCTATGGAGATGGAAAACGGCTGGTGACCTTTCTGATACACAACGTTCACCCAACGACGAAGGAACTGTGGGTCGGAGACTTTACGGCCGAGTACCCGGGTTACTGCATTGAAAAACTGCGACAGGAATATCCGGGGGAGTTTTTTACCTTCCTTCTGGGGCCTGCCGGCGACATCAGCCCGCATTTTGTGCGTAAAGAGCGGACGTATGAGGAAATGATCCGACTGGCAGAGCTGCTGCGACAGGAATTTGACACGCAGCTCAGGGCACAGACCCCGGATGCGCTGAAGCCGGTGCGGCTGCGGTTTGAGCAGACGACGTTTCCCAAAGAACGGGTTCCGGTGGAGCGCAGCCGGATGGAAATCCCAACGCACTGTTTCCCGGAGGAACAGAAAGTGCTTGCACAGCTGGACGGTACGGCACCGATGCGCCCCCGGCGGGAGCTTCGGCCGTTTGAGCAGGTAAAAGAATATCACGTGTCTCATCTGATCTTTTCGGAGGAATATTCCATTATCTTTGAGCCGTTTGAATTGTACAGCGAATATTACGGAGCGGTCAACAAGAGCCGTTGCACGATTGCAACTATTTCCAACGGGTTTGAACACTATCTAACCGGCTGGTATCTCCGCCGCCTGTCCATGCATGGATCGTTGAGCGGCTTTTCGGACGGGATGCGGAAGCGTCTGTGGGAGATCCTGGGACGCTGGAGCTGTCAGGAAACACTTTTACAGGAGGAAAACAGACCATGAAGATTCTGCTTGTCAGTCACGGAGACCTTGCTGCGGGCATGTGCAGCACGTTGAAACAGTTCTTTGGCGCAGAAAATGTTTATTCCGCTTGTGTGACGCAAGAGGGCGGAACCGAAGACATGCTGTGTGCTGCCCGGAAATATCTGGAGGAGTGGGACGGCGAACAGGTCGTTATCTGCTCCGACCTCAAATGCGGCAGTGCCAATCAGACGGCCTTCCCGCTGATCGCACGCCCGGACACCTTTCTTATTACAGGAATAAATCTTTCACTTTTGCTGCAGCTGCAGATGGAGGACTGTGTTACCCCGGAAAGCCTGCAGGAAATGATCGAAAATGCAAAGGAGGATCTTGTCCTGATGAATGCTCTGGCGCTTGACGCAGCAGATGATGAGTAAAGTGCCTTAAAGCATGGGAAAGCCCGGCGGCTTCTGACTTCGGAAGCTGCCGGGCTTTTTCATTTCTAAAGGAGACTGTGCATGAGCAAATATGTACCCCCGAAATCCGATGTGATCCGACTAGTTCAATGGCAAGAAGATTGACGACATGGACATGAACGCACTCCCTAAAACGAATTATATCAAGACCATCGTGACTGCCGAAGCCAAGCTGGACTTGGAGCGCAAGGGTGTCCAGAGCTACCAGCGAGACGGCTACGCCCGGTTTCTCTGTTTTGGCAATGGCGCATTGACTTCGCTGTACGACCACTCGGATGGCTTTTTCCGCCGCTAGCTCATCCTGACCACCAAGGACAAGCCCACCGACTGCACAGACGACCCCTTCCTTGTGGAGAAGAAGTGCACCTCCATCCCCCGTCACCTTCCTCTGAGCCCTGAAAGAAGGGATGCCCTCTGCAAGAAACGATGGCATTGACCGCACAAGCGTCCGAAATCTCGCCGTTTCGGACAAGGCCGTCGGCAACACCCAGCAGCACAATGAGCGTGAAAAGGACAGCTATCGGAATCCTGACATTATCCCACAGCGCGCCACATGGAACGTCCACTTCAAAAATCCAACCGCCAGCTGCACTGACCTGTTCGCCCAACTGGAAGCCGCTGGAACCATTTCCATGCGCGGCCTGAAGTCGGATGCCACCCACTACTGCGAACTTGTCTTTGATGTCAACTCGGCCTATTTCGACAACCACGGCGGCTACGCCCTGCCTTACATAGATGTCTTTCACCGGGGTGTGTCCGCTTGGGCACACCTCTTATTTTTTGCCCTTAATCTTCTAACCCATGGCTCCCTGCTACATTCTTCAAATATTCCTCTGGGTCACCGTTCAGAATCAAATCCGCATATCCCAGCGGGTCGTTGTAAATAAGATAGTCCAGCTCCGATCTCTGCGCCATGGTCACATCCAGCGCATCCTCGACCCCGGTGCAGTCGATGGAGATTTTTCTCCCATCCTGGAACAGCAACTCCACGCACCCGGTGTCCATGTTGAATTTGCAGGCTCTTTCATCGTACTTCATAATCATACCCTCCAAATCTTGTTATTGGCTTACGGTCTATGACAAGGCATCGGAGTTTTGTGCCGTCCACGGGAGCCTTCATTGTTGTACCCGAAGAAAACGAAAAATCCGAACCCTTCTCCAATCGGAAATAGGTTCGGATTTTTCTTGTTTGGTGGGCGCGGGTGGATTCGAACCACCGAAGCTGAAAGCAGCAGATTTACAGTCTGTCCCCATTGGCCACTCGGGAACACGCCCATATTCAGTTTTGCAGTCCATGGATTGCCTGTATATATTACCACCCGGATGGTAGTTTGTCAACATCTTTTGCGGAATTTTTGGATTTTTGTGTCGAAAGCAAAAACACAAAAGCAAAAGCCGCCCAGAAATCAACGTTCCTGAGCGGCTTTTTGGAGCTGGTGACAGGAGTTGAACGAGCCACCGGCATTGCATCACTGAAAAATGGAGATTTTTACACTAAAATCTGCACGTTTAGCAGTCTTTTTCTTGTACCATCCTGCACAGCCCACACACCCACAAAATCAAAAGTGTGTTAAAATGTGTGTTATTTTCCGGCGTGCAGCAGCTTCAAAAACATGCTGTTGACGGCCTGCGCGGTCTGCACATCCTCACCGGTCAGGGCGTGGCCGTACACGCCGAAGGTGTCCATGTCCTCAGAGTGGCCTACAAGGTCTTTGACCTCACCGGCGGGCAGCTTCTTTGCCACGCTGACAAAGGTGTGCCGCATCTCGTAGGCTGACACCGGCGGGATATCGTTCACCCGGCAATAGACCTGCCAGCGCTTATAGTAATAGGCTTCGCTTTTCAGGCGGAACACGCTCTCACCGGCCCCAGTGACGGCCCGCTGCTGTTCCAGCACGGCGCGTGCCAGATCGGACAGCACAAAGGCCCGCACGGCGTTGTCATTCTTGCCGCGCGTCTGTTCGCCCAGCACGTTCACGGCGCGGGAGATGAACACTGTGCCGCCCTTGACATCGGCCCAGCGCAGGCCCACCAGTTCACCCGGGCGCAGGCCCGTGAGCACCTGAAAGCGGTAGGCATGGATAAAATCATCATGCACCCGCTTGCCCCTGTACAGGGTCGTGTCCACGCGGAACAGCGTTATCAGGGCATCCGGCTGCAACACCTTCTTGCCTTTGGGACGTGCGCCAGCTGGCACGTGCAGCCCTTCGGGGTGGAAGGTGGTCAGCTTCTTTGCACGGCACCATTTGCAGAATGCCCGCATATCCGCGCAGAGGGATTGCAGGGACTTCTTTGCAAGGCCGTCGCTGTAGGCATCGTTTACCACGTCCTGCAGATCCTGTTCGGTCAGGCTGGTAATACGCTTCCTGCCGATCGCAGGCAGTATCCGGGTACGCCAGCGGCTTTCAACGTTCCGCTGGTTGCCGGTGCCCGTGGTCTTTACCACCGTGGCATACCACTCTTGATATAAATCTTCCACCCGGCGGGCTTTGACCCCAATGCCATCATCTAACCAGCGGTCAGCCTTTGCATTGGCTTCCCGCTGCCCAGTGCGGCCCGGGGTGCTGCTGTAGAACTGTTTCCGCACGCCGTCTTTCTGCACGGCAATGCGCCAGCGCTGGTATTTTTCTTCCCACTGGGCCGTGTTGGTTCGCTTGCTCATCTGGCTGCACCCCCCTTCCAAACATCAATATTGTGCTATGCGCCCACACCGGCTATAAAGTCCCTGTGAGCGCTTTTATTTTTTGGCGAGGTCTTTGTCGCCTGCATCCCCGGCGGCGCTCTGGACGGCACCTGCCGGGCGCTGGTAGGCAGGTATCTGGGCAAGCTCCTGCACACGCTTTGCGGCTTCTTCCTGGCCGTCCACACTCATACCTGTAAAAGCCCGACAAATTTTTTCAACATACCTAAATACAATTTTCCCGTTGTTCCGATAGTTAAATGCTGCGATGGCGTCTTGAATGTTGCTTAACCATTCTTCACCTTTTGGAAAATTCCACTGAACACAATTGTTTAACTCTGTGGTATCAACATTAAAGAGCTTTGCTGTATCGGGAATCTTTTGCCTTATCCAACTGTTCCTTTCTTCTACAGTCCAGTCAGTTCCAGAATTGTACTCCGTGTCGCTCTGCAATTCGATCAAATATGCACTTGCGCTTTCAAGCCTTTCCTTATAATCTTTTGACTTTACCACTTTATCCAAATCGCCAAAAAAAGACTTGATTTCTTCACTATCTTTATTGCCCGGGTACAGTTCATACCACGACATACCAAGTACAGCGGCAAGTTTCTTCACTGTTTCAAAATCCATCCCATCGCTATCACGCTTTATCGCTGAATATAGCGTTGAATACGGAATATTCGCCTTGAGTGACAATTGCCGTATCGTCAAACCGTGTCGAGCGCATTCCTCGCCAATTCTTTTGCCAATTCCCATGGACTACAGTCTCCTTTCTCGCTGTTGCGTAAATTATACCACATATTTTTGCAATTGCAAATATTCTGCTTGACATTTATGCAAATGCGTATATAATTAGAACAGTTATCGCAATTGCGTTAACAAGGAGGTGAACATAAAAATGCGTATTGACAGAATCAAGCTGATTGCAGAGATGGCCCGGCAGAATGTCAGCATCAGCGAGCTTTCTGAAAAGGCTTGTATTTCCCGCTGCACACTGTCCGCCTTACGTGGTGGCAAAAGCTGCACGGAGAACACTGTAAAGCGTGTAGCCGCCGCTCTGGGCGTATCCGTGGACGATTTGAAGGAGGATTAAACCATGTATCAACCATTTCACAAACTCCGCGTCCGGTTCGCAGAACTGGAAATGAAGCAGGGCGAAGTTGCCAAGAGGGCCAACATGGCCGAAAGCACCTTGACTGCCCGCATGACCGGCCGCTTGCCGTGGAACGGGGACGAGATTGCCCGCGTTGCCAAGGTTGTGGGCATCCCAACAGATCAGATCGGCACGTTTTTCTTTGAGGACGCGCCCAAGGAATACAAGAAGAAGGGGGCGTGATAACTTGCGAGAAGATGAACGCGCAAAGAAGTTGCAACCCTTTCTGCAATACCTGAATCAGACCCCCGCCGCTGAACTGCTGAATGATTACACCTATCAGCTTATTTACATCGGCAGGGATTCAGAAGAACAGTTGGAGCGACTGCAATACCTTCAGGACAAAGTAACAGAGCCGGGAAGCGGGGTTAACTGGAGACGCTTTGACGTGTGGCGTGCCGGATGTGCCAAGCGTGCCGCTGACGACCCGGCGGCGTTCGATGAATCCGCTGACCGCTGGCATGACAGGCATTTCGGCAAGCCCTCTGCACCGGTGTGTCTGCTGGATGTGAAACCGCAGGAGATCCAGTGGCTTGTGCCCGACCTTATCCCGCTGGGTGAAATTTCCCTGTTGGGCGCGGATGGCGGCACCGGTAAAGGATTCTGGGCGGCGCAGCTCATTGCCTGTGTGACCACCGGTAAAACGTCTGGGTTCTTTCCTGTGCCGCCTGCGCAGACCGGCCGCGTGCTGGTGCTGTCCGGTGAGGACGACCCCGGCAAGGTGCTGACGACGCGCTACATGGCAGCGGGTGCCGATATGAGCAAGGTTCATGTCATGACGGCAGACCAGTATTTCATTGAGAACGACAAGATTTTGTGCGTCAATGACAAGGCGCTGGCCGACTTCGTGGACACGATCGAGCCGATTCTGGTGCTGGTTGACCCGCTGCAGAGCTTTCTGCCCGGCAATGTGGACATGGGCAGTCGCAACCAGATTCGCCGTACCCTGACCCCGTTGCAGGCTATCAACATCAAACACAACTGTGCGACGCTGATCGTGATGCACACCAACAAAAAACAGGGCGTTTCGGGCCGTGGCCGTCTCGCTGACAGCTCCGACATCTGGGACATTGCCCGCAGCGTGCTGATTATGGGCTATTCCAAGAACGACGGCAAAATTTATGTCAGTCACGAAAAATCGAACTACAGCGAAAAGCAGCAAACTGTGCTGATGCACATTGAAAACGCCACCGTGGAGGGCATCAAGACGGCCCGCGCCGTGTTCGATGGCTACACCGACAAGAAAGACGCTGATTTCATCGAGGAACGCCGGTTTAGGATTGCCCAGACCAAGGACGATACTGCCGCCGCAATCTTGAACGTGCTGGCTGAAAGCAAACTCGGCAGCATGGCAAGCAACGAACTGCGCGCAGCTGTAATACGAGAAGTTGGAAGTAGCGAAAAAACCTATAACCGCGCTTACGGCGAACTTGTAAAATCCGGCGAGATTGAAAAGTTTGTGATAAATCAGCCCGGCGGGGTGCATGGATGGTTTACGCGCCTTCCCTTACAGAGTGATACAGGTGACCAAGTTTCAAAATAATTATTTATATACGTTGTATTTTTGAACTTGCCCAGTTTGACCAAGTTGCACATATTGGCCAAGTTAAAACTTGGTCACTCGCTCCGAACTTGGCCACGTTGGCGAAGTTGGTTTTTGAACGCTATACCGTCAGGAAAATGTAACTTCGCCATTTAACATCACTCTGTCAGAACTGGCGAAGTTAGAAAGAAAGGAATTTGCCCCCATGAAAGCTAAAATTCGTACATGTCCCTTTGATAACTGCCCTTGTCAGCTGGACTGCCCCGACCGGCACCCCGACCGCAGCGGGTGCAGGCTGACCGACACGCTGGACGCCGGGCAGGATGCGCTGGTGTTCAATAACCCCACCGGCGAAGTGCTGATGTTCTTCCATGATGGTCGGGCGAGCAAAATGCCCGCGATCATTGCGGGCGTACCGCAGGAGATGGTGAAAAAACTGCTGTATCCCGATGCAACACCCGTTGACAGTGACCGCAGCTGAACCGCTCCGCTTGTACAGAATTGCGACCCGAAACATGACAGGCTGCCGCGTTACCAGACCGCCAGCCGCAAAAAAGAAAGCCGCTCACACTGTACCAGCAGCGTGGGCGGCAGATGGGCGGTAAAGTTTCCAGACAATACCGCCCCCATTATATCAAAAATGGAGGATTTTACAATGACTATGTATCAATTTTCTTGCGTTGCCCCTCTGGCATTCGTCTTTTTCTTTGGTGCCGCTGTGATGTGGTTCAGCGGCATCCGGTGAGGGGGTGGGTCGCATGACAAGGCAAGATTACATCACCGCAATCGCTGCTCTGCTGGACAAGGCCGACTATCGGAAACTGCGGCTTGTGTGGATCTACGCCAAACACCTGATTGAGAAAGAAGGTGCATCGGCATGAGCGAACGTCGAACCGCCAGCGCGCTGGCATACCTGCACCCGGATTTCTGCTTTATCATGGATGATGATAGCATGGAAAGCGCCGGCATCCGCGCCGGGGACATCGTGGCCTTTACTGCTTGCGACCACGCAGAAGACGGCCAGATCGTGGCCGTGCAGACGGACAGTGCCGTGCTGCTGCTTCGCCTGATCTGCAACGGTGAACTGCTGGCAGACGCGCCGCGCACCCGGCATGAGCATGTTATTCGCTTCGACGAGCTGCCCGGCGCGAAGATCATCTGGCTAGCCGTGGAAGTCCGGCATATTTTCAAGTGGGCAAAGGAAGAAGCTCAGGAGGGCCAGCAGTGAAGGTGAAGATAACTTACACCCCAGAGCAGGAAAGCGCCGCACAGGCCACGCTGGACGCTCTGCGGGCGATGTTTCCGGCGGCAAGAGTACATGAAAGCGCGAAGAAAGCCGGTGTTTCTGCCGTGTTTCTGACCGTTACAAAACCGGAAAAGCCGCATAACACCAAGCAAAACAGTTGACCATCCCCCGGGCAAGTGGTATAATAAACCTATAAGGCATAGAGTACCGCCGGGCTGACCGGTTAGCTGATAAGGCACAGGGAAAACGCTTCGGCGGTTCTCTGTGCCTATTTTTGTGCAATTTTGCCCAGTGTTGGTGCTGATCGCAGCGCCGCCCACGTCGCAAAACTGGCAGATTGCACAACCATCACTGTAACGGCCGCAGGCATCAGGCCGGGAAAGGAAATCACCATGACCGACAACAATACCCCGAACACCGCCCAGCAGGAAAATACCACTCAGCCGGAGGGAAACGGCCCCGCCGGGAAGATGTTCACCCAAGAAGAAGTAAACAACATCGTCCGCGAACGATTGAATAGAGTAAAAGCAGGCGCGGCCGAACAGGACGAGCGTGCAACCGCTCTGGATGAGCGGGAAGCCGCCGTGCAGCAGCGTGAACAGGCCATGCAGCAGAAAGAGAGCCGCGCAGCCTGTGAAGATCATTGTAAGGCCAAAGGCTATGACACAGCTTTCCTTGACCTGCTGGACACGTCCGACCCGGAGAGGTTCACCGCGCTGTTGGACAAGCTGCACGAGACGGCAGCGGCAGGCCTGAAAGCCCAGCAGGAAGCCGAACAGGCCACACAGGCAGAGCAGAGCGCCGCCCAGCGCCTTGAGCACATGGAGCTTGATAACGCCCTTGCACAGCAGGCCGCAGGACTGAAGTTTTCCAGCGAGAGCGCCCGGCAGTATTTCCTTGCCCAGTGCAAAGAGCAGGATTTTGCATTGCAGGGCGGTCAGATCGTGGGGTTTGACGAGTACGTCAAACAGTATTCCGCATCTGATCCAGGCGCGATCCTGCCCGCTGGCGGCATTGCCCGCTTCTCTGCATCGGCTCCCGGTGCCCCGCTTTCCTCTGGCTATCATGACGCGATCGCGGACGCATTCAAACCGAAAGGATGATTTGAATTATGGCAACCGTAGATTTGACTACTAAATTTCTGCCCAAGGTAGACGAACAGTTTACCGCTGAGAGCAAACGCAGCCTTGTGACCAATCAGGATTTCACATGGGACGGCGCAGCGACCGTGCGCGTGTACAAGGTCAGCACCGGCAAGATGAACGACTATGCCCGCAATGGCGATCCCACCACAGGCAGCCGCTTTGGTGAGGTGGAACAGCTCAACGCCACCACCTACCCGCTGACCATCGAGAAAGACCGCTCTTTCACCTTTGTTATTGATAAGCTGGACGAGGACGAAACGCAGCAGCAGCTTTCCGGTGCAACCGCTCTGGCCCGCCAGAACCGCGAGGTGGTTATCCCCGAAGTGGACGCGTACACCTACAGCGTTATGTGCACCAACGCAGGCACCAAGCCCGCAGCTGTGGAGCTGACTGCAGAAAACATCTATGATGAGATCTGCAAGGCCGGTGCCCTGATGGATGAAGCAGGCGCGCCCGAAACTGGCCGCGTGCTGGTCGTCACCCCGGAGATTTACCGTATCATGAAGAAGTGCAAGGAAATCATCCTTGATACCGAGGTGGGTGAGGATATGCGCTTGCGTGGTGTGGTATCCAATCTGGACGGCGCAGCGGTGCAGAAGGTGCCCGCCAGCCGCCTGCCCTCTAAGTTTGGCTTTATGCTGTGCCACCCCTGCGCAACTGTGGCCCCGCTGAAGCTTCAGGATTACCGCATTCACTCTGACCCGCCGGGCATCTCTGGCAGTCTGGTGGAGGGCCGCGTGGTATATGACGCTTTCGTGCTTCAGAACAAGGCAAAGGCAATTTACTATCAGGCTACCACCTGATAAAGCATCATCCGGGCGCATGGGGCAACCTGTGCGCCTTTTTTTGATAGGAGGCGAACCGAACCCATGACCGCAAAGAAACACCTTAAAATGACCAATCCGGGCGAGGTGCGCAGAGCCATGACCCGCGTTTCCAACATGGTTTTGAATGGCGAGATCACCCCGCAGCAGGCAAATGCCCTGATCTATGCCGGAAATGCTGTGTTAAGCTCCATCCGGGCCGATGAACAGGAGCGGCGCTTGAATGAGCTGGAAGCCAAATTGACCGAGCTGGAAGGTGCAGCCAATGAAACGGATTGACCGTCTTGCCGTCCGCGTTGCGGCTCTTACGGCCAAACAGGACACGGAACAGAACTGCCCCCGGTTTATTCTGCATCTGAGCGACGGCAGCACCGCCGAGCTTGTGGCACAGTTGCCGAAAGCTCTTATGCAGCTGGCAGATCTGCATATCATGCCAGGGCGTGAAGTGTTGTCCATCGACAAGCCCGAACAGCTGGACAGTCGGACAGAACAGCTTTATGAACTGTTTGAATACATCGTTATGGGCGGTGTGTCGGTGTCTGATGTAAGAACCGCCCTTTTGTATGCGGATGATTCATACCTGCTGCCACCAGAAGAGCCCACAGAGGATGAAGCGATATCCGAACGAAATCACAATCTGATCTGACGGCGTGGAGGTGGACAGCGTGAGCCGTAGAATTGATAATATTGCAAACCGAATTGTCAGCCTTGCAGCAAAGCAGCCTGCACCGCGGCTTGTGCTGATCCTTGACGATGGCAGCAAGCGGAATGTTTTCGGCGGTCTGCCGGAATCGCTGGTACACTTGCAGCTCCCAGATGGGCGCTGTGTGGCATCAATCGAAAAGCCCACCGGCATGGATGATCTGTCAGCCGTTTTGTATGACTGGTTTGAGGATATCGCAACCGGACGTGCAACGCTGGATAAGCCGACAACGCCGGATAGACCCCCGGAAAGGCCTGCCGAGCCTGCACAATGGCCAGAACGCAACCACAATTTGATCTAAAACACACGGGAGGAATAGACGATGGAAAAGCAGCAGAAGACCACCGGCCAACAGGACACAAACGCAGCCCTTGCCGCTCTGGCCGCTGCCGGGAACAGCTTTGCGCTGGGCCAGTTGTGGGAGATCAACAAGGGCCTGCTGCACCGCTGGTTCTGGCAGTGGTACGACCGGAACAAGGCCGTTGCTGATGAACACGGCATCACTCTGGAGGACTTCGACCAAGAGGGATTCTTTGCCGTGCAGGCTGCTGCCAAAGCCTATGACCCCGAAAAAGGTTCCTTTGCAACGCTGCTGGGCTACTATGTGCAAAGCCAGATCAACAAGGCTGTGTGCGGCGAGCACAGCCGCCTTGTGACCACCGAGGACGGCAAACAGGTAAGGTTATCAGCAAACCCGCTGAACGCCTGCACAAGCCTTGATGTGCCTGTGGGCGAGGATGGCAGCGGCACCGTTTTGGCGGACTTGCAGGAAGACCCGGCGGCCGCTCACGAGTTCCAGCAGGCCGAAAACGAGATCTACAACGAGGAACTTCACGCCGCGCTGGAAGAAGCCTTGAACAAGCTGACACCCAGACAGGCCGACATTATCCGGCGGCACTATTTTGGCGGGAAGTCCTTTGCCGAGATCGCGCGGGAGGATGGAACCACCTTAAACGCAGCGCGCAATCATGAAGTAAACGCCTTTATTGCCCTGCGCAAGAATCCCGCCCTTGTCCGCTGGCATGACGACATCATATCAATCAAAGCATGGACGGGCACCGGCTGGAACGCATGGAACCGCTACGGCAGTGTAGAAGAGCGCGTGACCGAGTACATCGAAAAGAAGGAAGCCGAGCGGCGGGAGTTCATAGAGCAGCGCCGCCGGGAGGATGAAGCACTGTTAGAAAAAGCTCTTGAACGGTTCAAGTGTGTTAAATAGTGTGTTACAGCAAAAGAAAAGAGCCCAGATTCTAACGAATCTAGGCTCTTTTTGATGGAGCTGGTGACAGGAGTTGAACCTGCAACCCACTGATTACAAATCAGTTGCGCTGCCATTGCGCCACACCAGCATGGATCAAGCGGTCTTTTGATAGAATACCAAAAAACGCGCGGCTTGTCAATATCTTCTTGGCGCGCAAAAAAACAACCCATTCCCCAAACAGTATACTATACCGTTTAACAAATGAGGTGCCATTGCCATCAGTTCATGCTTTCGTCTGCTTTTAGCATTCTTTTCTGTTGCATCACGTTTTGATACCCGTAATTTTCAACGCAATACATCGATAATAAAATCGAACCATTCGATTCTATTATCATAAAAACCCCACAGGAACCGCTGACGGCTCCTGTGGGGTTCAAAGTCTGTTGTATTCTTTTTTGAGCAGCGGGCTGCTTCAGCGGGCAAGGGCCTGCTGGATCTTTGCAAAATCCTCCAGTGTGAGGGCTTCCGGGCGGATGCGGGCATCAAAACCGGCGGCTTCAATGGCGGCTGTCACCGCGTCCTTGGGCATCCCCAGGCCGCTGGCAATGGCGTTTGCAGCCGTTTTGCGGCGCTGTCCGAAGGCGGCACGCACCAGCGCAAAATAGCCTTCTTCGTCCTCCACCTGCACAGCGGGCTGCGGACGGATCTCCATGCGCACCACGGCGCTGGTCACCTTGGGGGCCGGGTAAAAACTGCCGGGCGCAGCGGTGAACATCATTTTGGAGGTGGCATAGTAGCTCACCGCGCAGCTGATGGCGCTGGATGCACGGGTGCCGGGCGCAGCAGCCAGACGGTCGGCAGCTTCCTTCTGTACCATGACGGTCAGGCTTTCAATGGGCAGGCGGTCGCCCAGCAGCTTCATGACGATGGGACTGGTGATGTAGTAGGGCAGGTTGGCGCACACAGCCACCGGCATACCGGGGAATTCTTCCGCAATAAGAGCCTTCAGGTCAACTTTCAGTACATCCTGTAATACCAGTTTGAAATTGTCCACTCCGGCCATCGTTTCGGCCAGCAGCGGCGGCAGGCGTTCGTCCACCTCAATGGACACCACCTTGGCGGCGCGCTTTGCCAGTTCCCGAGTCAGCACACCGATGCCGGGGCCGATCTCAATGACACCATAGCGCTTATCCACGCCGCTGGCATCCACAATCTTGGGCGGCAGGCCCGGGTTGATGATAAAGTTCTGTCCAAAACCCTTGGAGAGTGCAAAATCGTATTTTTCACACAGGGCGCGGACCACCGAGAGGTCGGTCAGTTCGGGCATAGATTCCATCCTTTTTCATAGTACGATTTGAATGCCCTCCGCGTCGCTTTGGGCATATTCAGCGGAAATATTATTATAATATGGCAACCCAGCCAGACCTGCGGGTCTGGCTGGGTTGCATTTTCACGAGAAGGGATCAGTACGGCAAACAGCACCGCAATAAACCGGGTCCCTTTTTACAAAAAGAAGCCCATGCAGCATTTCTGCCGGTTTTCCCCTTTATTCTGCGCTGGATGCTGCTTCGCCGCCGGCTTCTGCTTCGGTGGAGGAAGCCGTTTCCTCAGAGGAAGCGTTCTCCGGCTCAGTGGCAGCGCTGTCGGCTTCTTCGGAAGCAGCAGCCGAAGAAGCTGCTTCGTTGACACCGCCCAGAGTCGTGGTACCGCTCAGCTGCTGTGCTGCGCTGACCGCACGCTGGATCTGCGGGTCATCCTCGGGGGTATAATCGTAGAAATTCGTGGTCTCTTCGGCACTGAGGGCACGCTCCACATCCACGCTCAGGCCGGTGCCATCAAAGCAGGAGCCGTCGCCGCAGATGAGCTTTGCCACCGTGATGCTCACGGCGCTGCCATCCGAAAGGCGCTGCGGGCTGCTCTGGATGGTGCCCTTGCCCATGGTGGTGGTGCCCACCAGACGTGCGCCGTTCATGGTGCGCAGGCTGGCAGCAAACAGCTCTGCCGCGCTGGCGGTGTTACCGTTGACCAGACAGACGATGGGCAGCTCCACCTTGCTCTCATCGTCGCTGCTGCCAATGATGGTGCGGTTTCCGTTCTTATCCTCGGCATAGGCCACAGTGCCTTCCGGGGCAATCAGGTCGATGCAGCTGATGGCATCATCCAACACGCCGCCGCCGTTATCGCGCAGGTCGAACACAAGGCTCTGGGCACCGCTGGTAGTGAGAGACCGGATGGCATAGTCCAGCTCGCTGGGCGTGCTGCCGTCGAACTGGCGGATCTTGATGTAACCCACGCTGTCCAGCATCTGGTAGTCCACAGTCGTGCTAGTGTAGCCGGAGTGGGTCAGGTCCGCCGTCCGGGAAGCAGCCTTGCTGTCGAGCCATGTAACATTGACGATGGTGCCGGCTTCGCCCTGCAGGCGGGACTGCACGGCATCCACCCCGGAAAGGCTCTTCACATCGGTGCCGTCAATAGCAGTGATGTAATCGCCCACCACGATACCGGCTTCCTGCGCAGGCGAGTCCTCATACACCCTGGTCACTCTGGCATAGCCGGTCTGGTCCATGCCAAGCTCCACGCCAATGCCCATCACCTTGCCGCTCTGCTGGTTCATCAGCTCGGTGTAGGCGTTGGCGGTGTAGTAACGGGCGTACTTGTCGCCGATACCCAGCAGGTAGCCTGCAGTCAGGCGGTCGTACAGCACCGTTTCATCAATGGTGTAGTAGTCGTTGCTGCGCACATAGCGGTCCACCTCGGCCACTTTGTTGTACATGCTCTCCTTTTCCTTCACGCTGCTCACTGTGCTGTCAAACAGACGCATGGCAATGAGCATGGTAATGGAAAAGGTCACGGTCATGGCAAGGATCACAATGGTGACAGCCATGCCCACAGAGATCTTACGGTTCATGCCTTGCTCCCTCCTGTCAGAACAGCAGCATCATCAGCACACTGCCCAGCAGCGAAAGTGCAAACACGCCTGCCAGAACAAGGCAGCCGATGCGCAGCAAACGCTTATGTTTTTGTTCGTTCATAGAATACCAGACTCCTTATAAATACACTCAGTTGTGCGGGAACGGGATATAACCGCGCGGATTGACCGCATTGGCCTTGCTGCCGCCCTTCCAGACCTCCAGATGCAGGTGGTTGCCGGTAGAGTTGCCGGTGGAACCAACGTAGCCGATCAGCTCGCCCTGCTTGACATACTTGCCCGCACTGGTGGCTACCGACTTCATATGGCCGTACAGGGTACTGTAGGCGTTGCCGTCCGACATGCTGCCGTGGTAGATGATGACATAGTTGCCATAGCCGCCGCTGGACCAGCCCGCCACCTGCACATAGCCGCTTGCGGCTGCGTAGATGGGGGTACCGCCCGGCGCAGCCAGATCAATGCCAGCATGCAGTCTGTTCACGCCGGACACCGGGTTCTTGCGCCAGCCGTACTCACTGGAAATGCGGGTATATCTCTTCAGCGGGCAGGCAAAGCCGGTAAAGCTCAGCTGCGGCTTGCTGGATGCAGCGGCCGCGATCAGCTTCTGGATCTCTTTCTTGACGGCCTCATAGTTCAGCTCGTCCGATTCAATAGCGGCCTGTGCCGTCTGCTGGGCCTTCTGGGCATCCTGTGCAGAAAGCTGCGCCGCAGAAATGCTGCTGTTCAGCTCGCTCTGCTTTGCCTTCATCTGGTAGTTCTGGGTATCCAGCTCCGCCTTCTGACTCTGCAGTTCCTTGCGCTGGGCCTCCAGCTCCACCTTGTCCGCTTCCAGTTCAGACTTGGCCGCTTTCATGTTGTCCATGATCTCGGTATCTTTGATGGAGATATCCTGCATGACCTCGTTGAAGGTGAGCAGCTCATACAGGTCGTTCACTGCGCTCAGCATGGCCACGCTGCCGCCGTCGCGCAGCTCCTGCATGGCAGCCATGTGCTTTTTAAAATCGCCCCACTGGCTGTCGATCTCGGCCTGCTTCTGGGTGATCTCGCCCTCCTTGGCGGTGATCTTCTGCTCGGTCTGGCCAATGTTGTTCTGCACAGCAGCGATCTGGGTGCTCAGCACGCTGATCTGATCCTGAATGACCCCCACGCGCTCCTTCAGCTCACTTTCCAGCGCTTTTGCAGCAGCTTCCTTTTTCTTTGCGTCCGAAAGCTCCTTCTTGTGCTGGTCGATGGATTTGGAAAGGCTGTTCAGCTTGTTCTGCAGGCTGGCCATGCTGGTGGCTGCCGTGGCCGGCTGGAAGCTGACGCTTGCCGCAAGGCATACCGCCGCCAGGCACAGACTCACGCCGCGCAGCAGCTTGCTGCGGGCAGGCTCCGGCCGTGCATGGCGCGGCGTATGGCCGGGCATCTGCAGCCGGAAGGGCTTTGCATGAAGTGCTTTTTTCATGTGCGGCTCCTTTCGATCACACGTTCAGGTGCTTGCGGATGGAGAACATACTGCCCAGACCACCCACAACGGCACCGCCGATGAGGCTGTACGGGATGATAGTGGACCAGACGGCGCTCACCGGCACCAGTGCCTGACCCATGATCATTTCCCACACGCCGCCCAGACCGTCGGAAGCCTGCACCATGTAGGAGTAGCCGCCCAGACTGATCGCTGCAGTGAGCACGCCGGAGATCAGGCCCATGGCCAGACCTTCCACAACGAAGGGCAGAGTGACCAGACCGTTGGTGGCACCCACGTACTTCATGATCTCAATTTCGCGGCGGCGCGCAAACACGCTCAGGCGGATGGTGCTGCCCACCGTGATGATGCTGACGACCATCAGCACCAGTACGATACCGCGGCCCACTTTGGTAACAGAGCGCTGCACCTGCACAAAGACATTGGTCATTTCCACCGGGGCGGTAACGCTGTACACGCCCTGAATGGCCTGCATCTGCTTGCTCATGCTCTCCATCTGGCTCAGATCCGCGATGGAAACGCGGTAGTTGGCCTTGAAGGGGTTGTCATTTTCAAACTCATCCCACAGGGAGGAGTAATCTTCCATGTAATTGCGGTAGGTGTTCAGCACGTCCTGCTTGGAGACGAACTGCACATTGGTCACGCCGGGCATTGCCGCCAGCTTTTCGCCCACGGCCTGCGCAGTGGCATCATCACACTCCGGGTCCAGATAGACCACGGTCTCGTTCTGGCTGCCCAGATAGTTCACCATGCTGTCCACATTCACCTCGGCAAGGCTTGCAAAGGTGTTCAGGGTCATACAGACACTGAGGGACAGGATGCACACAAAGGTCATGGCCCAGTGCTTGCCCAGATTGCGGATACCGCGCCGGATCAGAAAAAAGAAGGTAGAAGGTCTCATCATACGGTGGCCGCCTCCTTTTCTGCGGTGTCAGCAGGTTCCAGCTCGGTCTCGAACAGGCGTTCTTTGCGCTCTGCGCGTGCGCGGATGGCTTCCTTGTCGGCAGGCACATCCGAAATGATGCGGCCCTTTTTCAGGGTGACGACGCGCTGGTGGAACTGGCGCACCAGCTCGTGCTCATGGGTAACGACCACCACGGTGATGCCCATTTCGCTCACCCGCTCCAGCAGCTCCATCATTTCCAGGCTCAATTCCGGGTCGATGTTGCCGGTGGGCTCGTCCGCAATGACCAGCTTGGGGCCGTGGGCAAGGGCGCGGGCCACAGCCACACGCTGCTGTTCACCGCCGGAAAGGGTGTCCGGATAGGCCTTGGCCTTATCCTCCAGATGCACCAGCTCCAGCATGTACTCCACACGATCGCTGATCTCCCGGCGCTTGACGTTGGTCACATGCATGGCAAAGGCGATGTTCTCGTACACAGTCATGGTGGGGATCAGCCGGAAATCCTGAAAGATAATGCCCATCTGACGGCGCAGATACGGCACCTGATGGCGGTGCAGGCAGGCAACATCCTTGCCCAGCACGGTCACCTTGCCCTCACTGGGCAGCTCTTCGCGCAGCAGCAGCTTGAGCAGGGTGGATTTGCCTGCGCCGGAATGGCCCAGCAGGAACACGAACTCGCCGTCGTCCACATGGAGGTTGATATCGTCCAGTGCCAGCGGTCCGCCCCGTTTATATTCCTTGGAAACGTGTTCTAAATCGATCATAGGGTAATATTAGCTCCTGACATTAGAATCTGTTTTCACAGCAAAAAGAACCGGCCAGCATCGGTTTCGAGCGGCCGGTTCTGCACTGCAGGCAGAGCCTGCAGCTTATTAGTATTTGGCCGGATTGTTGGACAGGTACTTCTTGACCATCAGTGCTACCTTAAAGACGATAGCATCGTCGAACTCACGCAGATCCAGGCCAGTCAGCTTTTTGATCTTTTCCAGACGATACACCAGCGTGTTGCGGTGCACAAACAGGCCGCGGCTGGTTTCAGACACATTCAGGTTATTCTCGAAGAAGCGCTGGATGGTGAACAGGGTCTCCTGATCCAGGCTTTCGATGCTGCCCTGCTTGAACACCTCGCGCAGGAACATCTCGCACACGGTGGTGGGCAGCTGATAGATCAGGCGTGCAATGCCCAGATTATCGTAGCGGATGATCTGCTTTTCGGTGTCGAACACCTTGCTCACTTCCATGGCGATCTGTGCTTCCTTGAAGGAGGTAGCCAGATCCTTCACGTTGGAGATGGGGGTGCCGATGCCCACCACAGCCTTGATGTAATGCTCGCCGGACAGGGTATCCACGATGCTGGCAGCCAGCTTTTCCATATCGGTGCGGTCGATGCCCTTGCGGATCTCCTTGACCAGCACGGTATCCGTCTCGCTGATATTGAACACAAAGTCCTTCTGCTTATCCGGAAACAGGCTGCTGACCACATCGTAGGCGGAGATATCGCCGCCGCTGGTAACACGCACGATGAACACCACGCGGGAAACATCGGTGGCAAAGTGCAGCTCACGGGCCTTGGCATAGATATCGCCGGGCAGGATGTTATCCAGCACCACATTCTTGATAAAGTTGGACTTATCAAACTTTTCGTCGTGGTACTGCTTGATGCTCTGCAGGCTGATGGACAGCATAGCGGCAAACTGACCAGCCGTCTCGTCCACGCCTTCCACGAATACTGCATAATCGTTATGCTTGGCGCTGGAGAACTGCTGATAGGTGTAGCCATCGCGCACAAAGCGGTCGCCTGCGGTCAGACGCTCCGCCATGAAACCCTCGCGCACCTCGCCGATCAGGTTCAGCTCCGAGCAGGAAATAACAGCGCCGGTCTCATCCACCACGCCGACCACCCGGTTGATCGCGTCTTTCATCTGGTAGATCACGCTTTGAAATACTCTATTGGCCATAATGGATACCCCTTTTCCTCGTTTGTGCAAACCGCAGCGGCAGCCGGTCGTGATTTTTAACAATTTAGCTGCATTACATTTTATATTTTACACAAAAGAATTTACTTTTGCAACATATTTCAACAAAAAAGATAGTTTTTTCTTGTGAATATTATCTTTAGGGGCCATTCTGAACCAAAAAAGTGCCTTTTTGCGTGGTTCTGCCCCCTATTCTACCGGAAAAATGTGTTGCTTTTTTGAAATTCGGGTGAAAAGCCGACCCTGTCAGCTGGAAATTTTTGACACTTCATCGGCAGAAAGCTCCCGCCACTGGCCCGGTGCAAGGGCCGGGTCGAGTGCAAGGCCGCCGATGGCATCCCGGTGCAGGCCGTTCACACCTGCGCCGTACACGCCGAACATCCGCTTGATCTGGTGGTATACGCCCTGCTTGAGCACCACCCGCACAGTGCAGCCATCGGCAGAAAGGGCCGTCACCTCCGCAGGCGAAAGGGCCGTGCCGTCGGCAAGGGTCACGCCCGCCGCAAAGCCGGTGCGCATCTGCTCGGTCAGCGGCGTGTCCAACACCACGGTGTAGGTCTTGGAGACGTGGCGCTTTGGAGCAAGGATGTCGTGGGCAAAGGTGCCGTCATCGGTCAGCAGCACAAAGCCGGTGCTGGTCTTGTCCAGCCTGCCCGCCGGGAACAGCTGCCGCCGAGGGTAGGCATCCCTCACCAGATCGACCACGGTGGTGTCACGCTTGTCGGTGGAAGCGCTCACCACGCCCTCGGGCTTGTTGAGCATGATGTACACGAACTGCTGATAGCTGAGCGCCCTGCCATCCACAGCCACAGTGTCACTTTCTTTGAGCTGGGTGTCCCCTTTTTTGCAGACAGCACCGTTCACCTGCACCCGCCCTTTGGAAAGCAGCGCCTTAGCCTCGCTGCGGGTGCACTGGGCCGTCTCGGCTAAGTATTTATCCAATCGCATATGCGGTTCTCCTTTTACATAGGTTTGGAGTTTTAGTGTAACATGATAAAATGATTTGCGCAAGAGAACTCCTTCCGTCATCGCTGCGCGATGCCACCTTCCTTTATTAGGGAGGCTTTGGCCGTACGGTAAACTCTTCCTCTTCGTCAGAGGCTCCCTCTTTGAGAAAGACTTCCCCCGGTCGGGGGAAGATGTCACCGAAAGGTGACAAAAAGGGGAACGGCTGACGCACGAAGTGCAGCTGAAGGAGTTTTTCTTTCCGGTCCTTTTCGTGAAAAAGCAAGAAGGAGAAGCCCGCAGGCTTCTCCTTCTTGCAAAACAAACTGTAACTTCCGCTGTTCATGCTCAGAGCGTAAGCGGAGAGCATTTAAAATCAAACACTCAAAGATGCGTGCTGCTCCACGGCATCGGGGTTAGCATCGAAGATGGGCTTGAGCACATTGGCGATGAACTCCTCCACCTGCTGCGGTGCACGGCCCACAAAGTTCTCCGGCACAAGGCCCGCCACGATCTCCTCGCGGGTCAGGCCAAAGGCAGGGTCGGCAGCGATACGGTCCACCATATCGTTGGGCAGGCCCTCTTCCTTGACCTGCTTGCCGGCGGCGATGGCGTGCTGGCGCAG
>ERZ791903.919-NODE-919-length-33468-cov-4.096340_pt1 | contig 33468 bp, 30 predicted proteins | sample MGYA00510148_ERZ791903 | MGnify/ENA primary metagenome ERZ791903 (study PRJEB30046, sample SAMN00792080) | human gut metagenome | study: EMG produced TPA metagenomics assembly of the A metagenome-wide association study of gut microbiota in type 2...
AAAAATGGGAGCACGCTCCCATGAAACCGTGCACGTAAGTGCGCGGTAGTTCATGTAATAGCCTCTTAGTTAAGAGACAGCCCTTAAGGTTGGGAGAGGGTTCTCAGCGGCTTCCGATAAAAAGAGGCGGTCCTAAAAATTCAGTAGCCGCCCAGGAGAAATTGAAGGTTTAAGTTTTTGTTTAATTCAATCCGCTTAACTGTCCTGCGTAAAGGATGAACAGACGCAGACACATCATGCCGCCGATTGCCGAAATGCAGCTGAGGTAGAAGCAGGCTGCAGAGCGGAAGAAGCTCAAAGCAATCGGAACTATCATGCCGACGAAGATAGCGCCGAGCCAGAAAACCCAAGCCCAAACACCTGTTGTGAAAGCGCTGAAAGCGATCTGTGCTACTTCTGTGCCGGTGATCAAAGAGACTGCGATCATAAAGATGCACATCGCTTCGACCAGAATGATCGGGTATTCAGCCACATGCAAGATATGCATGGAGGAATCTTCGCGCTCTGCCCCGAAGCAAATTGCAAAGAGGCGAATCGCGGCGCAGCCCGCAGAAAAGCCCGAAGCAACGAACAAGGCCGGAAGAACTGCTGTGTTGATGAGCGGGAAGCGAATCAGCGCGGAGATCAGGAAGCCTGTGTAAGCGCAGATCACAACAGCCAGGATCATGACTACCCAATCCAATACAACTCGGAAGTGCGCGAGGAAGTCTGTGAGCGGTTTTAAAAACTTCAACATCGGCAAATCTCTGAAGACTAAGAGCGTCAAAACAAAGAGCAGCGGGATATAGAAGAGCAAAGCCGCAACACCGATACTCATCACCGAGGTCGGGTTGTAGAAGATCAGAATGCGCCAGAAGTTGAAAGGATCCGTCAGGTCAAGCACTAAGCACACCATACCCAAAAGGATGGTGACGAGGCCCACCATGGTGGCAGCTTTCATCTGAGGATTGTCGGCGTGCGTCCCTTTATAGAGATTGATGATGATGGCAAGCGCCACCGCACCGCCGGAAATACCGGCTAAGAATAGGTAGACGGCAATCGGCCAGGGCCACGCCACGCTTCCGGATAAACCGGTCGTAAAGTCAATGACGATATCTGTGGTCTGCATATCAAACCTCTTCTTTCAGTTTTGGGATGTAATGCAGGTTCGGATGGGTTCCGAGAACTGCGCGTACACGCACGGAGTTCTTAACGGCCAGCATCTTACTGATGTAAGAATTCGGATCGTTCGTGTCACCGAAGACAAGCGCATCGTAGCGACAGGCTTGGACACAAGCCGGCTGCTCGCCGATAGCAAGCTTGGTGTGCAGACAGAAGTCACAGTTCTCTGCGGCCTTCGTTTCTTCGTTAATGAAACGAACGTTGTAGGGACATCCGGCAATGCAGTACTTACAGCCGACGCAGCGGGAATTGTCCATGATCACGATGTTGGTGGCCGGATCTATGTGCGCAGCGCCTGTCGGACAGACTCTCACGCAGGGCGGCTCGGAACACTGCTGGCAGGATACGCGGACATACTTGCGGTTGCCAGGCGTTCCGTCGAGCGGCGACTGGCGCTCCAGCGTCATGCGAAGCTGACCGGCAGGAACGTGATTGGTTTCGGAGCAGGCTTCTTTGCAGGCTCCGCAGCCGACACATTTGTTCTGATCGAAGATCATCGCAAACCGAGGCTTATATCCGCTGACATTACCGGCCTTTGCTCCCTGCTTGTCCAGAAAAACAGCGGTGACGGCTCCGAGGGCTGTGCTGGCTAGGAATTTTCTACGGTCTATTGTCATGATTTCTCTCCGAGGTCCGTCTCCGGGCCTCTCGGAACGGTTACTTAAGCGGATCTACTGCAGTCTTGGAGAACTTTCCTGCGTCCAAGATTTCTTGAGCTTTGCGGACATAATTCTGAGCGGCAGCCAGGCGCTGGGTCAGATAGTTATGAGCGTGGGCACCCCAGGAACCGTCTTTTTCGATCATGTCGGCAATTTGTGTGGCTAAATCCACATAGGAGAGGACCTGGGTTCTTTGATCGCGATCGAGTCGTGTAACTTCAAGAAGCTTATTGATGCGTTCGGTTGCACCGCGAATTTCTTTGTAGCCTTCTTTAATCGGGTTCTGCCATTTCACGAGTTCGCCGTAAACCTGCTTCTGATCTTTGTAGACAAGACCTTCTTCAAGTTTAGAGGTGTACTGGCTGTGGCAGCCTTTGCCTTCAAACACCGTCCAGTCAGCAGGAGCATTGCGTGCGCAGCTCCACATCAGATCAACAAAGTCGCGACCTTTTTCATCTTTAGCCAGTTCGTACTGAGATACGGTCTTGCCGTCGACTTTGACTTCCTTTTTAACATAGGAAGTCTTGTCGGGCGACGGATTGATCTTATACATATGGGCACGGTACAAAGCGGTGCCTGCGACCTTGGCCTGATCTTCGCTGTATTCGGCCGGTTTCGGCATATTGGGCATATGGCAGGCAATGCAGTCTAAGTTGCTGTGCGTATCCGTGTGTTTGAATACGTCGGCCTGGACCGTGTGGCAAGTCTTGCAGCCCTGCTTCATCGGAGGATTGCAGACGTAGGCCATCCAAGCCGTACCTTTAACTTCGGATTGATCGTGGCAAGAGAGGCAGTCCACGCCGTGACGGGCATGCACGCTCATGAAATGTTGGGCCGTCTTGTCGTTGTAGTTGGATTCGGCGAGAGACCGTAGTTCTTTCTTAGAGAGCTTGATCTCAGTTTTGGGGTCGATTCCGAGTGAATGAAGGAAACCCTCTACGCCTTCGATTTTAAAGGGAACGTTCTTGAGGCTTTCCGGAGCTTTAACGGGAACGTTGTCTTGTGCAAAGGCGGCAGAGGACATCGTTAAGCACGCCAGTGCGGACAGGAGAATGGTTGTTTTGAGAGTTGACATTTTGTGCCTTTGAATGCTTTGTGGGTTACGGGTTAAGCGGACGCATTTCCTGCTCTTCTGCGAGGAACTCCGCTAAGTCGTCGTCCAAATATTTGTCTGAGTACAGAAAAATCGTCCCGGAGGAGGTCTGCGTGAACTTGATGTCCTTGTTTTCTTCTTTCCGTCCGATGGATTGAAGCAAACATTCCAGTGTCGGAACATCAAAATCAAACGGAGCCTCAAGGAACATCTGAGAGGGAACTGGCCGCGGGTAAATTCGGGAGTTTTCTCGAATTTGATCGCACACCAGCGCTTCGGCATTGTCTTTGGCCGCCAGAATTCTGGCGTAGGAGTGCGACATGAGCGGTTTGAAGTAGAGGTACTCCGCTCCGTCCGGTGCGGTGATCGAGAAGACACCTAAATCGCCTTCTTCGGTCGCGTTGCAGACAGTTTCGAAATAATCCTCAGGGAGTTCCTCTTCCAGCTCTTCTTCGGTCTGCAGGTCGCTCGGATGAATATTTCCGCGGACGAGAGAACGAAGCATTTCTCTGCGGCTTAAAGCCTTACGACTCGGCCGCAGATTCGGGTGTTCGGCCTCATAGAGGTCAACCTTGCCTTGAGGCGTGAGCTGAACCTCAAATTCCTGGTCCTTTTTACGCTTTAGTGCTCGCTCCAAAACCTGGTCTGTTGAGGTTTCAGCGGCGGCTTGCAGCTCGGCTGCTGTCGGAACAGAGGCGGATTTGACTTGACGGAGAAAAATTTCTTTAACCTTATTTTTATCAGCTAGCTCCGTCCGTCCGCTGAAGTCGGCAACGATATCAGCTAAGAGCAGTACGTGCGCTTTAAAGAGCGGCAGTTCGTAGATATTTTCCTGTTGACTCATGATGGAAGACCCGTGTTATTTAATGAGACCTTCTTTCTGCAGAACAGGGATGACAAAGTCCAGACGGTAGGCCTTCAAAGTATCCGTTGTCGGAACCCCGGTTTCTTTATCGCAGCCAACCTGCTCAAAGAAGATGTCAAAGCTCTTGTTAATGTCATCCGGATCCATGCGGACGGTACCTTTCGTGAAGGGCTTCCTATCCTTCGGATCGGTGTAAATCCATCCCGGAACCAAGTCATGGTCCTTTCTCATGTTGGAGGAACCCAGCTGGCGCATCGTGTAGACGCGCTGTAGCATCCAGGCGCGGATACCGTCTTTATCCAGATCGTCGCCGGTCTTATTGACGCCGGTGACAGCGGAGAAGATCTTGGCTTCCATGTTGGGGTCGCCGACGTACTGATTCTTTTCGTCGGGGCAGTATTCCCACGGAGCCATCCAGGAGCACAGACCCAACATGTTGTGCAGTTCTGTTCTGGCGATAACCCACTGAAGGCGTTTCATCTTATAAGTATTGGTCGGTGTGTAGTCGCCGATTTGGTCGACAGCACTTTCGTCGCCCCAGGTGACTTTGGCGATGTGCTTCATTTCTTTGATCGGTAGACCGCTGCGGGTGAAGTTCACATGAGCGTGCGCCATCGGGTCGCGGTTCCACATGCAGTTAAGCACGCAGCCCAATTGTCCGTCGTCTTCATTGGTGTGATGTTTCGGGTGACCGTTGGACCAATAAAGCGTACGGTGGTCGTCACTCCAGGTTTTAACCGGAATACCGAAGTGGTCGAGCATGACAGGCGTTGTTTCGCCGAGCCACTTGCCGAATTCGCCTTTGCGATAAGCGATTCTCGGAAGGAAGTCCTGCATAGCAGATGCGTCCACATCGTCGATCTTCTTCCAGGGCAGGGAGTCGTACTCTTCCTTGGAGAGGAGTTTTTTCCAATATCCGTCCTGATACATGACGATCATGTCGCGCTGCAGCTGACCGTAGTTGCACCACAGACCCAAGTCGTCCATCAGTTGGCTTCCAACGATTGCGATTTCGATGTTCCTTTCCGGATGATTCTTCAGATTCGGATAGAAGAAGATCGGGAAGAGCAGGCCGCCGCAGGTCTGTTCGGTAATCGGATGAACGTTGTACTTGGCGGCTGTTGCGGTATCTTTAATGACCGGATAGCAGCGGATCGGGCAGGCAAAGCACCCGTTGTTGCGGACGTGACGAGCCCATTCGCGGTCGCCTAAGAAGAATTCGCCGGCATTGGTGCGGAAGGCCATCTTAGATAGACGCCTTGTGTCGAGCGGGACGTTGATCGGAGGATTGGCTGCACCCCATTGTTTTCCGGGCATACCGGACCAGCGAGAATTCAGAGAATGGTATTCAAAGAGCGGATGCGGATAGCGGGAAACCACCGTCTGAGTCAAAGCGCCCAGGAGTTCTTTATTGCGGTTGACGAGTTTTTCCCATTCTTCTTTGTCTGCTGCGATATGGATCGGCTGGTCGCCGTCGATTGCCAAACCTTTCAGATTCTTAGAACCCCAGACCCCGCCGATGCCGCCGCCGGTATGGCTTTTGGCATTGATGATGACGGACATCGGAAGAAGGTTTTCGCCTGCTGGTCCGATGACTGTGACGGAAGCGGTAGGAGAAGTTTCCTGATTGATTAAGGCCGCTGCACGGCGCGTTCCTTCACCCCAAATATGATTGGCTTTTCTGATCTGAACATCGTCGTTATTGACGTAAACGTATACCGGTTCTTTGGCTTTGCCTTCGATGACGATGAAGTCGTAGCCGGCGTATTTCATTTTGGCACCGAGGTCTCCGCCCAAGTGAGCACTTCCGATTTCATGGATCGGATAGGTGGTCGGATACATGGTGGTAACGGAAGTTCTGCCGGAGCAGACGGCGCCCGTACCGGTCAGAGGGCCGGGAGCGATAACGATTTTGTTGGCTTCATCGAAAGCCTGTGTTTTCGGAGGGACTTCATCCCAAAAGATTTTGTAGCCCAAAGCTGTTCCGCCGATCCAATCTTTCTGTGTCGGAACCTTTGTGATTTCACCGGTAGTGAGGTTGATTCGAAGACCTTGTCCGGTCCAACCGTATTTCTTTGCTTCTGACATTTGGATAACCTATAGAGAAAATCAGCCGTGACAAATACCGCACTGGTCGTTGTTGTTCTGAGGCATATAGCCGTGAGGAACGCCGCGGGTCGGTTCTTTGGAACGATCCATCCAGGGTACGTAGCGGATGGCTTCGGTCGGGCAGGCTTTCACGCATTTCGGATCGCCGTTGCAGAGGAAGCACTTGCTGGCGACGTTCTTTTCAACGTCGAAGCTCATCATGTTCCAGGGGCAGGCTTTTTGGCAAAGGCCGCAGCCGATGCAGGTTTCTTCATCGACATAGCGGGCACCGGTCTTCGGATTGACGCGGATGGCGCCTTTCGGGCAGGCGTTGGCGCAGGGAACCGGGTGGTCGCACTGGCGGCAGGTGTCTTGAACGCATACCGGATCAGAGCCGTATGCGCCGTTGTGCGGAGAGGTGAGAGAGGTGCCTTCCGTACCGTAGAACATTCCGCGATTAATTTTGATTCGAGCAAGGCGCGAATCTGCTTTACCGTCATTGAATTCCGTGCAAGCTAATTCACAGCGCTGGCAGCTGACACATAAACTCGGATCCGCAATCAGGATGCCTTTCGGAGCAGAGAGAATGATGTACGGCTGTGCACCAGTTTGTGCTCGGGCGGCGTTCATCGCAGCTATGGCGGCAACGACGGTTGATACTTCTAAGAAGCCGCGTCGGGTGATATCCATCGGCAATCTTGCCTTGGACAACAGTCCTTTGAGATCTAGCATTTTGACTCCTGTGGTCGCAAAGATAGAATCCGCATAATCAGGGTGATAAAATTATGCAGTTTTGGGGGGGGGAGGGTAAATTAATTTGAAGACTGACGAAGGGAGCGCTTCAGCATTTAATTTAGGAGTGTCCGGTCAGCGGTGAAGAAGACTTATTTGTCGAGTGAGGGCGGCAAGAAGAAATGGAAAGGAAGGAGCTGCTCAGTCTGATTGACGATGAACAGATTTTCTTCTTTGCTTACATCCGAAAGCGCAAAGCTAATAAAGTTGTGTAAAAGCATTGCTGTCTCCTTGCGAACGAAATTTAATGGGGTGTAAAGGTGTTGGATTTCGTTACGAATAGGAGTATACCCTAAAGTGTTTCCACTTGTTAGCAATTTAAGTTTGTTTTAATTTATAACGTGAATTAGCTATAGTCTTAATCCGTTCGGATGAATTTATAGAAAATTCAATCGCTTATTGATTTCACCTCTCTTTTGGTGATAGCAAAAATTATTAGAAGAGCAGACAGAAAGTACCCCTATACAATTCTCAAATTAGGTTTTAATACCATATTTTTAGTATGCGACTAAGTATAAGTCCTAATCATGCTAACTTGTTATTTTTGCAGAAAAATTCTCTTGGAGACAAAAAATAGAAATCTGCGCTCGAGTATGAGCTCAAGCGCAGATTTAGCGTGATGCAGGAAACGTAAATTCGATTCTCGCTGATCAGGCCAGAATTTTGCCGACGACGTTAACAAGCAGCTGAGAAGCCTGAGGGAGGATAGCTTCATTAAAGTTCATCTTTCGGTCATGCAGTCCCGGTGCGGCGCCGCTTCCGATGCCGTAATACAGAACTCGGAGCTCCGGTTTGGCTTTCTTGTAGAAGTGGAAATCTTCCCCGCCGCCTCCGCAGTTAGCACCCAAAGTTTCTTTTCCGAAAGTCCCTGCAACGGTTTCTTTGAATAGCTCACCGAGTGCTTCATCGTATTCAGGACCCGGGCAATACTCTGTGACTTCGCAGGAAGCCTTGGCCCCGAAGCTGCCTTCTAAGCCTGCGGCTGCGAGTTTCATTCTTCCGATGATCGCTTCGAGTGCGGCATTGTCCTGAGCACGGAGGTCGTAGGCGATCTTCACAAAGTTCGGTATGGAATTGGTTGCACCGACTTCAGAATGAATCTGAGTCGGTTTGACGGACCAAGACTTGTTCGGATCGATTTTGATCAGCCCGACTGAAGCAATGTACTGAGAGGCGGCTTCGATCGGATTGATGCCGAGATGCGGTCTTGCGGCATGAGCCTGTTTGCCGTCAATGCGAACTTCAACGGTTGCACAGGCAACATGATTCACGGACGCACAGTATTTTCCGAACGGAAGGTCCTGAACGGGACGGATGTGAGAACCAACAACGATATCAACGCCGTCTAGGACGCCGTCTTTGATCATGGCGAGCGCGCCCTGGAGGCTTTCTTCAGCCGGCTGAAACGCCAGACGAATTTTTCCCTTTTTAAGGTTTTTGCGGATTTCGGGAGCTGCAGCAAGAAGAATTGCCGCATGAGCATCATGGCCGCAGGCGTGAATGGCCTCTATTCTTCCAGGATCGTTGGGATCTGCATAGGGCAAAGCATCGATGTCGGCGCGAAGCATGACCGTGGGACCAGCAACGCCGCTGTCAATATCAACAACTAGGCCATGCCCGCCCACGCCTGAGCGGACGCTAAAACCCATTTCTTCGAGTTTGTTTTGGATGTATTGAGCAGTTTTGATTTCCTGGCCGGAAAGTTCTGCCAGTTTGTGCAGTTCAGTTCTGTACTGAATGGCTTCTTGGAATGACATATTTGGAACAACAAGTAGCGATCGGCCGGTCTCGTTTCGAGCCTAATCCTCCGATCGTTCGTCGTCTCAAGAAGAGACGCGCAGATTTTAGGATAGGACCTATCTTTTGACAATCCGGCTCGGTAGAAATCAGAGTCTTCCAAGAAGCGTTCATGCGATTAGGCAGCAAAATCCTTTACTTCTGTCAGGTGCTGATGCTGAAATTTGTCGAAGAATTTCAGAGGGATGATAGTGAAGATGATCAAGCCTCCCGCGAGGAACCCAACGTATCCGAGGGATGCCGCAAGGCCTTCATTGATGATTTCTTCCGGCGGAATAAAACCGCAGAGCAGCGCAATTAAAGAGGTACAGAAGGCCACGCCCGACATTAAGACCATTCCTACCCTTCCGCCCGGAACTTTGTATTCTCCCGGGCTGTCGGGTTTTTCAATTTTGAGACGAATTGCCGCGGCAAACATCAGCAGGTACATGATCATGTAAAGCTGAGAGCACAAAGCAAGGAACAGCCAGAAGGCATCCGACACGCTGGGCATGATGAGCACACTCAGACTCAGGAAAGACGCTAGGGAGGCCTGCAGAATAAAAATTCTTGTCTGCATGCCGTAACTGTTTCGGTATTGCCAATACTGCGGAAGATAGCCTTCTTTAGCAACTTCGAGCAAACCGCGGGAAGGACCGTTCATCCATGTCACGACAGATGCTAAAGCGCCGTAGGCTAAAAGACAGGCGAGAATCGGTGTGAGCCAGTCGACTCCGAGGGCATTCAGCATCAATTCAAAACTTTGGCAGACACCTGCGGACTTAGACAGATCGCCGATCGGAACAACAAGAGAAATCGAGAGCGCACCTAAGACGGAAAGGATCAAAATAATGGCCGTTGCCAGGTAAATGGATTTCGGGAAAGAGGAGCGCGGATTCTTCATCGAGGTGACATGCACGGAGCTCATTTCCATACCGGCGAGCGACACCATCATGCCGGCAAGCAGCATCCATTGTCTTGCAGTGGACAGGTCAGGAATAAGCGCTTTCCCGCCGTCCAAATTGATTTGAACCGGTTTGCCGAGCCAAACATAGGTGAGCGCACAGACAATCAGAAAAAAGCCGGGAATAATGGTTCCGACAACCACACCGGAATTTGATAAGAAAACCGATAACCGCATGCCGCGGAAGTTTAGAAAGGTGGAGAGCCACAGCAAAAAGATGGCCGTAAAGAAGATGTACCATCGATTTGAGGCTAACTCGGGATTAAAAATGTATGCGATGCAGGTGGCGACAAAGGTGACCGCGGCCGGATACCACGGCATGTTTTGGAACCATTCCATAAAGATCGCGAGGAACCCGAGCTTGGGGCCGAACGCTTCTTTGACCCAAATAAAGACGCCGCCGCGCTGAGGATAAGTACTGGCAAGTTCTGCGGATACTAAAGCAGAGGGAATGAAGAAACAGGTAGCTGCGGCTGAGAGGAAGAAAATAATGTTCCAGCCGTATTCAGCCATACTCGGCAGATTTCTCAGCGAGAAAACAGAGCACACAGTGAGCATGGCCATGCCTTTAATGCTCATGGTGAAGACAGAATTCGGAGCTTCTTTATCTCCCATAACTATCCTTCCGGGAACTTTCGCAAATCGATCTGAAGGAGAACTGCGTGCTGCTGGAGAACTCGTCGGGCGATCGATGGGTTATAACCGCTCAATATATTGAGAATTGTGGAAGGATAACCGAGCTTTGACGCAAAATAGGGATGGGGTTGGCCCCATCGGCTTATTCACTTACGTTCCGTTGCAACTTCGGAAGTTTTTGTTGTGTCTATCCAACAATGCGCCTTGAGCAGTCGCTAAAAGGTAGATTTTCGATATCGGTGCCGAGTTCGTGTGCGAGCAGATATTTTTTGACATCAAAACCGCCGCCGTAACCGGTGAGTGACTTATCTTTGCCGATGACGCGGTGGCAGGGAACGATGATGGAGAAAGGATTTTCTCCGACGGCAACCCCGACTGCTCGAGCGGCTTTTGGAGTTCCGGCTTTTTGAGCGAGCTCCCCGTAAGTGATCGTCTCGCCGTATGGAATTTCCAGCAAGAGCTGCCAAACGCGTTTTTGGAAATCCGTGCCGAGGAAAAGGAGATCAAAGTCTGGAGCTTCTTTGCTGCCTTCGAAATACGCATCAAGCCAATCGGAAGCCGCTTCGATAACTTTCGATGTGCTTTTGACCACAGATGCCTTGGTGTACTTTTGCAGGCGGTCCATGATTGTGGAGTGGTGCCAGCCGTCAATCCAATCTGCAACGACCAAACGGTTATTCCATGAACCGAGTGTCAGCGCCCCTCCACAAGGAAGCCTCTTTTCTGAGATGTAGATTGGTTCGATCGCCTCGGAAGTCGTAATTTGTGGTCTTTTTCTCATTTTTTCTATTGGGAGGATGGTGAATTTGTTCTTGGGAAGATTTTATGAACAAACGGACTGCGAAGAGGCAGTCCGTTAGCGCGTTAGAAAGAGATTACTCAGGTCAAAGAATAATGCGGTGAGGGATGATTTCTTTCATCAAAAGCGTGGTCTCGACCTTCTTGATATTAGGCAGCAAAGAGAGCTGCGTGTCGTAGGCTTCCTGATAGGCGGTCAAATCCGGAGTGGCGACCAGAAGGACGTAGTCCTGTTCGCCGAAGATCCGATGCGCTTCGATGATGCAGGGAATTTTTTCCAGGGCTTTTTCAAATTCTGTGATTTTTTCACCGGCAGCTTGCGATAAGGTGATGAATACCAGTGCCTGGAAACCCATGCCGACAAGCTTGGGATTGACAACGGCTTGATAGCTTTCAATGACGCCGGATTCCTCAAGATTCTTAACTCTTCGCTGGCAGGAAGATACGCTGAGATTGGTCTTTTTTGAAAGTTCGGAAAGTTGGATTTTTCCATTCTCTAAAAGAACGGAAAGAATCTCTTTGTCGTATTTATCCATGGACCGGTCTCACCATAAAAGAAGTTGACCAAATTCTAGCAATCTTATGCCGAAAGGAAGTAGTCAATGTGCACAAAATACAACTTCCTCCCGACAAAACTGCTTATTAATGTTCGCTCTTAAGGCCTGCGCCGCAAAGAGAGAGGAGGGCGTCCTCGGTCGGGCCGAATTTTTCACAGTAGCGATAGTAGGCGGCAAGCGCGGCGGCGGTGGTGTGTTCAACATAGAACCCGCGTTTTGCCATTTCCTCGCGGCACGGAAGAATTCTGTCTTCCGGAGCGGTGATTACTTTGACGTTATGGCGGCGGATCATGTCGAGTACTTCACCGGCGCGAGCCGGTTTGCCGATCGCAATGCCTTCTGCCAATGTTGGTTTCGGTGTGACTTCGACTAAAGAAGAAGACCCCTGTTCTTCGGTTTCGTAGAACGGAGCGCAGTTTTCGCTTTGAACGGCGATAAGCTGCGGGAATTCGTCGATAACTCCGGAACGCATGAGATGCTCTAAAGCGAGGACGGCGCCAATGAAGAGCGTTCCGTTGCCGAGTTCAATGAAGATATGACGAGGGATTCTTTTGAGCTGCTCGAAGGTTTCATAAATATAGGCTTTTGTGCCTTCGTAGAAGTAAGGGTTGTAAACGTGGTTGGCGTAGTAAGCCCCTTCTTCTTTGACCTTAGAGCGGCAGACTTCGGCGCAATGGTCTCTAGTTCCGGGGACGACAACCGCTTTGGCTCCGAAGCCTTCAATCATGGCGATCTTATTCGGGCTGGTGCCTTCGGGAACGTAAATTTCGCAGGCGATACCGCTTCTTGCGCAGTAGGCGGCAACAGCCACGCCGGCGTTGCCGCTGGAGTCCTGAACGCATTTTTTAACGCCGATGGCTTTCATATGGCTTACCAAGGCAGCTGCTCCGCGGTCCTTAAAGGAGAGCGTCGGCATCATGAAATCCATCTTGAGGAAGACGCTTCCGTTATAGGAAGCGATGGGCGTCATGCCTTCTCCCATGGAAACTCGGCGCCAAACATCACCGTCCAAATTCATAAAAGCGTGGTAACGGAATTGAGACCAAACCGATTTATCAATTAAGGATTCCTGCCAAAGAGGAAGGTGATCCTGAGGAAGGGAAAACAGACCGCCGCATTCGCAGGTGTTGTGAAAGGTTGAAGTGGGTGTTTCTTTGCCGCAGCTCGTGCAGATGTAGCTCATTGGGACTCCGAAAATAATTAATTATGTAAAAAAGACCACGACCTTAAAAGTATACCGAGAATCAACGTTAAGGAAGGATGTGCGTCTGATCAAGGAGGAAAATGGCGGGATAGTTTGGACGGTAACTATGAGAAAAAGACCACAAAATTTTCTCTGCTTTTGCTGAAGGTGCCGGAAGGTTGTGGGACCCGATGCTTTGCTCATTTTGCGTGCTTAGGGTTCAAAAAAATCTTCCGTAAACTAGAATAATTCTCATTTCAAACGAAAGCGAAGGTTACTTATTATGGGTGAAAACAACAAGGTATTGCTTGGTGTCCTCGGCGGCGTCTTACTCGGTGCTTTTGGTGCCGCTGTCGTCAAACGCGGAAATCTTCGTCCTCATGCCGCCAAAGTCCTTTCGTACGGATACGACATTAAGGATGCAATCATTGAGCAGGCTGAAACGCTCAAAGAAACATGTGAAGATTTAGCTGCCGAAGCCAAAGAAAAATACGAAGATCGTAAAGCCGAAGAACAGAAACCGGCTGTGACGCCCGCTCCGACTGTTGTCCCTGAAGATTCGAAAAAAGAATAAGTCGGACTTTCTGACGTTAGTTTCAGAAATTTAGCTGTCGAGGTAGGTATGGATTTTCGAGTGGTATCGAAAACGCGCCATCGTGCGCGCTTTCGCTCCGATTTCAAATTTGGATTTGAGGCCGCTGAGCAATTGGCGGACAAAATCGAATTGATTCCCGGCATAGAAGGCGTGGAAGTGAACGCCCGAACCGGAAGTGTGCTGATCGGGTACAAGGCGGAGAGCGCTTTTGAAAAGACCCGATCCTTGCTCGGGGAAGAAATCGAAACGCTTAACTCAATGCCTAAAACTATACCGAAAGGCAGCAGTCTGGTTTCTGACATTGCTTTCTGGCCGGCCGTGCGCTTAGTCGCCAGAAATTTGATTCCGTTCCCGCTGCGTCTGGGGCTTTTCATCAATAGCGTCAAAGATATTTTCTATGACGGTTTCAGTAGTTTGTTTAAGGGAAAGCTGAGTGTCGAGGTTCTGGACATGAGTTCTATCCTTCTGGCGCTCATCATGCGGGACTTCAAAACGGCGAGCACGACCGCACTTCTGCTCGGTCTCGGGGAACGCCTGGAAGAGTGGACCCGCAGAAAGACCATGGCCAATTTGACGGAATCTCTGGCAGTTAATGTAGACACTGTTTGGATTGAGAAGGACGGCATTGAGCTTGAAGTTCCGTTTGGCTCCTTAACGGAAAAAGACACAGTCATCGTTAGAGCCGGTTCTGCAATTCCCGTCGACGGAGAGGTCATCGGCGGTGAAGGAATGGTCAACCAGGTTTCAATGACCGGCGAGCCGCTTCCCGTACACCGTTATTGCGCCAATACGGTTTTTGCAGGAACAACGCTGGAAGAAGGCAAACTTCTGATTCGTCCGGCAGGAATTGGATCGGAAACCCGACTGAATAAGATCGTCAGCTTCATTGAAAGCAGCGAAAAAGCAAAGGCGAGTATCGAGGGTCAGGCCGTTCGTCTTGCCGACCGAATCGTCCCGTACAGCTTTTTATTAGCAGGTGTTGTGGGCTTGGCTACCCGGAACTTGGCAAAAGTAGCCGCTGTTTTAATGGTTGACTATTCCTGCGCTTTAAAGCTTGCGACACCGATCGCATTTTTAAGTGCGATGAAGGAAGCTGCTAACCACAAGATCCTTATTAAAGGCGGTAAATATTTGGAGGCGTTAGCCAAAGTTGATACCGTCGTTTTTGATAAGACCGGCACGTTAACTGTTTCCTCGCCAAAGGTTGCAGAGGTCGTTTCGTTGGATCCTGATTGGACGGAAGACGAGGTTCTGAAGATTTCTGCTTGTTTGGAAGAACATTTCCCGCATCCGGTTGCCCGCGCTGTGGTCAAAGCCGCAGAGCAAAAGAATTTGGCGCATGAAGAAGAGCATGCAGAGGTTGAATATATTGTCGGCCACGGTGTTGCCTCGAAATTACACGGTCAGCATTTGGTGATCGGTTCCCGTCATTTCGTAGAAGAAGATGAAGGCGTGTCATGTGCTTTTGCGCAAAACCAAATTGAAGCCATTGCGTCCAAAGGTCATTCTGTTCTCTATCTGGCGATGGGCCAGAAGCTCATAGGCTTGATCGGCATTGAAGATCCTTTGAGAGACGAATCGAAGTATGTCATAGCTCGCCTTCGCCAAATGGGCATTCCGCACATTGTGATGATCACCGGTGACGGAGAAAAAACCGCGGCCAATGTGGCGGCTCGTCTCGGAATTACCGAGTTCTACTCTCAAGTGCTTCCTGACGGAAAGTCCGCCATTGTGTCGCGTTTAGAAAAAGAGGGCAGGCGCGTTTTGATGATCGGTGACGGCATCAACGACACGCCTGCGCTGTCTGCTGCTTCGGTCGGCGTCTCTTTGTCCGACGGCGCCGATCTTGCAAAGGAAGTCGCCTCCGTTGTTCTATTAGGTTCTGATTTAACGCATTTGCCGCTGGCGCTGGAGCTCGGAAGAAGAACCTACGCAAGAATCAAAACGAATTTCAGAACTACGATCGGACTGAATACAGCATATTTAGTCGGAGGGCTGGCCGGATTGATTATGCCGGCGACCGGAGCTGTTCTGCATAATGCGACAACGCTCGGCGTGGCCTGGAATGCTCAGCGCGCCAAGCTTCCAGGCGACACATCCGACTATGCACCTTTCCTCCTGGAGTTTGCGCAATGACTTTCTTAGATCAATACATCGTTAGCCGCACAAAAAGTCGGATGCGATTGCGGATTCCTCAGCTAAAAAGCAATGAGACTGCGGTAAAAATTTTCGACGACGTTAGAAATGTCGCAGGAATCGAAACGGCAGATATCAACGAAACAGCGGGTTCTTTGCTCATTCGATTTGTGCCGGCGCTTTTTGACGAGCAGCAGCTTGAAAAGATCTTGCAGCACAACCTGGAAGGGCTCCCCGTCAGCAGTCGGTGCGCTCCCGAGAAAATTCTGAGAAGCAAGGAGCTTCGCAGGGTGGAGAACGGCAGCATGATGCTCTTTGGCGGAGCCACCCTTGCAACAATCTTGCTGAAAAACTGGAAACTCCATACATATGCGGGAATCGCGTACACCGTGTTCACGCTTTTGCATATGTATCGGTATCGAAAGACTTTGACGAGATAACGCAGGGCCTCCAAGATTTGGAGGCTTTTTTCTTATCACTTCTATAGTCGTTACATAAATTTCCTCACGTATTAAAGGGATGGGGCAAAAAATGTTGCGTCCACAACACAGCAATGAGGTCTTAGGGGCTATTTTTTTTCTAAGATGTTTTCCTTATTGCATACGGCGATTTTTAGCCCCGTGTCGCCTTTATGAAGCCCCCTTTGTTGCACATTTATACATCCCAAAGGGTTAGTATTTACTTGTCTTGCCTGACAACTTCTTCTGGTTATTAGCGAACAGATCTCAAGGACGCCAGGACATTTTGAAAATTTTGCATCACAGCTGCCGGATTCCCCGAATTGAATAAAACAGCAAAGACTACCCCTAAAGGATTAGTCCGTTCAGTCTAAAAACAGGGGTTACCCTTAGTATGAATATCTTATTTGTGCCTTTCTAACCTTAAATTAACCTGAAGGTGGGGAAAGGTATTGCCCTTGCATTCCTTGTTCCCATTTCACACCTACCGAGGCCTAGATATTCGGAGCAATTTAATTATTCGAAAAACCTCTGCCTCACCTGGAGAAGATATGTTACGAGAGACACGAAAAACAGCGATAGGCTTAGGCCTTGCAGCTGCTATGGCGACATCATGTGTCTATGCAGCGGACGGTCAGCCCCTTCCGACACCTAAGGTTAATGAGATTACCCAGAAAGTATGGGCCAATCCTGACCTGACGGAACCGACCAAGGGTATCCGCACCCTGCAGGACTACATCGTCCAAGAAAAAGAACTTTGGGACTTTTTATTCCAGAATCATCCCATCTTTGCTACTTACGGAAAAGACGGACGAGTGATCGGTACACCGGTTATCTCTACCCGCGGCTCTGAATACCTTGGTGAAGGCAATGCTCAGAAGTACTCCGCTTATCAGGACGGCAACCGTCCGATGGCCTCTCAATACCGTTTGGGCCAGCGCTCCATTCTTGACTTCCCCAACAAGTTTGTGGGACCGGAAAAATGCGGCGAATGCCACGCGATTCAGTACGAACAGTGGAAGCGTTCCCGTCATGCCAAGACGGTTCGTTTCCCTGGCGAACATCCTGAAGTCGATAATGACCTGAAGAAGAAACTGTATGGTTCTGAGGCCTCTATTCTTCCTGACGGTATTACGGCTGACGTGATTTACGCCACCATCGGTACACCGCGTACCAAATACGGCTACATCGACGGATGGCTCGTTCGCGGCTCCTACCACGTTCGTGACGGTTTGCTCAAAGACGGCACCGGTAAGGTTGTTGCCGGCGGCAACCAGTTCTCCCGCGGCTGGGCAGAATGGCTGACACCTGAAAAAGCGAAAGAAATTCAGAAATTGATCCCTGACTTCCCGACAGAACTCAGCCAGTTCGGACCTTCCGCTTCCCACCAGTGGGGTATGACATCCTACGGTTCTACTTATGAAGGCAAACTTCTGTTTCAGGCTGCTTCCTCTTACTGCGAAGTCTGTCACGCCTTCAAGTTTGACTTTAAGGATAAGAAGGAATTCTTCGCTGCCCTGGGCAACCCAAAAGAACTCCAGAAACACACAATCTCCCGCGGTATCGCTTGTGAAGAATGCCATGGTGAAGGCGGACACTTGGTCGGCAACACCAACAACATGAGCACAAACTGCGACCGCTGCCATCAGCGCTTGAACTTCATTGAAGACGAAGTTGATCGTCCCGATGCTAAGGGTAAGCTTGAAAAGGCATTCAACGCTAAGACGAAGTCTTCTTGCCCGTCCTGCGGTACAGAAGGCGCTCAGCTCTTCATGTCTAAGCACTATGAAAAGGGCATGCGCTGCGTTACCTGCCACGACCCGCATGAAGTTACCAGCAACGACTGGACTTCCGGAGTAACACGTCCCGCAATTCGTAAGAACTGCCAAGACTGCCATACGACACAGGCTCAGATGGTTGCGAATGCCGACACCCACAGCAAGGTCGACTGCATCGCCTGCCATATGCCGTTCACGATGAGCTGCGAAAACTTCACAGCTATTCAGCGTCCTGACATGGCCGGTTTTGACGCCGTCCGTCGTTCTCACCTCTTCAAGATCATGGTCGATCCTGAAAAGAAGATGATGAACCCGGGTCCGGGCCAGTCTCGTGCTTCCAACTCTAAGGGCTGGAGAATCTCCAGAGACGAAGAAGGTCACGGTTACGTTGACTTAATGTGGAGCTGCGCACGTACATCCATCGCCGACTTTACGGTTGTCGAAGGCAAAGGCTGCCACAGCCCGTTCCAGTCTGAACTCGATCAGGGCTTGGTCTATCAGGACCAGAAAGAGATCTACGGCGAAGTCATGAAGTGGCAGAACCCGATTAAGGAAGGCCACCAGAAGAACGTCGAAGCTCTGACTCGTATCAACAAGCTGCTTGAAGTCACCAAACTCACGCCTGAACAGAGAACGGAAGCCATGCTTCTTATCGACAAGGCTGGCGAAATCATCAAACAGGTCCAGGACGACGGTTCTTGGGGTGTGCATGCCTTCAACTACACGAAACAGCGTGTTGAGACGGCACAAGCCTACCTGACCAAGGCTCAGTCCATTATCGATCAGGGCGGTTACAAGGCTGTAAAAGCAACGAAGTAACCACAAAGATTAGTGTCACGTAAACTTCGGGTCTTCGGACCCGAAGTGAAAGCAGAGAAGTAAGAATGAAAAGCAAAATACTCCAAGCCGCGATGATTTCGTTTCTGTGTCTTTACCCGCAAATCAACTTTGCGGGCGGAGGCGGAGAACCGGTCGAAGCGCCTGTCTATGACGAACTCCTAAACCAGATCTCTATGCGCGAAGCTGAGATGCTCTGGCAAGCCGGAATTCCTTTCTACGACGTGAATACGCTTGAAGTATGGACCCAGGGCTACATCCCGGGCGCTAAGTTCTTCAACGTCCGCAACTGGAAAAAACTTCTTCCCGAAAACAAAGACCAAACGATGGTGTTCTACTGCGTGAACAAACTTTGCACGGCTAGCGAAATGGCTGCCCGCGAAGTCATGAAGCTCGGTTACACCGACGTGCGTCAGATGCCGGACGGCATTGAGGGCTGGAAGCTTTCCGGACGCAAGGTTGAAAGACCTTAAAGAAATTTCATTCCGTTTGAATCAAATCAACCCCATTTAAAAGTATCACTATGTCGATTCTCAAAAAAACTATGTTGTCAGTCGCGTTGACCTTCGTTTTCGTCGGTTCAGCCCTTGCACAGGACATGACCCCGGAGGCCAAAGAGTCTTACAGCTTAGGAGCTTCGCTTGGAAATTACCTTTCCTCTCAGGCCTTCAAACAGTCTGAGCTTGGCGCACCCGTTAACATGGACCTGGTTGTGGAGGGCTTAATGGATGCTCTGAAGAATAAGAGCAAGTTAAGCGAGGAAGAAATCGTGACTTCGCTCAACACCAGAGCTGAAAAGCTGAACCAGCTCCATGAGGCAAAGGTCAAGGAAGTCAAGGAAAAGAATCGAGTCGAAAGTCTCGCCTACCTTGAGAAAAACAAAAAGAAGAAGGGCGTTAAGGTCTTGGCTTCCGGAGTTCAGTATGAAGAGCTGAAAGCCGGTACCGGTCCCTCCCCGAAAGAAGAAGACGTAGTGACGATGGTTTACGTCGGAAAACTGGTTAACGGCACGCCTTTTACGAATGCAGAAGGAACACCTGCTGAAGAAAAAGACGTCGTCATGACCCTGATTCCCGGCTTTAAGGAAGGTTTGTCTCAGATGAAAGAGGGCGGCAAGGCTGTTTTCGTTATCCCGGCCGATAAGGCTTACGGTGAAAACGGAGCCGGTCCGGTTCCGCCCGAATCTGCTCTCATTTTTGAAGTGACGCTCAAAAAAGTTGAAAAACCGGGTGCTAACAAAGAATCTAACCAGGCAATGCCGGCAGGACATCCTCCGATGAACGGAAGTCGTCCTAAAATGGCGTGGCCTCACAGTTAGTTCTTAAGCAAAGGGAGTTTTAATGATGATCGGATTGGCTGCATCCATCGCTATTGTGGTTTTCTTAGTGTGTACCGTCTTTATCGTTTACGCATTGAGGAACCGTGCGGCCCGCAGCCACATCTCGATCCTTTCACTGATTATTTTTCTCCTCGTCGGTTCGTCTTTAGGAGTGTATGCCTCCGTGGGCCGCTTTTCCGATTGGGAAAAGGCTCAGGTAGACAACACCAAAGATCATCGTCTTGCGGCCAAGATTACTCAGGCCAGAAGAGACGCGATGAACAAACCTCGCAGCGTTGAAGCCCGCAGAGACCTTGCCGGACTTTACATGCAGGGCGGACTCTTTGATGAAAGCGCAAAAACACTGGATGATGCTTTAGCAATTACCGGACCGAACGCCGGATTGTATGGAGATAAAGCCAGGGCGCTTTATTACCGAGATCATCGTCAGATGACACCGGAGGTCAGACTCGCGCTTGAAAAAGCGTTAAGTCTGAATTCGGCGGAAGCTTCTTCAAGAATGCTGCTTGCAGAACACGCCTTTAGAAATAAAGACTACGCAACAGCGATCAGTGAATGGAAAACAATCATTAAAGCGCACAGTGCTCCGGAGCGTGAAGCGGCAATCCAGCGTGCGATTGCCAACGCTCAGGAGAAGTTAGCCCAGTCAAAATAAATTAGCGACAGACGAAAAGTCTGTTTTGGAGAATCACCGTGAGTGCAAACATCGACAGAAGAACATTTCTAGCCGGTACAACCGCGGGTTCCTTAGTTTTGTTATCGCTAGCAGGCTGCAATAAGCCCGACGAGAACAAAGGCGCAATAAAAACGAGCGCAGGATCTGATTCTGTCCAAGCTAAGCCGCATTACGCGATGGTCTTTGACCAAAACAAGTGTATCGGCTGCGGCTTGTGCAAAGAAGCCTGCAACGAAACCAACAAATTGCCCAAGGGAGTTTCGCGCTTAGTGCTCGAACGTCAGACGACTCATGTTCCGGGAACTGCGTGCCCGATTTGCGGAAAACTCGAAGGCTGTGACTGCGAGCGCGTATACGTTCGTGTCTCTTGTCAGCAGTGCCAGGACGCACCCTGCGTTCGTGTCTGCCCGACAGGTGCAGCACATCGAGATCCGAAGACCGGCATCGTGACGATGGATCCGGACCGCTGTGTCGGCTGCAAGTACTGCATTGCCGCTTGTCCTTACAACGTCCGATACATCAACTCGGAAACAAAAGTGGCGGACAACTGCGACTTTTGCTTGAAGACCAAACTCGCAAACGGAGAAGAACCCGCCTGCGTACAAGCCTGCCGTCACGGCGCCTTGTATTTCGGCGATGTTAATGATCCGCAAAGCATCATCAGCCGTCTGCTTCGTGTCAAAGACACGGTTCGTATCCGTCCGCATTTGGGTACGGAGCCTAGCCTCAGATACGTCACCGTACAGAAAGAAGGAGTCTGATCATGTTGGACTTTACTATTGGACTTACCGAGGGTGTCGCTTGGCCTTGGCCGATTGCCGTGTATCTGTTTCTAGCCGGTATTTCCGGCGGTGCGGTTGCTGTCGCAATCTGTGTGAACCTTTTCAGAGGCGTTCACCTCAATACTCCCATCATGAAGGCGGCGAGTTTGATCGGTTTTATTACGATCGTTCTCGGCATGATCTGCTTGGTGCTGGACCTGACCAATCCGCTCTTCTTCTGGCGAATTCTGGTTTATTACAACCCGACTTCCGTCATGAGCATCGGCGTGATGGCGCTTCTGTTCTATATCCCGCTCGTGTTCGTGCTGATGTGCGTTGCCCTTCAGCAGGAAATTACGTCCGTGGGCTGGCTAAAGTGGCTTGACCCGATCATCAGCTTCTTCGCCAAATTCAGAGTGGCTTTGGACTGGATCGTTCTTATCCTTGCGATTGCGATCTGTGCCTACACCGGCTTCCTGATTTCGGCTCTGATCCGCTTCCCGCTGATCAACACCGCTGTCCTCCCGGCTTTGTTCGTCGCCTCCGGTTTCTCTGCCGGCTGCGCCGCTACAAAAGTTTTGGCTGCCTGGCTTTTCGGTGCCGATCGTCACGGATCCGATCTGCATGTCCTTCATGCAGCTGAATGGCCGATCATGGCGGTTGAAGCCCTGTGCCTGCTGATGATCATCATTGCACTGGTCAGCGGAAACGCCGCTGCTCAAGCTGCTTTTGCAGCCTTTACAACCGGAATGTGGGCTCAGGTTTTCTGGGTCGGTGCTGTCGGTATCGGTTTCCTGATTCCGCTGGCGCTGAGCTTCTTCGGAAGCAAGGCATTTCGTACCGGAGCAACTGCTTTTTATACCTCCGGACTGGCTGCCATCTGCGGCATGATGTGCCTGCGTCTATTCATCATTTACGCCGGCCAGATCAACTCCATCTAAAAAGAAAACAGTGCTCCGAGAGTTTGCTTTCGGGGCACTTTTCTTACTTTTTGTCAGACCGGCAGAAAGTCGGCAGCTACCATCCCCAGGAACTCTCGTTATGAAGAAGTTTGTTCAAGTCCTTTGCGCAGCTGCAGCTGTCGTTCTTCTTTCCGGATGCAGCGGAAAAAGTGAAGATAAAATTCCCGGCCCTGTTGCCTTTGACAAACACGACCGGTGTCACATCTGCGGTATGGTTATTCTTAACTACCCTGGAGCAAAAGCTCAGGTTTTCGTAAAGGGAGAAAAAGAGCCTTTGAAGTTTTGTTCCGTTAAAGACGGATTTGTTTATGTTCTTCAGCCTGAGAACGCTCGCCGTACTGTAGCGTTTTACGTTTCTGATTTCGGCAATAAGAAAGATATCCCGCTGCATGAAAAGATGCTGACGGCTCAAAAGGCGTTTTTTAATGCAGGTTCCGATGTTCGCGGAGCGATGGGAAAATCGATTCTTCCTTTTGCCACACAGGAAGAAGTTCAAGCCTTTACAAAAGAACATGGCGGAACGATTGTGAACTATTCCGAAGTGAACCTTGATCTTTTGAAGTCGCTTAAAGGTCACTGAGCATGAGAAAAGTGCCTTTCTTGTTTCTTTTATTTTTTCCGCTCTTTTGCAGTGCGGCGCAATGGGACGTATCGACGTCTCAGGAGCTTCACGATGCGCTTTCAAGGGCGGCAGCTGGAGATGAAATTGTGATCTCTCCGGGAACCTATGAAGGCACTTTTTCAATTCCGACAAGCCTTTCTCTTCGAGGAAGCAAAGACGCCATTATTGACGCAGGTGGAAAAGGCACCTGTTTGGAAATTAAAACATCCGGTGTCAAGGTTTCGGATCTGACGCTTATAAATTACGGCGCAGATCTCTACGAACGAAACAGCGGCGTTTTAATTAACGAAGGTTCTAAAGATATTGTTTTAAGGGGCCTCAAAATCGCAGGTACCGGATTTGGAATCCGAGCCGACAAATCCGAAAAAATTCAGATTGAAGGCTGCGAAATTCGCGGCAACAAAAGAAAACACGTCTTAGACCGAGGAGACGGCGTTTATTTCAATTATGTGAAGGACGCCGTACTGCAAAACAATAAAGTTCTGTACACTAGAGACGGTTTTTATTTCGAAAATACCGATCGAACACAAAGCAGCGGCAATTACTTTGCAGCTCTCCAATACGGCATCCATTACATGTATACACGGGGCGATTCTGCTTGGAATAACGAAGCAGAAGCCTGTATCGGCGGTTATGCGCTGATGAGTTCCGAAAAAATCCGCCTATTCGAAAACCTTTCTAAACGTACGGTTGAATTCGGCGTGCTGCTCAACGAAACCGATGCCTCCGAAGTATCAAACAATCGTGTTGAGCACGTTAAAAATCCGCGAGGCAAACCCACCTTAGACACTGAAGGGAAAGGTATTTTTATTTACGGCGGCGGCATCAATACCGTTGAAGGCAATAGTTTTGAGGCCTGCGATATCGGGGCAGGCGTGGCCATGGGCGGAGAAGGAACCGTTCTTCATAACAATCGCTTTGTCGGCAATCGTCTTCAGGTCAGATATATTGGCTCCTCTTCCGTGGAGTGGAGCAAAGAAGGCGTCGGAAACTATTGGAGCAACTATCAAGGTTGGGATTTGAATCAAGACGGCATTGGAGATATTCCTTACCAGCCGAATGATTCCTTGGACAGATTATTCTGGCTTTATCCGCAAAGCCGCTTTCTGATGAATAGTCCTCTCGTCGTTTTTCTGAGATTTATCACCGCACAGTTTCAGTTGGATAAAGGCAAAGGCATTGTCGATTCTAGACCAATCATGCATGATCCAGTTTCGACCCAAAAAGGAACAATATGAACGCAGTCGAATGCCTGAACGTCTCATTTCACCGAGGATCACGACTTGTTCTCGACAACATTTCTTTATCTGTTGCGCAAGGTGAATTCGTTGCGCTGATTGGTCACAACGGCGCGGGAAAATCTACGTTGATTAAGCTGTGTCTCGGCCTTATCACACCGAAAAAAGGGAAGGTTAGAGTCTTAGGGGGAAGGCCGGGAGCCTCTCCTATCTCAGTCGGGTACCTGCCTGAGAATGTGAGTTTCTACGACGGAATGACGATCCGAGAAAACCTCAATTACTTTGCGGATTTGAAAAATATCTCGCGCCAAAGAGCGGACGAACTAATTGAATCTCTCGGGCTTTCGGCTGTGGCGAGACAAAAAGTCGGCCATTGCTCTAAAGGGCAGAGACAGCGTTTAGGTCTGGCTCAGGCGCTTTTATCAAAGCCGAAGCTTTTATTTTTGGACGAACCTACGGTTGGATTGGATCCGACGGCCTCGGATTTTATGTATCAGGAGCTTTTAAAACTCAAAAAACGCGGCTGCACGGTGATTGTCTGCACCCATGAGCTTATGTTGGTGGAAGGGTTCGCGGATCGAATCGTGATGCTTGTAGGAGGACATAAAGCGGCCGATGGTACGATTCGCAGCTTGAGTGAAGAAATGGGTTTGTCTTTTGAGTTGGTTTCTTCTGAGGCTGTGAAGGCGGCTCGCCAGGATGAATTTCTTTGTTCTTCCTTCATTGACGGGCGTTTTGTCTGTACGGGAACGGATCTAGCTCAGAAACTTACTTATTTGGAAAAGAAATATGGAATTACCGGAGTCGGCGTTAAAAATCCGTCACTGATGGACATCTACAAAGCAGCGTTGAAGGAGCACCAAGAGTGAGAAGTTTTTTATCTTCGGTCCGGGTTGTCGCCGCAAAAGAATTCAGAGACTGCTGGAGGAATTTATGGTTGGTCGTCGGCTCAGCGCTCTTTGCCTTTCTCTCCCTGGCAGTGGTCTTCGGAACAGCGGCGATCGGCGGTGACTTTTCTTTTCGTCCGCTGGAAGCCGTTATGACTTCGGTTGTTACGCTGGGCGTTTTTTTGATCCCGTTAATTGCAGTTTTGATTTCTTATGACGCTTTTGTCGGAGAGCAGGAACACGGAACGTTAATCCTTCTTTTAACTTATCCTCTGAGCCGAACAGCGATTTTAACCGGCAAACTTCTCGGACAAAGTGCTGCGCTCGGTGTTTGTCTCCTCCTCGGCTTTTCCGTATTGCCCCTCCTGACGGTATTAAATGTTCTTCCCTATGACCTCGTAAGACTCAGTCTCTTGACGGCAGCCTTGGTTTTTTCCGGCTGGCTCTTAGGTTTAGTTTTTATTCTGATTTCATTGGCTGTCAGCCTGCTGGCAAAGAACAAAGCCCGCGCTTTGGGCATTTTGCTCTCTATTTGGCTGATTTCAGTTCTTTTTTATGACTTGGGCCTTCTGATAATTACGATTACCTTTGAGCATCGGATGACAAACGAATTTCTGAACGTCTGTCTGGCGGCTAATCCGGCGAGTGCCTTCCGTCTTTTTAACCAGCAACTGCTTGAAAATTCGACTATTCCCCTCCAAACTGCGTGGCTTGGGGTATATTTGTGCCTGTGGTCGGCGGTCTTGTTCGTTCTAGACCGTTTTATTTTGAATAAAAGAACTTTCTAATCAAAGGTTTTTAACGAAAGGCGCTCTCCTGTGCAGGCAGAAATTAGTCATTTTGTTCTTATTGCCGCTGCGTTATGTGCAGTGTTTTTGTCTTTACCGACTTTATTGGGGTCTAAAAGCAGAGCACCGCTTTTCGTTAATCTTTGGAAGCCTGCTTTAGGCATTACGTTCGCAGGGTTAACTTTTGCCCTGATCATGCTGATCTGGGCATTTTTAACGAATGATTTTTCGATTGCCTACGTTGCCAACAATTCCAACACAAAATTAGACCCGGTTTATAAAATTTCTGCAGTTTGGGGGAGTCATGAAGGCTCGATGCTTTTGTGGGTTTGGACGATTACCGTTTGGGCTTCTTTGTTTGCAGTTTTCTCGCGAGACGACGAGCTGTTCAAATCCCGAGTGCTGGGCATTTTGCTTGGCGTAACCGGACTTATCTGCCTCTTCCTGATTTTTACTTCAAATCCTTTTGAACGTCTGCTGCCTTTAGTTCCTCCCGAAGGAAAAGACTTAAACCCGATTCTTCAGGATATCGGCATGATCCTGCATCCGCCGATGCTTTTCTTAGGCTATGCGGGTACGGCTTTGTGCTTTGCATTCGGCCTAGGCGCTTTGATGGAAGGGAAGGTGAGACCGGAATCGCTTCGCGGGCTTACCACGATATCGGTGATTGCCTGGCTTTTCCTGACCGCCGGCAACGTTCTAGGTTCATGGTGGGCTTATAACGAATTAGGCTGGGGTGGCTGGTGGTTCTGGGATCCGGTTGAGAACTCATCTTTTGTTCCCTGGCTTCTCATGACAGCCCAGCTTCATGCGTTGGTCCTTCTCAGATTCCGTGCCCACCTCACAAAGACGGTCTTGTTTTTCTGCATCGTTTCATTTGCGCTCTGCCTGCTCGGCACCTTCATCGTGCGCTCAGGCGTGATTCAGTCGGTTCATGCGTTTGCCTCAGACCCCAACCGCGGAGCTTTCCTGCTTGTCATTTCTCTTTTAATGGTCGTCCCGGCTTTATTTCTTTTCATGATTCGGGCACCCAAATTTGAGAGCGCAAAGCAAATTTCCGGTATCGAGGATATCTCTTTAGTCTTGGCAGTGCTGCTGCTTGCTGTGACAGCTGTTTGCGTCTTGTTCGGCACGCTTTATCCCTTAGTGCATGAAGCCCTTGGTAAAGGTTCCCTTTCAGTAGGCGCTCCGTACTTCAACTCGATTTTTGCTCCGATGGCGATTTTGGCGGCGCTCATGATCGGATCTGTTCAGATGAGAAATTCGCCGATGTGGACTTGGGGTGCGGCTTTCTTCATTTCTGCTATCGCTGCAATTTATTTCGGCTTTTTCACAGAAGCAAAATCTTCTGTTTACACGACTGCCGGTGTGTTTAGCGCGCTGTGGGTTCTTTGCTCTTTCTTGGCAGCTCTGATTGCTAAGAAAAATAAGAACGGCTTTGCACTCGTTGCTCACTTGGGCATTGCCGTAAGCATCATCGGCGTGGTCGGAGACACACAGTATTCTCAGGAAGCCGTCGTCAGAATGGGGCCGGGTCAGGGGCGGCCGCTGGGTGACGTAATCTTCGTGTACGAAGAAACCCGCAAGGTCGATACCAATGCTTTCTTTGCCGATGAAGGCAAGGTCCTCGTACTCAATAAAAATGAAGACGTTATCGACGTGCTTCATCCTCAGCGTCAAACGTATAAATCCAACGGCATGGAAATGACGGCAGCCGGTATTGCGCACGGTTTCTTTAAAGACTATTACGTTTCGATGGGCAACCGCTTAAGCGCTGATGAATTCCTGGTGCGTCTGAGCATTCGGCCGTTAGTGAGCTGGATTTGGATCGGCGGCCTCATCATGCTTTTATCTGCGGTCTTTTCCTCTGCCTGGCGCAGAAGAGAATGGAGCCAACCATGAGATTAGTGCTTAGTTTACTTCTTTGCTTTTTTATCGCTTTCAGTGCGGCACCGACAACTTTTGCTGCGCCCTCTATTCGTGATCAGGCGATAGAGATTTCGAAAGAATTGCGTGATCCCGGTGCCGTGAATCAATCTCTGTATGAGTCCAATGCACCGCAGGCGGCAGAGCTTAAGGCGAAGATTTATCAATTATTGGAAAACGGCGAAAGTCGGGAAAACGTGTTGGAGTATTTTGCTTCTCGTTACGGAAAGCAAATTCGATACGATCCTCCGGTGGATCCTTGGACCGCTGCGCTTTGGGTTGTTCCCGCCGTACTTTTTGCCGGTTTGGTGCTGACAGCACTTTTCCTTATCCTCAGACGTAAAAAGGAGAAACCTTCATGAACATTTCGTTCAAACTTTTAGCTGCCGCTGCCGTATTTGTGGCGTCTTTTACCGTCGGCGCTCAAACGATTTTTTCTACTAGCGGCTACAGCACCGGAGAAGCACTTGAAAAGCCGATGGTCATGAAGCCTTTTGTGGAATTCTCCAAGGCTCGTCCTCTGCCGGAACTTAGAATTTTTACGCTTGAAGGCGAGAAAGTCGATTTAGCTAAGTACCGCGGAAAACTTTTGATTTTGAATGTTTGGGGAACTTGGTGTACCCCTTGCATCCGAGAGATTCCTCAGCTGATTGATCTTCAAAAACAGCTTAAGGGCTCAAACATTGAGTTCGTCGGTGTTGCAGTCGACAAAAGCGTTGCAGGAATTCCTAAATTCTTGGCAAGACACAAGATGTCGGAATTTAATACTTGGTCTGACCCGACGGAATCTATCGAAGATGTGATGCCGCTTGAAGTCGTTCCGACCAATTACATTATTGACGGAGCCGGAAACATTGTCGGCTACCTTCCGGGCTATCTGCCGTGGGATGATAAAGACGTCATGCCGTTCTTGAAGAAACTGGCAGAAAAATACGCTAAGCCCAAAGCCAATTGATTCTGATTTTTTGAGCCGAAGCACAAAAAATGATGCGTCGGCATATGACTATTCCTCGCCTTAAAGGCGAGGGTTTCCTTGAATCTCAGCTAAGATAATTGTCTTATTTTTGTCTGATTTCCGGAAAATTAAAATTAAACATTCCGACTCCAACAAGGAGTGAATGTTTATCCAACATGCTGATTTTTGACGGAATCTTCGGAACGAGAATTCAGGCTTCCTATTAAATCGGCGGCGAACGCTACGTAAATGAATTTTTGGGCAGAAATATTGAACCGATTCAAAATGAGGTGGTTTATCCTCGTTTTATGCGGGTTTATTTCTGCTCTCTCACAGGCTTCCGAACTCAAGAGCCTCCTGCCGCCCGTGCGTCTTGCTGTCGTGAATTCTTTCGGTTCAAACCTTTCGGTTCGATACTTCAACGGGACGGTGAACGCCATTGCAAAAGCTGTCGCCCCGAGAAGGCTGGTTGTCCAATTTTATGATCAGGAAGTTTTCCTTGAAGCCGCACAGAATAAAGGCTTCGATTTAGCAATTGCTTCGAGTGGGCTGACGGCTCTCATGACGGATGCAAGCAGTGCCGCTGCCCTTCTGACGATCATCAACAGCCGAACGCCGGATCCCAATCATGCGAATGCCGGTGTCATCGTTGTCCGCAGCGACAGAGATGACATTAATTGTCTTGCGGATCTCAAGGGAAAAACAGTTGCCGTTTCCAGTACGAAAGCTTTTGCCGGATTCCTCGCGGTCATGGGTGAGATTCAGGCAGAGGGATTAAATCCGAATCGCCTGTTTAAGTCGGTGACGGCGACACATAAACCAATGACTGAATTGGTTAAGCAAGTCGTTAATAAAGAGGTTGATGTCGCTTTCATTGCAAGCTGTCTTCTCGAAAATATGGAAGCCGACGGTGTCATCCCTAAGGGTTGTCTTAAAGTCGTTAACGAGAAAAAGACGAAAACTTTTACTGCAAGCACTCCACAAGACTTTATCCCGGCTGGATACTTTCTGCTCAGCCGACGCTTGACTCCAAAACATTAAGAAAAATCATGGAGGCTTTGCTTCAGCTTCCTCCCGGCAAGGAAGAGGGCTCTTACTGGACGGTGGCGACCGATTACGATCAAATGAATCTGCTCCTTCAGCGCATGGAGGTCAGATATTTGGAGGACAGAACCATCGGTTGGATGCTGAATTATTACCGCTGGTATTTCATTATCGGATGCGGAGCGCTCCTGCTTATTATTCTCAATTGGGCTTATCTGGCCTTTGCTGTTAGACGGAAGACAGAGCAATTACGTAAAAAGGTTGAAGAAAATCGCGAGTATGAACGCGAAAATCGAAAGATTACAGAACGTATTGAAGCCTTAGAAAAAGCGAAATCTATCGGCATTATTTCCGCTATGGTTGCCCACGAACTTAAACAGCCGCTTGGTGCCATTAACAACTACTCAGAAGCGATTTTGAGGCAGCTTAAACGCGGAAAGAAACCTGCAGAAGAAATTCTGACGGAGGCACTTTCGGAAATTAAATCCGAAAGCCAAAGGGCTTCCGAAATCGTTGAGTTTGTACGCAATATCGGCCGCAAAGAGCCTCGTAAGAGGAAGCGCTTTAATTTGGAGTCGGCCGTTAAACATACGATAGGGCTGATGAAGCGGCTAGGCCGTCTCAACAGCAAATGTACGTTGACCGGCGCAGAAAATTTATTTGTTTACGCCGATCCGCTGAATGTTGATCTCGTTCTTATGAACCTTCTTAAGAATGCCGAAGAGGCGGTGAGAAATCAGCAGAATGCAGAAATTAAAGTAGAAATTAAAAATGCGGGGGCGGATGCTCTCGTGATCATTGAAGACAACGGTCCGGAAATGACGGACGATCAGTTTGCCTCATTGCGGAATCTCGGACAATCCAGCAAAAAAGACGGATTAGGTCTGGGACTCGCAATTGTCAGAGAACTTTTAGAGGCCAACGGAGGATCTTTGAAACTTATCAGGATTCCTTCGGGAGGACTTCGCTGTATTGCTTCTCTGCCTATAGCTTTGGAGGATAAAGATGGGCCTGGATAAACTGCAGGAAAAAGCGGTTGTTAGGATTATTGACGACGATGATTCAATGCGGAAATCGTGGCGCTTCCTAATTGAAGGAGAAGGGTGGACAACGAAATGCTACTCCTCGGCGCTCCGATTTCTGGAAGAAGACGACCGTAATGAGCTCGGCTGTGTCGTGCTTGATGTTCGTATGCCGGATATGAGCGGAATCGAACTTCAGCGCGTAATGATGCTCCAGAAAAACGGCTTGCCCATTATCTTTGTTTCCGGTCATGGAGACATCGATATGGCTGTACAGGCACTCAAAGACGGGGCGACGGACTTTCTTCCGAAACCGGTCAGCGCCGATCGCCTTTTAACGGCCATTGAAAGAGCGGTGAGTAAGGACGTCGAGCGCCGCCAGCAGAATCAGTTAACTGATGAGTATCGGCATGTTTTTGACACGCTTACGGCCCGGGAAAAGATGGTCGCTAAGAAAGTGGCGAGGGGATTGCTCAATAAGCAGATCGCTGACGAATTGCAGATCAGTGAAAAGACCGTCCAAGTCCACAGAGGATCTGTTTGCCGCAAGCTCGGTGTGAAAAGCGCTGTCGGCGTTGCAAGTATCCTCAGTATTCTTCACGAAGAAGATTCATCATCAGAAGACATTAGATGAGCAAAATAGCTAAAAAATCGCTTCTTTTCTCTCCTAAAGGAATAAGAGCTTTCGATTTAGTGGGTCAAAAACTGTGTCGTTTCTGCACCTTTTAGTACTTTTGGGTTAATCTATTCTGAGGTATCTGAAGGCCAGTGCGAGGAGGAGGAAACATGAAGGATCCATTCGGTTCTTCTTTGCTTGTTTCTTCTTCGAATGTGGCTTTGAAGCCGCTTCAGCGTGTATTCCACAAAACGACCGCTTCCTATAAATTTCTTTGGTTTTTAGCGATTTTGGATCTTGTTAAGGAGGCACCTCAGGACGCTGGTCCTCTGAGACTTTCCATTTCAACGATCTGTGCCAGGATGGTTGCGAAATCTTGGATTCCGACACAGAGATTTAAGTTGTCTTTCGGTCGATGGGACCAAATTACAGCCATTATCGAAGCACTGAAAAATCCGGAGAATGATTTTCCTTTTGACCCGCGATACAAAGAATCGGAAGCGTTAAATGCATTAGAAGGGTTTGCACAAACGAAGCCGGAAAAATTCAGGAAAATTATTTTTTCTCCCTTAGCCCGATACGTTCCTTATCGTTTTTTGAGCGTCTGGTTTCCTAAGGCAGTTGACTCTTTCAAAGAAGCAATTGCATTCAATTCAAAGAAAAATCCGTACTATTTTCCCGAAAATGACTTGAGTTTTATCGAGATATCGACAGAATGGCGAAAATACTTTTTGGAGAACTACGCGCTTCTTAAAGACTTTGCGTATTGGAATTTTGCCGACTTCCTTCAAACACGAAATACAGCAGTGCCGGCGCTCGTTAAGAAGTTCGAGCTTCCGGATAGCCGAATTAGCCTTGAAACTCAAAGAAAATTCTGGGCCCCTTTCCTGACCTCTTCTCATTTGGCGAGAGATATATACGGCAATCAGCTTGATCCAAATAATTTTGCGTTGGATCACTTCTTGCCGTGGACTTTCGTGGTTCATAACCAGATATGGAATCTGACACCGATGGATCGAAGATTAAATTCCTCGAAGAACGATCAGATTCCTCAAGATACTTATATCCGGCCGCTTGCGCTGCAGCATAAAAACCTGGTCCGGTACCATTTTTCTAAGGATCGAAAACGCTCAGAAGATTTCTTTGCGGAGTATGAAAACTTCCTCGGCGTAGAAATTGCTGATTTCGTTTCCGCCTCTAATGCTCAGGTAATAGAACTCTTCCAGGAGCATCTTGATCCGTTGCAACAAACCGCATTGAATATGGGATTCCCTTTATGGCAGTGAATGTTAATGATCCGTGCTTGTTCTGCGAATTTCTCAAAAATAAGGAAATTGCGGCCGAAAACGATCTGGCTTTTGCCATTTTTGACGGCTTCCCGGTTAATCCCGGCCACGTTTTAGTCATCCCCAAGAGGCACGTCGCAAATTACTTTGAATTGACGACAGATGAGGTTTTGGCGATCCAAGATCTTCTCCAAAGAATGAAAGCAGAAGTCGACGTAAAATTTCATCCTGACGGCTACAACATCGGCGTGAATGTGGGCGCGGATGCCGGACAGTCAATTTTTCATGTGCACGTTCACCTTATTCCTCGATATAAAGGAGATGTGAAGAACCCAAGGGGAGGAGTGCGAGGCGTGATTCCGGCAAAGCAGAGCTACTAGAGAAGCATCAGAGATAGCTAATTGGAAGTGCGGATACTTCTTTATTGAGGGGAAGATCTTGCTCAACGAAACAGATTAGAGCACCTTCTCCTCGTTTGTTTCCTGGGAGCAAGTCGAAATTTTCGACCATAGAGAGGCGCGGGGATGCCGTTATCTTAATTTCGATCGGATGAAGTTTACCTTTGTCTTCGATTAAGAGAGAGAAATCTCCTTACTGTCTCGGCTCCTGAAGTAGGACAGCAGAGGTTCTACGCCTCGATTTCTGTAGCTCTTGAGAATTTCGATGATGACAAAGTTTTCGAACATCAGGTCACTCATCGCGCCGTCTATCAAAGCCTCTTTAGTAGTCCATCCGCTTAAGAAGGCGCAAAGTCCCGTATCCGTGAAATAGAGTTTGTGACTTTGATGTTTTCGATTTCGACCGTCCTCTGAATGTTCTGGAAGCAAGAAGACAAGGGCTGTTTTTTCAAGTAGGGTCAGATATGTGTTGAGTGTGACTTTTGGAAGCCCTAATTCCTCCGACAAAGCCCAAAAATTTAACGAATTCCGCGGAATTCCCCGTGCGTAAGCGCGGGGATGGATAGCGGACG
>ERZ791903.933-NODE-933-length-33055-cov-4.732636_pt1 | contig 33055 bp, 20 predicted proteins | sample MGYA00510148_ERZ791903 | MGnify/ENA primary metagenome ERZ791903 (study PRJEB30046, sample SAMN00792080) | human gut metagenome | study: EMG produced TPA metagenomics assembly of the A metagenome-wide association study of gut microbiota in type 2...
AAATCGAATGTTTTCGTATGCCTCCCGAAACGACCGCCCCCGACGGCCGCCTGCGGATGCGAGCCGCGGGGACGCCGCGGCTCGCATTCTCCGGTCGGAAACCGGCACGGCGTCGGAACGGTTCCGGGCGGCATTCCCGCCCGTCGTTCCGGAGCTGCACAGGCTATTTCTTCAGCTTCTTCGGGTAGACCTCGTGCGTCGCAGCCCACTCCTTCCACCGGGCCACGAGTTCATCGAGAATCTCGGGATGCTGCGCGGCGAGGTTGTGACGCTCGGAGCGGTCGGCCGGGATGTTGAACAACTCCCACTCCTTCGACTTCTCGTCCTTGACGGCCTTCCAGTCGCCGTGGCGCACGTAGCAGTTGTCGAAATGCTCGCCGAAAAGGTAGTCGTGGAGTACGGTCTTCGGCTTGCGGACCGTCGGCACGAGGCTCTTGCCCTCCAGCGGATGGATGTCGTTGCCGTTGTAGGTCGCGGGATAGGTCGCCCCCGCCACGTCGACGAACGTCGCCATCAGGTCGGGCAGGAAGCTCACGTTGTCACGGATCTGACCGTCGTAGCGCGAAAAGCGCTTGGGCCACGAAACGATCAGCGGAACGGCCAGACCGCCCTCGTAGGCGCGCACCTTGTACTTGCGCAGCGGCGTGTTGCTCACCTGCGCCCACGGCAGTCCGTAAGAGGGAGCCACCCAGCTGTTGGGATCGTTGATGTCGGCCACCGTGCCGAAACCGGTCTCGGTATGCGGCTCGGCGCAGGCGCCGTTGTCCGAGAGGAAAACGATCAGCGTATTGTCCTTTTCGCCGCTCTTCTCGACCCAGTCGAGCACACGGCCCACGTTGTAGTCCATGCAATGCACCTGTGCGGCGTAGACCGACATGCGCAGGGCGGCGTCTTCACGCTCCTTGTCCGTCAGGTCCTCCCAGCGGCGCGACTCCCACTCGGCAAGTTCCCACGTGTCGTCGACGATGCCCAGTTCGGCCTGACGGCGGAAACGCGCCTCGCGGATCTTCTCCCAGCCCGCATCGTACTTGCCGAGGAACTTGTCGATGTCCTCCTGCTTGGCATGCAGCGGCCAGTGGGGCGCGTTATAGGCCAGGTAGAGGAAATAAGGCTTTCCGTCGCCCTTGTTGCTGTCGAGAAACTCGATGGCATAGTCGGTGAAGGCATCGGTGGTGTAATACGGCGCCTCCGGAGGCGTCAGTTTGGTGTTGTCGAGCGTCAGCCCGCGGCCTCCGTGCGGCTGAAGGTAGCTGGTAGCGCCGGCCAGGATACCGTAAAAACGGTCGAAGCCGCGCTGCAAAGGCCATTTTTCCTGCCCGTGCATACCCAGATGCCACTTGCCCGACATGTAGGTATGGTAGCCGGCACCCTTCAGCACCTCGGCCATCGTCACGCAGTTCCGGTTCAGGTACCCCTGGTAGGCGACGGGTTTCTGCGGAACCGGAGCACCCGGCTTGCGCCCGGGAACGGGGTCCTCGGACATGCCGCCGATACCCGCCTGATGGGCATACAGTCCCGTCATCAGGCTCGCCCGCGTGGGGCACGAACGGGCCGTGGAGTAGAACTGCGTATAACGCACTCCGCTCTTTGCGAGGCGGTCGATATTGGGCGTGGGAATCTCGCCGCCGTAGCATCCGACATCGGAATAGCCCATGTCGTCGACCATGATCAAGATGATGTTGGGCTGCTTCGCAGCCGTCGCGCTGCCTGCGGCGAGCGCCGCAGCCGAAGCTCCCAGTGCAAAAAGGGTTTTATTCATGATATTCTGTTTTAGTTCCGCATGTTATTCCGTCTTCTCCTCGACCAGCCCGAAGCCCATTTCGCACATCTGCGTAATGGAATAGCCCGAAGTACCCGGCGTGATGGGCTGCAACTTGAACTGCACTTTGGTCGTCGTGTACTCCTGTTCGAAGTAGTAGAACTCCCAGTTGGAATTGTACAGCAGTTTGAACTCGCTGGGGACGGTGGGTTTCCACGTCCGGGTCGCGTCGTCGTAGTACTCGATGTCGTAGATATAGCTGGTGAAATAGTAGTTGGCGATATTCCAGAGGGCAAAGGTATTGAAGGTCACCGGCTCCTGCGAGTATTCGAAATCGTCGTCCTCGGGGGTATCCTCGCCCGGGCCGGTGAAACTCAAAATGTAGAACGGGATATGTGCCCAGCTCGAACCCGTCGCCGGCTGCATGTGGCCGAGAAGTCCGTTCGAATTGCTGGTGTTGCCGTCGAAGGCGTTCTTCCAGGCAGGATTGGCGATCGAGTTGCCGGTGAACGCCGTTCCATTGGCACGGATGACCGTATCGCACCGGGGATTGACCGGATCGTTATAGGCATTGTAGTCCCAGGCGACACCCCTCAAGTACCAGTTGAGTTTGTCGTCGCCGTCGGCCATGTCGAATTTCAGCCGGGAAGAGGGCCGCACGATGCTCTTGTTCGGGGTCCGGGACTCGAACGAGGGAACCGTCGAACCGTCGTAGCTGGTCCAGAACTGCTCGTCCTCGCCCAGTTCGCGGAATTGCTTCATATAACGGATGGCAATGGTCGAGCAGGGGAAGTGCCAGCGGCGGAAGAACGGCAGCAGGTTGCGGTCGGCGTACTCGCAGGCGCTCATGGCGAAGAAGTCACAGGCGACCTGTCCCCCGAGCAGCTCGTCGGCCTCGTATTCGAACCCGAGTTCGCGGGCACGCTGGGAGACATAGGGGAAGATGCCCCAGCCCAGGAAGTCGGCCAGCTGAATCATCATCGTCGTGCGGACGTTGTCGTTGGCATGACCGTACATGATGCCGTTGTCCCGGTTATTGGTCGTCCGCGCGAACTCCTTGTTGAGTTTTTCGACATTGTCGGCGAAGTTGACCACCTGTCCGGGCCAGAGGCCGAGCGTCTGCGCATAGTGGTAGTAGCCGATATTCAGCGAGGGCTGCAACAGTTTGTCGCTCTCCTGCCAGGGGCTTTTCACCGCTTCTCCGAAGCCGAAAAAGACGTTGAACCAGTTCGTCGCGCCGTCGGTCTGCGCCTGCAGCAGCGTCGTGTTGATCAGCTTCTTCTCATCGACGGGCGACGTGGCCGACTGTCCGCGCAGGAATCCGATCGGATAGCCGCCGTACTGCTGAACGTTGGCCGTCGGGAAAAGCGCCGTCTGTCCGGCATCCGGAAGCTGGATGTCCGAATAAACACGCATCGGAGGCTGGTTGGCGGGATCGTAGCCGCCGAAACGGTAATAGGCGTCGACGATCTTGCCGTAGTAGTCCAGCACGCCGTCGGGGTCGGTCATCGCACTCATCTCGGCGACGCCCGCCGTGAGGATCACCTTGTCGGAAACCAACTCCGTCCAGTTGAGGAACGCCATCGAATCGGCGTCTTCGCTGGGCGCAGCCAGCAGCGCGGCGCGCTCGATCATGGTGTTGATCCACTCGCGCAGGTTGGTTTCGCCCTGCACGTAGTCATCGGAAGGAACCGCATTGTTCACCGTAACGGTTATATCCCCCGCGGGAACCTTATCGGCCGGATAGCAGAAATAGAGATAGCCGCCGAAATAGCTCGAAACGGAGTTGGTCCCGGGATGCAGCACGCCGCGCGTCACCACGTTCTCGTAACGCTGGCGAAGCTGACCGGAGAGCAGTTTGTGGCCTGCGCCGATCTGGTATTGCAGGTCGGACGTGCCCTGGGGCACTTCGATCTCGACGGCATCGCCCGAAGCGACGTAAAGGCCCGTGCTCTGGAGCACGGCCGAATCGGGTGCATAGGCGATCGGCTCGTAACCGCCCTTGACGGTCACCTGCACGCCGAACGCACGTTCGATGTTCGGGGAGACGATGCCCGGGAATTTATCGGCCCAGTCCCAGTAGGGGTTGCCCGACGAACCGCCCTCGTCCGAACCGCCCATGTCGATCAGGGGCGATTCAGCGGTCAGGTCTTTCGAACACGAGAGGGCGCATATTGCGATCACTGCCGGAAGCAGTACGATCAGAATCTTCTTCATAGCTTTATCTTCGTAATGGTTCGCAATTCACTTGTTTAGTTTTCCAGCTCCAGGTCATAGTCGATAAACCAGTTGGCGGGATCCTCCAGTTTCGCCGCATAGGCCTCCCGCTCGGCGACCGGGAACTTGCGGGTCACCATCCGGGCGAGCATCGCGGGATTGTCGGTGTTGCGTGCAATGCGCATCATCGTGAACCAGCGCTTGCCCTCGCCGGCCAGTTCGCGTGCAGTCTCCTCGATGATCAGGCTGTCGAGCACGGCACGTCTCCGTTCGGTGTACTCCGGGGTTTCGGGATTACGATCTCCCATAAAACGTGCATCCGTCGAACGGACTTCCGGAATGTTGAGCCGTCCGCGGACACCCAGACCGCCCTTCAGCTTCTCGAACGCGTAGATCGGCGCGTCGAACGGCGGATTGTAGCGGTTGCCCGAAACGTAATAGGGTTTGAACCCGTCGTTGAGGACGGCATCGGCGGCATCGTAGTTGCCCAGCGCGGTGAGCGCCTCGGCGATCATCAGATGGATTTCCGCCGCGCGGTAGATATAGATCGGCGCATCCTGCTGCTGAATGGTACGGTTCAGGTTGTACTTGTTGAGCACGGATTCTCCCATACTTGTCGTATAAGATACGCCGACGCCCCGCGGATCCTTGACGGTCTGCACTCCCGACTGGTAATCGCGGCCCGTATAGCGGGAGGTCATCACCGAAGTCGGCTTCACGTAATACTCGCACGTCGGGTCGGACGAAAAGAGCGAATAGAGCGGGTTGATCTGACGCTGAGAATAGTCGTAGAGCACCATCGTAAGGCCCTCGTTGGTCTGGGGGTTGGCCGGCGACTCGGAGAAAAGCGTGTGCCACTCCTTCGTCTTGCCGAACTGCTCCGAAAGCGTGAACTTGTTGACATCGCCGGCAGGAGCCAGAGCCTGTCCCGTGATCAGGTTGATACCCTTCTTCGCCGCGGACTCGTAGTCCCTGTTCCAGAGGTAAAGCTCGCACATCAGCGCGTCGGGCGAGATGGGCACGCTGCCCCAGATACCCGTCGTGCCGAACATCGTGTTGATGTCCACGCGGCGGAGTCCGTTGATGTTGTCGACGCCCGTGTTCATGAAGTGGATCAGCTCGGGAATCAGTTCGTCGAACGTCAGGAGGGGAAGCTTGCTCAAATCCACCTCGCCGGTCATCGCGTAGTCGTAATAGACGGCCTTGCCGTAGAGCTTGCCGATGTTGAGGTAGGCCCAGACGCGCAACGTGACCGCTCCGGCGATCATCTGCCGGTAGGTGCTGACCGGAATGACGCCCGGATAGCTGGCGTTGTAGTCGATGGTGTTGCGCAGGAAGTCGTTGCAGTTCATCACGATCCGGTACAGGGGCGCGGGATCGGCCACCGTATTGCCCGGCTGCACGCCGTAGCGGTACACCTCCCAATAGCTGTCGGGAGCCTGGTCCGTAGGCGTTATCAGGTCACCCTGCAATTCGCCCGTAACCACGATTTTGGGCGCCACGTCCTGCAAAGTGGCCATCAGGCCCATGAAGGAGGCGTATACGTTCGAGCGGTCGGTGTAGTTGTCGTCCGCATCGAGCATGTTGTCGGGAGTCTGGTCGAAGAAACTTTCGCAGGAGGTTGCCAGCGAAGCGGCGCAGATCACCGTTATCATCAGTTTGAACAGTTTCATATCTCGTATCGTTTTGACCGTTAAAAATTCAGGATAAGACCGATCTTCACGTATTTCGGCACGGGAATCTTCGCTACGTCCATGCCCTGCATGGCCATGTCGTAGGAGTAGGCGAACTCGGGGTCGGCGCCCGTGTAATCCGTAAAGCAGAAGAGGTTCTCACCCGTGATGAAGACCTTGAAACCGGTCATGAAGAGCAGTTTCTTGCGGGTCTCCCACGAAAGGGTCAGCTCCTTGAGTTTCAGGTAGGAGCCGTCCTCGATCCAACGCGAGGAGAAGCGGTTGTTGCCGGCGGGATCGCCGTAAACCACACGCGGAATGTCCGTGACCTGTCCTTCGGCCACCCAACGGCGCCCCATGCTGGCGGCCTGGTTGGAGAAGCCGTTGCCCAGTTCGTTGTAACGGCGCGTGGCGTTGTAAACCTGATTGCCGTGGCTGAACGAGAAGTTGGCGAACAGCGAGAAGCCCTTCCAGCTCATCTTGGTATAGAATCCGCCGAAGAAATCGGGATCGGCGCAGCCGAGCACCTCGCGGTCGGCATCGGTGATGAGCTTGTTCCCGTCGAGGCTGCGGAACCGCACGTCGCCGCCGGTGAACGCATAGCCGCTCAAGGTCGCCAGCCCGTCGGACGTTGCCTGCTCCGAAGTGGCGTAAATGCCGTCGGCACGGTGTCCGTAATAGGAGAAGGGAGCCTCCCCCACCCGGTTGACGAGCGTCACGCCGTCGCCGAGGTCGATGATCTGCCGGTCCTGGCCGCCGAGGCTCATGACGCGGGTTTTGTAGTAGGCGATGTTACCGCCGACGCGCCAGCGGAACTTGCCGCCCACGAGCAGCGCACTGGCGCTGATTTCCGCACCGCGCGAACGCATCGAACCGCTGTTCTTATAGATGACGCCGGAACCGTAGACGGGCGATGCCTTGGTGTCGACGATCATGTGGCGGGTATACTCCTCGAAGATGTCGGCGCTCAGCGTAAACTTGTCGCCCAGCAGCGAGAAGTCCACACCCAGGTCGATGTTGGTCACGCGCTCGGGACCGATCTTCTGGTTGGGAACGCCCGCACGGACCAGGCCGCTCACATCGCGCAGCAGTTGCAGCATGTAGTAATAGCTGCCGTAGGCGCTGCTGTAACGGCTGTTGGGGTTGACGCTGTACTCACCGCGCAGCATCAGGCCGGAAACCGCCTTGCTGTTGCGCAGGAAGGGGGCGTTGCTGATCTTCCAGCCGGCCTTGAAGCCGGGGAACACGTACCAGCGGTCGCTGTACGCGCCGTAGGTCGAAGAGGCGTCCACCACGCCCGTGGCCGAAAGGTAGAGCTGTTCCCGGTAGTTGTAGTCGGCCTTCAGATAGAAGTTCATCCAGTTCAGCAGCTCGGCGTAGCCGCCCGAGGTGCGGCCCACGGAGGAGACGTTGGAAAGCGAACGGTAGCGGTCGGTCGTCGTGTTGATGCCCGATCCGCTGCTGGCCTGCGTGCGCGAGGAGATCATCTGCCAGCCGCCTTTCAGGTCGAGCCGGTGGCTGCCGGAGGTGAGGTTGTAGGACAGGCCGACCTTGCCGAAATAGTCCCTCGACTCCGAGGAGCCGCTGCGCACCGTATTGAGGGCCAGGCCGCCCATCAGCGGGGCGATCGTGCCCGAACTCAAACCGCCGATGAAGATGTCGTCCTTGATGTAGCGGTAGAAGATGCCGAACGTGAAGTCCGCCTTCAGGTTTTTCAGGATATTGTAGTTCAGACCCGTGTTCACCAGGAAGTCGTAGATCTTGTTCTTGCCCTCGATGCCCGTCAGCATGGCGACGGGGTTGGAAATGTTCATCGTCGGGTCGATCTTCGCATACTCGGTCAGGATGGCGCCCTTGTCGTCGACCTCGTAGATGCCCGTCAGCGGGGAGTGCGAATAGGCCGCCAGCAGGGGGTTGGTCTGGGGCGAGAGGCCCTGCTCCTGAAGCTTCATCTCCAGAAAATCGAAGGAGATGGAGGCGAAGGCGCTGAGCTTTTCGCTGAAGTTGATGTTGGTGTTGCCGTTGGTATAGAACTTGTCGCGCTTGGTTCCGTCGACCACACCGTTGCCTTTCTGATAACCGGCCGTCACGAGGTACTGGACCACGGCGTCGCCGCCCCGCACCTTCAGCGTATTGTCCGATACGAAGGCGGGCGAGAAGATCTCCTTCTGCCAGTCGGTGTTGAAACCGTAGCGCACCTGCTCGGCAGGCGTCATGTTGCCGCTCAGGAAGGGGAACGCCTTTCCGATCTCTTCCGAATCGGCGTAGCGGCTTCCGGCGATGTCGGCGATGTAACGGCTGAAATCGAGTCCCGAAAGCAGGGGCAGCGTCTTGTTGATGAAGCCCACGCCCTCGACGGTCTGGAATTCGACCAGCGTACGGCTCACCTTACCGCGCTCGGTGTTGATCAGCAGCACGCCGTTGCTGCCCAGCGAGCCGTAGGGCATTGCATCGGCTCCTTTGAGGAAGGTGATCTGCTCGATATTGTTCAGGTTGACCGGTTCGAGCAGGTCGGCCGAAAATCCGTTGATGATATTGGAAGTGTTCTGGTCCGAAATGAAGGGGACCCCGTCGACGACCAGCAGCGGCGTATTCTGCCCCAGCAGGGTGCGGTTGCCGCGCAGGTTGAAGAAGGAGCCTTCACCCACCATGCCGCCCTTGGAACTTACGCGCAGGCCCGCGAAACGGCCCGTGAGCGCGTCGCTCACCGAGAAATAGCCCCGGTTGACATCCTTGATATCCATGGCCTGGGCCGTGCTGGTCCTGTCGGACATCGGCACGACGCCGTCGGGCGAGTAGTAACGGTCGGTTCTCAGCGTCTTGTCCGCCTGTTGCAGGTAAACCACCAGGCTGTCACGGCCGAGCAGATTCACCCGGGCCGAAAAATAGCCCTCCTTGATCACGTTGAGCACGGCATCCCGGGAGAAGGTTTTCGCCCGGAAAACGCCTTTCGGGCCGCTCACCACCGATTTGGCCAGTTCGCCGGAGCTGACCTGCGCGGCCGCCACCGGCTTGCGGGTATCGGCATCCAGCACGAGACCCACGACCGAATGGCCTTCGGCCGGATCCCGGTATTGATGAGGCTGCGCCGCCACTGCACGTCCCCCTGCAAAGAGCACGGACAGAAACAAAATGTATGTTATGAAATTACGCATTTTTCACTCTTTTTAGGGATTAATAATTGTCGGTCGGGGTCAGAACGATCCGTCCCACGCAGATCCGTCGCTTCTCGCCCATCGTATACTTGCCGGGAATGACGATCCGCAGTTCGAGCTGCCCGTATTTGCCGGTGATCTCGTATTCTTTGGTCAGCAAGCCGATCGTGCCGTTGCCGGTGGCTGCGCCGTCGTCGAACGCATTGGCCACGATACCCTCGGCGCGCCCGATCAGGGTCATGTCGTTCTCGCCGTGAACCTGGTAGATATCCAGAATATCGGTCTGGTTGGCGTTGTTGAATTTGTAGCTGACCAGGTGGCACTGAACGCTGTACTTGCCCGGCATGATGTTCAGCGGAACGTTGAGCAGCTGTTCTTCGTCATACGTACAACTCTTGAACTGGTAATAGTTGCCGTCGAAGTTGGTCGTGTACTGGAAGAACACCGCCAGTTTGTCGGGAACCAACCGGCTGTTCACGTTGTTGATCGTGTTCTTGTAGGAGTCGTAGGTTCCGGGATTCTTGGTGATGTTGCCTCCGCCGTCGATAATCTCCTTGCGCAGGTAATAGGGATTGAACCAGACGTTCTCGAAATAAACGCTGCGCGGAACGTAACATGCGCTCATGGGCCAGATGCGGCCGTTGCTCATCTCGACAGGATCGAGCACCGTCTGGTAGTCGGTGCGGATCTCCTTGCCGAGGACCGATTTCAGCGAACTGCCCGGCTGGAAGTCGACCAGTCCGGTGTGGAGGGCGGCCTTCATCATCCAGGTCGACCACAGCACGGTATCCGCCGGCGTCACTTCACGCTCGACGCTGTTCAGATACTCGGTCTTCTCCCGGAACATCGCCTCGAAGGCATCGTTGTCCGGAACGAAAAGCGTATAGCGGATGCTCTCGTCGTTCAGATCGAGGTCCTTCAGCAGGTCGTTCTTGACGATCCACACCGAGTCGTAGATGATCCGGCCGTTCTCGTCCACGCCGAGAATCGGGCTGTTCTCCTTGTCGAAGACCCGGACGTTATGGGCCAGCAGCGTATCGCGGAACCGCGAATAGTCGTCGCCGGCCTCCTCAAGCCACTGGTAGAGATTCTTGCGCGGCGCAAGCCATTCGGAGACCCGGTGGACGACGCCGTTCTCGAACACCCGGTCCATCTCGGAAATCGCGATGCCGTCGATGGTGTAGGTTCCCGAAGCGCTTCCCACGGTCAGGTATTTGCCGGCCATCGTCCCCACGGTCGAAAGACGCGCGAGGTTGCGGCTGAAGATCGTCGTGATCGAAATGTGATTGCGTACGAGACGCAGCTTCTCGGCGTCGCTCATCGCAGCCACCCCGGCGGGCATCTGCGCGTCGGTCGGCGCCCAGACCGTCACCAGGTCCTTCCCCGACAGGATTTCGGTCATGCCGGTCTCGCCGACGAGTTTCACGAATTCGGAATAGTCGGGTGTCTTTTCCAGATACTGGAGCACCGTTCCTTCCCCGGTGGCCGTCTCGCCGCCGGTATAGTAGTCGTCCACGGCGTTGGTGCAGGCCGAGACCGCCAGAACCGCAAGACAACCCAAAGTTTTCAGGATCATATTTTCAGGAATATGCATAGTCTTCATTTTTTTAGATTCAGGCACACAGAACTACTCTTCCACGGGGACGAACGTGATGCGGTCGAATCCGCAGATGCCGCCGGTGGAACCGACCGTGAAACGCACCGTGTGGGTCTCCTCGCTCAACAGCGTGCGGTTGCCCCACGATCCCACGTTGTCGCCGTTGACGAAGTTGCGGTCGTTGCCCATGGCCACGTCGTCCCACAGGATGTTGCACTTGCCGCCGTAGTCGGCGTCGTTCGACTTCTCGATGGTGAACGTATAGGTTCCGGCAGGAAGCACCGGAATGTCGACTTCGAGCCAGCCGATGTCGCCCATATTCCAGTAGAGGGCGTCGCTGTAAAGATAGCGTCCGTTACCCACGTACTCGCTGTGATACCACACTTCGGCCTTGGTCTCGGGAATCGCCTCCCAGCGGATGCCGGGGACGTCGAGGCCGTTCTCGATCAGGCTGTATTTCTGCGCCCCGTCGCCCTCGCCCTTCTCCGAGCGGTAGAACGGCACGGCCTGGAACTCGACCTTGTCGGTGGGTTCCCAGACCACGACGTAATGCGCCATCGTCTCCGGAAGCACGCCCAGGTTGTCGATTTCATGCACATAGCCGTTCTTGGCCGGGATATCGCGCCGTGCCTCGACGATGCGGAAACTCTCCGCGCCGGCCTGCGGGTTGAAGTCGATGGAGCTGCCCGTATCGAGAACCGAAATGCCCTTGATCTCGGAGCAGGAGTAGATCGTCATGGACTTATAACCCGAGGGGAAAGTCGTCAGCTCGGCATATCCGTTCAGTTTGTCCATCATGTGATAGAGCATGAACTGATAGAGGTCCGACTCCTTGTCGGCCGGATCGCCGCCGCCGAACCAGGCTTTCAGGTCGTCCAGGCTGTTGATGCCGCGGCTGCGGAACACCTCGTCGGAAACGACCAGCACGGTCTTGTTCTCGCGGATGGTAGTCTCCCCAATCGTCCGGTAGGTGTTGTCGAGCCACTCGTCAAGCCCGCAGGATTCGACCGCACCGGCGAAGATCGAATAGGACGGATTGCCGGAGATAATGTCCCAGACGCTCTGGGTCAACGGCTCCAGCGGCTTGTCCAGCGTATGGATGACGCCGTTCGAGAGGTCGATGTCCTTGCGGACGAGGAACGACGGCTCCTTGTCTTCGCCGTTGTCAATATACCGCCGCTGGGTATCGATGTTGATCCCGGCCGTGAGGTAATCGCCCGTGAGGGTCGGCAGCGAGAGTTTCAGCATCAGGTTCGCACTGGCCATTTTGGCGCCGCTGATGATGTGGTAACGAAGCAGGAAGTCGATCTCGTCGGCCGGCATCTCTTCGACCGAATCGTAGTCGGTCTTCTCCCGCAGGTAGGTCTCCACGGCGGTATTGTCCGCCACGAAGCAGGTGAACTGCCCGTTGCCGAGATTCATGGCATTGTACAGGTTGACCTTCCGGAGCATGGCGACCCACATCGAGAATTCGGGCTGGCCGGCAAGCCACTCGCCGACGGGCTGTTCGTCGTACGCGCGGAACACCTGATCCTTGTACGGGTCGTCGCAGCTGCCCAGCAGCAGCAGGCCCGCTATGATTGCTATTATTTTACGCATAAAGTCCATTTTTGTCGGTTCGGTTATAGGTAGTAGGGATTCTGTACGAGAACGCCGCCGCTGGCGATCATGTCGCTCTCATTGATCGGCAGGTAGTAGCCGTAGGTGTTCTGCAACTTGGCCTGGTAGAGCGGGCGGTCCTTGGCGGCCACGTTCTGGAGCAGCAGCGAGACCAGCTTGTTCTTATACTGCCCGTCGTTGCGCACCGCTACCCGCACCAGGTCGAACCAGCGCTTGCCTTCGAAGCAGAGTTCGCGCAGACGCTCGTCCAGCACCAGGTCGATCGCTTCCGACTGGCTGTCCGGCATGTCGGGATGCATCGTGTAACCGGCGCGTTCGCGGATCTGCCGGATGATGGCGTAAGCCGCGTCCGAATCGCCCTCGGCGCCCCGCATGACGTAGGCCTCGGCCTTCATCAGCAGCACGTCGGCCAGCCGGTAGAAGATCCAGTTCGCGTCGCGCTGCGAGGACTCGCGGAGGTTCTCGACGCCTGTCGCCGTTCCGGCGTACTTCCACACCTTGGCGCTCGCTTCGATGTAACTGCCGCCCGAACCGCGCACGTCCGTCTCGTCGGGGAACTCGGCGAACTTGGCCATCGCCGCATCGGAAATGGCGTAGTTGTTATTGTTGCTTTCGTTGTAGAACCACGCAAACAGGTTGTTGGTCTGGAGCTGTGCCGCACTCCACTGCAATTCGATGATGCTCTCCTCGGAATTGCCCGGATTGTAGATCTGATACCAGCTCTCCGTGGGAAGCAGCGTATAGAGACCCGACTTCTCGATGTTCTCGCACATGGCGATCGTCTCGTCGTACTGCTCCGTCCAGAGGTAGATGTCGGCCAGCAGGGCGTAGAGCGCCCAGACCGTAGCGCGTCCCTTGTTCTCCCACGATCCGGGATCGTAGGCCACGGGGATCTGCTGCGCGCACTCCCGCAGGTCGGCGGCGATCGTTTTCAGGATCTCCATTCCGTCGCTCTTCGGAATGCGGAACTCCTGGCTGTCGTTCAGGTAGGGTTCGGTCACGTAGGGCACGTCGCGAAACGTGCGGACGAGGTAGAAATAACACAGGGCGCGCACCCACTTCGCTTCGGCGACGTAGGCGTCGCAGGCCTTCTGCGTGAAGGTCTTGTCGCGGGGCAGCACGTCGGCCGCATACCGGATGACCGCATTGCAGCGTCCGATTGCGTTGTAGAACTGCTGCCATTTGCAGATGGGGTTGGTATCCTTTATTTCAAGCCCCTTGACCGCGAGCATGTTCTCGTTCGAGGTCAGACCGGGACCCAGGATCGTAACGTCCCCGCGCAGTTCGCCCCAGCGCACCAGCAGTTCGAGGCTGCTGCGGAGCTGCTGGTAGGCGCCCATCATGACGGCGTCGACCTCCTCCTTATTATTCCAGAACTCGTCGTTGGGCTGCTCGTTCTCGGGCTTCACGTCGAGCCAGCTGTTGCATGCCGTCCCTGCCGACACCAGCAGCAGCAGGAACAACGCTTTCAGCGTGTTGAAAAAATATCTCTTATTCATAATTCTCACGATTTAGAAGCTAAACGAAATATTGAAAGCTACGCGGCGCGAAGGCGGCGTGCGGCTCGAGTCGATGGCCAGTCCGTAGGCCCCTGCGCCGACACCCACCTCGGGGTCCTGTCCCGAATAGTTCGTAAAGGTGAACAGGTTGTAGGTCGTCAGGGAAAGCATCGCGTTGGTTATGCCCAGTTTCGAGCAGAACGACTGGGGAATGCGGTAGCTCAACGTGATGTCCTTGATCTTGAGGAACGACCCGTCCTCGACGAACTTGCTGCTGCCCATCGAGTTGTAGTTCACGCCCCACAAAGCGCGGGGTACATCGGTGTCGTCGCCCTCGTAACGCCAGCGGCGGAGCACATTCTTCGACTGGTTGTTGCCCGTGTTCATGTTTTCGAGGTCGTGGCGCACCTTGTTGACGATGCTGTGGCCGAGGCGGAAGTGCAGCGACGTACGCAGCTGCCACCCCTTGTATTTCAGCACGAGGCTTCCGCCGCCGGTGATCGTCGGGAACGAGGAGCCGAGATAGACGATGTCCCTCTCGTCGATCACGCCGTCGTGGTTTATATCCTTGTATTTGGCATCGCCGGGGTGCATGCGGGTCGTTCCGCCCACGCGGATGGGAACCGTGTTGCCGTTGACGTCGCGGATAAGTTCGCCGCTGGCGTCGCGGGCCAGCGTCTCGTCGTAATTCTGGTAGACGCCCTCGAAAATATAGCCGTAGATCGAACCGATCGGATTACCCTCCATGATCTTACGGGCGTAGTTGCCGTTGCCGATCGTGTACTTCTCGGCGACCATGCTTTCGGGCAGCGAGGTGATCTCGTTGACGTTGCGCGAGAGGTTGATATTCGAGAGACTCAAGCTGAATTTGCCGGCCTTGACGATGTTGTTCAGGCTCAACGAAAACTCCCAACCCCGGTTGCGCACGTCGCCGCCGTTGTACCGGCGCACGGAACTGTAACCCGTCGTCGACTGGATGGCCATGTTCTCCATGATCAGGTCGGTGGTCTCCTTGTTGTAGTAGTCGAAGCTGAAGCGGATCAGGTTCTTCAGGAACGCACCCTCGACGCCCAGGTTGTACGAAGAGACGATCTCGGGCCGGAGGTTGTCGAGCTGCATCTGGTTGGGTTTGATCGAGGGACGGTCCATGTAGGCGTCCTCGTAAGCGAAGGTTCCCGTGACGAAACTTGCCGCGGGCACGCGTTCGCTCTTACCCCAGCTGGCTTTCAGCCGCAGTTCGTCGACCCACTTCGCCTGCTTCATGAACTTCTCGTTGTTGATACGCCAGACGGCCGAGACGGAGGGACGCAGAGCCGACCAGCGGTTGTTGCGGCCGGTATTGGAGTTGGCGTTCAGACGGGCCGCGACGTTCAGGGCGTAACGCTCGTCGTAAACGTAATTCAGACTGCCCACCAGACCCACCGTGCGCCGCTTGGCCCAGGCGGAGTTCATCTTGATGATCTTTCCTTCGGACGAAGGCGAGCTGACCGCCTCGGCGCCGCTGCCGGTCGTGGTGATGCTATAACTGTTATTGTTGGTCGCCTCGATCTGGTCGCGGAGCGTAGCCTGGATATTGTGCCGCCCGAGGTTCACCGCGTAGTTGACATTCACGTCGGCGAACGTGACGGCCTTGTTGGACTGGGCTTCGAGACCCTGGTTGTAGTTCTGGTTGGACCACTTCACGTTCATCACCGACGAAGGCAGGAAGCCGTTGGTGCGGATGGCCGAAAGCCGGTAGGAAACGGTTCCCTGGACGGTCAGTCCCGGAATCGGATTGTACACCACGGCGAAATTGGCGCCCACGGAGCGCGACTTGGTCTTCTGGGTCGATTCGAGCGCATGCGCGAGCGGGTTGGGGAAGGTTCCCTGCAACGAGCTTTCGGGAGCGCTGAAATACTCGTTCGTGGGGTTGCCGTACTGGTCCAGCACCCAGGGACTCATGTTGGGCATCTTGATCATGGCCGTGTTGCGGACCGGCTTTTTCAGCTGCTCGTTGATGGCGTAGACCGAATTGGCCTCGTTGTCCGCATTCTCGGTCGCACCGATGGCCAGGTCCTTGGAGGTCGAACCGTAGGGCTGGTTGCGCGTGGACTCGGTGTAGTCGAACTTCGACTCGACGCGGAACTTGCGCGAGAACTTGATCACCAGGTTCAGGCGCGAGGTGATGCGCGAGTAGTCGGTTCCCTTGGTCGTACCGTCGCGGTCCTCGTATCCCAGCGAGAAGCGGTAGTTGGCGACCTCGCCGCCGCCGTCCATCGAGAAGTCCGTCGTGGAGTTGAGCGAATTCCGGGAAATCAGGTCGAGCCAGTCGGTGTTGCAGTTGAACTCGTTGAAATACTCGTAGGAGCGGTCGTAGAGAATGTCCTTCTGGTTGGTCAGCTTCTTCACACGATCCTGGGCGTAGTCGCCGTCCTTGATCCAGTTCCAAAGGGCGTCCTGCATCAGCGTCACGTACTCCTGACCGTTGAGCAGCGGAATAGGCTTGGGTTCGAACGAATAGTCGAACTTCTGGGAGAACGAGAAACGGGGTTTGTGCACGCCGCCCTGCTTGGTCACGATCAGAATCACGCCGTTGGCGGCACGGGGTCCCCAGAGCGCCGTGGCGGCCGCGTCCTTGAGTATCTCGATCGACTGGATGTCGTTGGGCGAAATGCTCAACAGGGCGCCGAAATCCTCGACGTTGGCGTCGCCGAAGTTGAAGTCCTCGTCGATCTCGTTGTCCTGCGGGATGCCGTCGATCACGATCAGCGGTTCGTTGCTGGAGTTGAGCGACGCCGAACCGCGGATGCGGATCGTGGAGACCGTACCGGGGTCGCCCGACGCCGCAACGATGTCGAGGTTGGCCATACGGCCCTGGATCATCTGGTCGACGGAGGTCACGCTCATGTCCTCGAACTGCGTCACGTCGAGGTATTCGGTTGCCGTACCGAGGTTTTCGCGCTTGACGCCCACCTCGTTCTTGCGGGAGACCTTACCCTCGACAACGACCGACTGGATGGATTTGGAATCCTCCTTCAGGCGCACGTCGTAGACCCGCTGTCCGGTATAGGGGACCTTTTGCGTCACGTAGCCCACGAAACCCGTCACGATGGTCAGGTCCTTGGCATTGGCCGGCACGTCCAGGATGTATTCGCCCTGGATACCCGTCACGGCTCCCACGATGATTCGCATGTCCTTGTTCTGCAGATAGACCGTAGCGCCCGGCAGTACGCCCTGGCTGTCCGACACGACACCGCGCATCGTATAGGTCTCTTTCTTGGCGCTCCTGCCCTGCACCTGTTTCTGTGCGAACACAGCACACGGCGACAGGCATACGGCAGCCATTATGATTAGTAGAAATGAAAATTTTTTCATCATCCGCTGGTATGTAGTTTAGATTTGGATTCGGCCTTAATTTCCGTACATCGTACGATAATCGAAACACGTATTGATGGAGTAGGTCGCGCAGTTGGTACGCAGGTAGATCACCCCCGGCTCCGTCGTAATGGTGTTGCCGGCCATGTCGGTAATGGTCAGCGACTCGGGAACATCGGGATTCCACGCAATGCCCATCGTCTTGGCGTCGGTCTCGTTCTGATACTCCGACAGCGTGACGTAGCGGCCCGAATAGGCTTCGGTAGTCGCGCCCTCGGGACCGAGTCCCGGCAGCAGGTAGAAGTTGAGCTTGTTCTTCTTCAGCGGTACGAAATAGTACTGGAGGTATTTGCGCAGTTCGGTCACGTCGCCGTCGACCACCTCGGGAATCATCCCCGCGTCCTTGGCGGCGAGAATCGCCTCGTTGGTCGGGAAGAACACCAGTCCGTCGGCGATCGGAGTGACCAGTCCGCCGCTGTTGTTGCCCAGCCCGGCGGTGATCATCAGACTCTTGAACTGCTGGTATTCGGGCATCTTGCCCGTCTCGGAGTAGGCTCCGACGCGGGCGGGAATCACCCGGTCGGTCTGGTAGACCGTTCCGTTGTCGGTGTCGAAGCTGGCCTTGACGCTCAACTCCTTGCCCGAGTAGTCGAAAAGAGCCTTGTTCTTGATATAGAAATAGGTCTTTTCATCCTTGGCGACGAAATAGCGCAGTTCGTCGGTCTCCTCCAGTGCCGGAAGATCGCCGTAGACGAACTGGGACATCAGCAGATTCGACACGGCGTTGGCATTCATGTTGCCGGACTTGCTGCGGAAGGTGTAGTCGCCGTGCGTGGAGGAACCCTCGCTCGACGAATAGCCGGCCGTAGCCAGGTCCTGGTCGTTCTGGATGAAGAGCGTGAAGCGGTTGTTCATGTCGACCGTCTGCTGGTACATGTTCTTCGTATTGAACGCCCGGGCGTAGAAGGTGAACTGCGGGTAGCGGAACAGCGGCGCGGTCAGGCATGTGAAGACCGCCGGTTCGAAGACCTTGTCCATGCCGTAAATGACGCCGTTCGAGCAGTAACGCACGTCTTTCAGCTCGGAGGTCGAAAGGTTGAAGCGTTCGCCGTTCACGCCGACGACCGGACTCATGTTCAGTTCCGAAGGCAGGATCAGGTCACGCGTACCGTAGACGTGTGCCCGCAGGAAATGATAGATGGCATTTTTGGGAATCAGGCCGAGGAAATCCTCCTGGGTCTGCGTGCCGTACTCGCTGAAATAGTTTTTCAGGTACTCCTTCAGCACGTCGTCCTGGGGCAGGAAGCAGTTGTTCGCATAGCGCAGGCCGCGGTCGAAAACCACGCCGCTCTCGTCGTGGTAGGTCCACTCGCTGGCGATCTCGGGAATCTCGGCCGTGCGCAGGGGTTCTTTCCAGTGGTAGAAGTAGAACAGCGAGTCGCCCGACGCCCCGGCGTAGTTCTTCGAAACGGTGGCGTCGTACTTGTAGAGGCTGACGCGGTCGAAAAGCCCCTTGCAGAGCGAGTAATCGGCCGACGACGCATTGTCCGACAACTCTTTATATACGGTACGCGCAGGCTCCATCACCTTGTCCACTATATAGAGATAGCCGTTGTCGGTCGGAATGCCGCTCTCCGTGACGGCGGCGTTGCCCGCATAGAGACGGTCGTTCGCGCCCTGCCAGTTCACGTCGGGAAAAAGCAGGCGGTAGTCGCCCTCCGCATCGGAGATGCCCCGTTTAGCGAACATCCGCGTCGAGAAGACGGGCATGTACTTCTCACGCGAGAAGATCTTCACCTTCCGCCGGTTGAGCGGATCGGTATATTCCTCGATGGCGGGACGCCCGTAGGTCTTGTACTTGTAGCACGCACCGTCGCCGGTGTCCGTTCCGTCGTCGGAAGAGACCATCGAGAAAGAGAGAAAATCCTCGGGAGTGTAGGCGAACTGGATCATGTGGCAGCCCACGAGCAGCGCAAGCTCCTCGACGGGGACCTGATCGACGTCCGTCGTTCCGTATTTTTCCTGGAGATAGCTGCCGAATGCGGCATCGTCCGGAGCAAACACCGTCACGAGTCCTCCGCCGTCCACGAGCCTGCGGTAACCGCTGCGGTCGAGCGCCTTGATAAAGCTGGTGAAATTGCCTCTGCTTTCGAGAATCCGGCAAGTGGAACCGAGCGAAAATTTTCCCCCGTCCTTCTCGTCCATCGATTCGCAGGCGACGAGAAAAAGCATTGTCGCCGAAAGCATCAGCGACCATAGTCGAAATACCTTCATAGAAATTAGTTTTAGGTTTAGTAAGTTTTACTCGACAACAAAGAAAGGCTGTTTCCGAGAAAACAGCCCTGGACACTTATTCAAAAAATGTCAATATTTGGTCAATCCGGTTAAAATACGCCTCCGGAGGGCCTGTGAGTGTTATTCAGCCTCATTCATAAACAGAGCGGTCTGCTTCCATTCGCCGCGCGTTTCGTTCGTCTGAACGGGTCCGGGCGTCGAGCGTCCGCGTTCGATATGCTCCCGCATCCGGGCGGTCAGACGGCGCACGACGTCGGGGTGTTCGGCGATCACGTTTTTCGTCTCGCCGGGGTCGCTCTCCAGGTCGTAAAGCTGCATCGAAGGAAGTGTGGCGATATACTCCCTGTCCTTGGGAAAAGTCGGGAAACTCCAGCCTCCGGAGCCGGCCGTGAAGAGAATCTTCCAGCGTCCTTCGCGCAGCGAGAAGCTGCCGTTGTTCGAATGGTGCACGGCGTCGGGACGCAGGTTTCCACCCTTGCCCGTCACGACGCCCCAGAGGCTGTAACTGTCCTCGCCCTCGCCGGGCGTGAGGCGGTAACCGGCCATCTCGGCGAACGTGGCGTAGAAATCCGTGAGGGAGACCAGTCCCCGCTCGACGCGCCCGCCGTTCTTCCCGCCCCGCGAAACCACGAGCGGCACACGGTGGCCGCCGTCGAAGAGGTCGGATTTGTAACCCCGGTAAATGTAGCTGGGGAAGTGCCCGCCGGCCTCCATCTCCTTCACTCCGGCGCCGTGGAAACAGCCGTTGTCGGCGGCGAAAACGACGACCGTGTTTTCGTAAAGCCCTTGCTCCTTCAGCCGGGCCACGATCTGCGCGACCACGTCGTCGACCATCATCACGAAATCGCCGTAGGGCGAGAGTCCCGACTTGCCGCGGAACTCCTCCGAGGGCAGGATCGGCGTATGCGGGGCCGTCAGCGGCATGTAGAGGAAGAAGGGCTTCTTCGCGCTCTGCGCCGCAATGTATTCGAGCGACTTCCGCGTGATGCGCTGGAGACACTCCCCGTGTTCGAAATCGGCTCCCTGCGGGCCGCTGCGCTGCAACAGCAGGCCCTTGCCGTCGGCCGAGGTCCGGTCGGGCTGCGCCGTCACCCGGTCGTTTTCTATATATACATAAGGTGGCATGTCGAGCGAAGCCGGGATACCGAAGAAATAGTCGAAGCCGCGGGTCACGGGACCGTCCCCGACCGGGCCGGAGAAGTCCACCTTGCCGTCGCGCATGGTCCAGTTCCAGCCCAGATGCCATTTGCCGATGCAGGCCGTCGAATAGCCCAGCTCCGAAAGGAAGGTGGCGATCGTGCGGCGGCCGGGAGCGATCAGCGGCGGGGAGTAGCTGTTCGTGACGCCGCTTTTGAGAGTTGTGCGAAAGGCGTAGCGCCCCGTCAGGATGCCGTAGCGCGAAGGCGTGCTCACCGAAGAGCCCGAATGGGCGTCGGTGAAGGTCACTCCGTCGCGGCAGAGGGCGTCGATGGCCGGGGTCCGTATCCGGGATTTTTCATTCAGGGCCGAGACGTCGCCGTAACCCATGTCGTCGGCCAGAATAAAGACGACGTTGGGCTGTGCGGCGCAGGCCAGCGACGAGGTCAGTGCGGCCGCCGAAGCGAGCACCGCGCTTTTGTCGAGTTTCATCATCTGTGTCGGAATTAGGTTCGTAATTTTCAGGAAAGGTACACGAAATTTTCGGTCCCGGCAACGCCCCGCACCGCCCGGAAAGGCGTTTGGTCAGTTTTTGGCCAAATTTGAATAAAAAGGAGCAGCGAGTCTGTCCCGATCCGCCTAATTTTGTATCATCCGCTACGACAAATAACCTAAAACGAATATCCGATGAATCCTGTCAAAATCACGTTGGGCGCGACGGCGCTGCTGCCGCTGGCCGTATCGTCCGCAACGGCCCCGAAAGCCCAATTTCATCTTCATCATGACGGACCAGCAGCGCGCCGACCTCTGCGGCCGGGAGGGCTATCCGCTCGACGTCACCCCCTTCGTGGACCGCATGGCCGCCGAAGGCGTCTGGTTCGACCGGGCCTACACCCCCGCCCCGATCAGCGGCCCGGCCCGCGTGGCGTTCCTCACGGGGCGTTTCCCGAAAGCCACGCGCGTGAAATCGAACCACAACATCGAGGACGCGGTCTACAAGGACGACCTGTTCGCCTTCGCGCGCCGCAACGGCTACCGCACGGCGCTCGTGGGCAAGAACCACGCCCACCTCAAGCCGCAGGACGCCGACTGCTGGCGTCCCTACAACCATTTCGCCCAGCAGGGAAAAGTCGACGAAAAGGCCCGGGCTTTCAACCGATACCTCGGCACGACCGACATGTACGCCAGCTATGACCCGGCGCCGTTCGGAGCCGAAATGCAGCATCCCCACCGCATGGTGGACGACGCCCTGCAATGGATCGGCGGCGACGACGACAAGCCCTTCATGATGTGGCTCTCGTTCCCCGAACCGCACAACCCCTATCAGGTCAGCGAACCCTATTATTCGATGTTCCCGCCCGAGAAACTGCCGCCGGTGCGGACCGGGCTCAAGGACCTGGCCGTGAAAGGCCCGGAATACGAACTCCTGCACGAGATGATGTCGCTGGGACATGCGGGCTATTACGAGCACCTGGACCGCCTGCGCAGCAACTACCTCGGGATGATCCGCCTGATCGACGACCAGATCGCCCGTCTGGTGGAGCAGCTGCGCAAGGACGGCACGTATGAAAACACGGTCTTCGTCGTGACGGCCGACCACGGCGACTTCGCCGGGGAGTACGGGCTGATGAAGAAGGGCGTGGGGCTCTCGGACATCGTCGCGCGCGTGCCGTTCGTCTGGTTCGGCGGTCCGGTTCCGGCACAGGGTTTAAGTTCCGCGCACGTCTCGCTGGTGGACGTTTTCCCGACCTTCTGCGAGATGGCCGGGGGCGAGATTCCCGAAGGCGTGCAGGGACGCAGTCTGATCGAGGTCATCCGCGGCGGCGACTACCCCGCCGATGAGTTCCGCAGCGTGATGAGCGAGGACGGCTACGGCGGCCAGTACTACACCAAAGAGGACGGAACCGACTACGCCGCAGAGGGCGCCACGCGCAAAAAGCCCGGGTTTTTCGACGAACTGAACACCTGGACGCAGAGCGGCGCGAGCCGGTGCGTGCGCATGGGCGACTGGAAACTGGAGTTCGACATGCTGGGCAACGGCGAAATGTACAACGTCAAAAAGGATCCCTCGGAGATGAAGAACCTCTACGGCAACCGGAAATACGCCGCCAAGCAGCAGGAGCTGATGGCCGAGCTGCTCAAATGGGACATCGCCACGGACGACCCGCTGCCGCTGCCCCGCCAGCGCTACCGCTTCAAGCGCAATCCGCACAACTACCTGTTTTACAACAAATAGCATGAAAATACGAACAACCCGTATCGCCGCAGCGGCAGCCGTACTGACGGCATTTTCCGCGGGCGCTGCACCCAAGCGGCCCAACATCGTGCTCGTCATCTCGGACGACACGCGCATGCTCGACTTCGGCTGTTACGGCAGTCCCGACGCCGTGACGCCCAACATCGACCGGCTGGCATCCGAGGGACTGCGCTTCACGCGGTTCTTCCAGGCGACGGCCATGAGTTCGCCCACGCGCCACTGCCTGCTGACGGGACTCTATCCCGTGCGGTCGGGGGCCTACCCCAACCACACCTACATCGACGACGGCGTGCAGACGCTGCCCAAATACCTGAAGGACTGCGGCTACCGGGTGGCCATGCAGGGCAAGCGGCACATCGCGCCGATGAGCGCATTTCCCTTCGAGGAGCTGGCCAAACCGAATGCGGATGTGAATCCGGCCAAAATCGAACCGTTTTTCTGCGAGGCGGCAGCCGGCGGCCAACCGTTCTTCCTCTACGTGGCTTCGCACGACGCCCACACCCCGTGGACGCGCGGCGACCGCTCTCTCTTCGATGCGGCACGGCTGACTCTGCCCCCGACGCTGGTGGACACGCCCGAAATCAGGGATTTATATGTGAATTATCTGGCCGAGATCAACCAGCTCGACACCGACATCGGCCGCATCGACTCCCTGCTGAAAAAATACGGGCTGGACGACGACACTGTCTTCATCTTCACCAGCGAGCAGGGACACCAGTTCCCGTTCGCCAAGTGGACCTGCTACGACGCGGGGTTGCAAACGGCCTTCATCGTGCGCTGGAAAGGGGTGACCCGGCCCGGCACGACGACCGACGCCCTGTGCGAATACGCCGACGTGACCCCCACGCTCGTGGACATAGCCTCCGGATCGGTTCCCGAGGGGCTGGACGGCCGGAGTTTCCGGAAAGTGATCGAAGGCAAAAAGTCGAAGCACAAGGAGTGCGTCTACGGCATCCAGACCTCGCGGGGCATCCTCAACGGCCCGGACCACTACGGCATCCGCTCGGTCCGCGACGAGCGTTACTGCTACATCCGCAACCTGACGCCCGAAGCCACGTTCCAATGCGTCGTGACGAAGCAGGACTATTTCCGGGAGTGGCAGCGCCGGGGCGACGAAGGGGACACCTTCGCCCGCGAGCGCGCCGGACTGTACCAGACGCGCCCCGCCGAGGAGCTGTACGATGTCGTGAAGGACCCCTATCAGATGCACAACCTGGCCGCAGACCCCGCCTACAGGAAGGTCCTCGACCGGATGCGTCCGAAACTCGACGCCTGGATGGCGAGCCAGGGCGACCTGGGCGCACAGACCGAACTGGACGCGACGCAGCATTTGCTGAACAACCGCAAGAAAACCCAAAACGCAAAACAATAAACGACTTTTCGACAAACCTTTTCCGAATGAAGAAAACCCTTTCCATAGCGATTCTGGCGGCCGCAGCGCTTTTTGCGACCGCACGGGCGGCAGCGCCTGCGCCGCAGAACACCCTGCGCGCCCCGGCCTACCCTCTGATCACCATCGACCCCTACACCAGCTGCTGGTCGGCCGGAGACTACCTCTACGACAGCCACACGACCCACTGGACCGGACAGCCGTTCCCGCTGGTAGGCGCTCTGCGCGTCGACGGAAAAACCTACCGTTTCATGGGCATCGACGCCCCGACGTGCGCTTTCGAAGCCGGTTTCGGCGGCGAGCGATCCCTGTCGACCCCCGCCGTGCAGCAATCGGCCGACGTACGGGCCATGCAGACCGTCTACGAATTCACCTGCGGTCCGGTGGGGCTGACGCTGACCTTCACGGCTCCTCTCTTCCTCGACGACCTCGAACTGATCTCCCGCCCGGTGAACTACATCGCCTATGAAACCCGGTCGCTCGACGGCGCGGCTCACGACGTGCAGATCTACTTCGAGGCGTCGCCCGCCTGCGCCGTCAACACCGCCGACCAGGAGGCCGTGAGCGACGGTTACCGCAAGGACGGCCTGGCGTTCGTCCGCACGGGAAGCAAGGAGCAGAATGTGCTCCGGCGCAAGGGCGACCAGATCAAGATCGACTGGGGCTATTTCTACCTCTGCGCCCCAGACGGCGGTTCGTCGCAGTCGGTGGGCGGTGCCATGACGATGCGCAGGGCCTTCGCCGCAAACGGCCGGCTCGACGGCAAAACGGCCGCCGCAGACAATGCCTGTATCGCCGTCGCCCGCAGTCTGGGACGCGCCGCAGCGGCCAAAGGCCTGATCATGGCCGGATTCGACGACATCCGGTCGATCCAGTACTTCAAGACCGACCTGCGCCCCTACTGGAACCGCCGGGGCGACAGCACGATCGAACGGCAGTTCGCGCTGGCGGCCGGCGACTATCCGGTTCTGAACGAGAAATGCCGGGAGTTCGACCTCGAACTGATGGAGACGGCGACCCGTGAGGGCGGACGGAAATACGCCGAACTCTGCGCCCTCGCCTACCGGCAGGCCATCGCCGCTCACAAACTCGTGGAGTCCCCCGACGGCGACCTGATGCTGCTCTCGAAGGAGAACGCCAGCAACGGTTCGATCGGAACCGTGGACATCAGCTACCCCTCGGCCCCGCTGTTCCTCTATTACAACCCCGAACTGTGCAAGGCGCTGCTCAACCACATCTTCCATTACAGCGAAAGCGGCAAGTGGCAGAAGCCCTTCCCGGCGCACGACGTGGGAACCTATCCCCAGGCCAACGGGCAGACCTACAAGCACGACATGCCGGTCGAGGAGTCGGGCAACATGCTCGTGCTGACGGCCGCCATCGCGGCGGCGGAAGGCAACGCCGAATACGCCCGCAGACACTGGAAAGAGTTGACCCGCTGGGCCGAATACCTCGTCGAGAACGGACTCGACCCCGACAACCAGCTCTGCACCGACGACTTCGCGGGACACTTCGCCCACAACGCCAACCTCTCCATAAAGGCCATCATGGGCATCGCCTCCTACGGCTACTGCGCGCGGATGCTCGGCATGCAGGAGGTTGCCGACAGCTACTTCGCCAAGGCCCGTGAGATGGCCGGGGAGTGGGTCCGGATGGCCGACGACGGCGACCACTACCGCCTGACCTTCGACAAGAGCGGAACGTGGAGCCAGAAATACAACCTCGTGTGGGACAAACTGCTGGGCTTCGGCATCTTCCCCGAAAGCGTGGCCCGGAAGGAGATCGCCTACTACCTCCATAAGCAGAACCGCTACGGGCTTCCGCTCGACAGCCGCCGCCAATGGACCAAGTCCGACTGGATCGTCTGGAGCGCCACGCTGGCCGACGACCGGAAGAGCTTCGAAGCGCTCGTCGAGCCGGTCTGGGACTTCATGAACGAGACGGTGCTGCGTGTGCCGATGTCCGACTGGTACAAGAGCGACGTGCCGGCCCACGTGATTTTCAAGGCCCGCGCGGTGGTCGGCGGCTACTGGATCAAGATGCTCGAAAGCAAATATACAGTTAAAAAACAAGAAAACCGAATCCAATGAACCACACAATCGCAACCCTCGCCCTGACGCTGCTGCTCGGCTCCGGCATCCCCTCGCAGGCCCGCAGCGACCGCCGCAACGACGCCATATCGTGGAGCGCGGCGGCAGACTACGCCACGACGACGCTGGCCGACAACTTCTGGCGCGTACCCGGCAACGGGTTCGTCGGCAAGCAGCCGCCCTACCACTTCACCAACGGCGTGAAAGGCGCCGAGGATTTCTCGAACAACTACTGGCCGCAGGCCCACGGCATGGACGTCTTCATCGACGCCTACCTCCGGGCGCAGCGCGAAGGCGACCGCGAAGCCGAAGCCTTCTACAAGGAGTGCTTCGACAAAGGCTACCGCGACCCGATCGGCACGGGCGAGGTCAAACGCCAGACAGGCGTCCTCTGGACCAGCTACGGCATGAAGAAATATGCCGACATCTCGGCCTCGTTCGGCAACCAGTTCGTCGACGACATGGAGTGGCACGCGCTGACGCTGATCCGGCTCTACGAAGCCACCGGCGAAGCCGTCTACCTGCGCGAGGCGCAGAAGCTCTACGCCCAGATCTGGAAGGCCTGGGACCTTCCCGCAGCCCGCGATGTGGGCGGCAGCGGCGGTTTCATCTGGTGCTACGGCAAGGAGGACACCGCCCAGGGTCTTTCGAAGAACGCCTGTTCGAACGCCCCGGGCTGCCTTGCGGCCATCCGTCTGCACGAAGTGAAGCGGCGGACCCCGGCCGCACGCTACCGGGCCGACTCGCACCCCGACTACGTCGATTTCGACTACCTGAAAAACGCCGAGACGGTCTATGAATGGATGGCCCGCGAGCTGTTCGACCGCACGACGGGACAGGTCTACGGATCGTTCTCGCAGAAGAAGGGCAAGATGACGGCCTACTCGCTCACCTACGACCAGGGGACGTTCCTCGGAGCCGCGCACCTGCTCTACCGCTACACCGGGAAGAAGCTCTACCGCGACGACGCCCTGAAAGCCGCCCTCTACACCATCACCCACCCGGGCATCACCAAGGGCGGCATGCTCCGCGACGAGGGCGCCGGAGGCGACAACTCCTTCTTCAAGGGAATCTTCATCCGCTATGCCGTGGAGCTGGTCAACGACCGCCGTATCAAGCGCAAACCCCGCATCCAGCTCTACGACTTCATCCGCCACCAGGCCGAAACCCTCTGGACGAAGGGACTCGGGCGCGACGCTGCCGGAAATCCCGCGGGATTCTTCACCCCCGACTGGAGCCTCGATCAGGAACAGGCGGCCCGCAAAGGCGCCGAATATCAGAAGCCGAGACTGGGCTGGCAGGTCAGCGGCGCCACGCTGCTGGAAGCCATGAACGTGATGAAAGACCCGCGTTAACGAGAAATTCACTAATTTTACCGCAATGAATAAGCTGAACCTGAATTCTACGCTGCTCAAAGCCTCCGCACTCTCCGCGGCGGTCGCGCCCGCAACGGGCCTTGCAGCCGAAAAAAGCGCTCCCCGGACCGACCGCCCCAATATCGTGGTGATCGTGGCCGACGACCTGCTGTCGTCCGAGCTGAGCTGCTACGGAGGGAAAAACATCGAGACCCCCAATATCGACCGGCTGGCGCGGGAAGGGGTGCGGTTCACGCACAACTATGCGTCGATCGCCATGAGCGTGCCCATCCGCGCCTCGATGTACACGGGTCTCTACCCGGTCCGCCACGGCTCGTACCAGAACCACAAGGCGACCTTCAAGGGAACCAAGACGGTCAACGAATACATGCCCGAGGAGGGCTACCGCGTAGGCCGCACCGGCAAAAACCACCCGATCACCCCGGCGGTCTACAAATTCGAGAAGGTTCCCGGATTCACCGTGGGCTGCACGGCGCTGAAGGCTCCCTACACCGTGGACGGCATCCGCGAGTTCATGACGCGCAACGACGATCCGTTCCTGCTCTACGTATGCAGCATCCATCCGCACGCGCCGTGGACGTGGGGCGATCCGACGGAGTTCGACAAGGACAAGCTCGTGATGCCCGAGAACTGTGTGGACAACCCCCGGATGCGCGAGATTTTCACCCACTACCTCGCCGAAGTGCGCGCCCTCGACAACGAGGTCGGCTCGGTGCTCGAAGTGCTGACCGAGACGGGTAAGCTCGACAACACGATCGTGATGTTCCTCGGCGAGCAGGGACCGCAGTTCCCCGGCGGCAAGTGGACCTGCTGGTATCCGGGCGTCAACAGCGCATTGGTGGCGCGTTATCCCGCGAAAATCGCTCCGGGACGCGTATCCCACGCCATCGTGCAGTATGAGGACCTGCTGCCCACGTTCCTCGACATCGCAGGCGGCAAGCCGCGGAAGGAGCTCGACGGCGTCAGCTTCAAGAAGGCGCTGTTCGGCGAGTCGGACAAAGCCCGCAAATACGCCTACGGCATCCACAACAACATTCCGGAAGGCCGTCCCTACCCGATACGCAGCATCCGCGACGAGAAATACGCGCTGATCTGGAACCTCACGCCCGAAAAGGACTACCACGAAAAGCACCTGATGAAGGAACCGAAGAGCAACACGGGGGTCTGGGAGGCGTGGAAATCGTCGGAGAACACCGATCCCGAAGCCAAACGACTGATCGACCGTTTCGTGCACCGTCCCGAGTTCGAGTTCTACGACGTGGAGAACGACCCGTGGGAGATGAACAACCTGGCCGACAAACCCGAATACCAAAGCCGTATCCGCAAGATGAAGAAGGAGCTGGAAAAATGGATGGAACAGCAGGGAGACAAAGGCGCCGCAATGGACGTAAGTTTCCCGGGGCAACCCAAATAGCGAAAAAAGAAACGGGCGTGAAATTCACGCCCGTTTCTTTTTCAATCTGTTGCCTATTTCAACACCCGCTCGACATAGGCCTTGTAATCCTTCACGACGGGTTCGTAGTCGTCGTCCTCGTACAGCGGCGAGGAGATCAGGAAATCGGCCGACGAACGGTTGATGGCCGTCGGAACGTTGTAAAGCGTCGCCAGGCGCAGCAGCGCCTTCACGTCGACGTCGTGCGGCTGGGCCGACATCGGGTCCCAGAAGAAAATCAGCGCGTTGATCTTTCCGTCGGCGATGAGCGACCCCAGCTGCTGGTCGCCGCCCAGCGGACCCGACTTGAGCAGTGTGATTTTCAGCTCGGGTTTCTCCTCCGCCTCGTCCTCGTGCTCCTCCCTGTGATCGCGCAGGGTCTTTTCGACCATCTTGCCGGTCGTACCCGTGCATACCAAATGGTGGCGGCTCAGCTTGCGGCTGTTCCAGTCGACCCACTCCGCCAGGTCGCGTTTCATGTTGTCGTGGGCAACCAGTGCCAGCACTTTCGTCTTCTTCTCCATAACGACAGGTCTTTATGAAAGCCGCAGCGGCTTTCGGTTCGTCACGCCCCGGCCCGCACCGGGAAATTTTTCGCTATTCGTTCTCGGTCGGGAGTTTGAACTCCGTGAATCCCGCCCCGACCAGCGTGTTGTACCACGCGAAGCACTTCTTGATGTCCGAAACATGCACCCGGTCGCGGTCGTACTCGGGAAGCACCTCGGCGAATGCGGCTTTCAGATTCTCGGGCGACTCCTTGGGGCTGATCGCCTCCTTGCCGCCCGTGTGGGCGTAGATCCGGGTGAAGACGTCGGCCAGCGCAATGTCCTCGCCTTCGGTGAACATCGAAATCTCCGAAAGGGCGCTCACCTTGGCGTTGGCCGAGGCGTTCATGCGCCGTCCGTCGAGCAGCGACTCGACGATCACGCCGCGCGCGGACTGCGCCACGAATTTATAAAGTCCGGGCTGGCCCGAAATGGCCAGAATCTCTTTCAGTTCCATACAGTTGCTATTTCTTTGTTAAAATGGGTTGTTCGGGTTCTTCCTCCTCCTCGTCGGGAACGGTATATTCCCGGGGCTGCGTATAGGAGGGCACATTGTATGCCGTGATGGCGCGTATCCAGAAAGTCACTTTCCGGCCCGCTTTCTGCCGGGGAATGATCCCCTCGTAATCGAACGAGGTGATGTCGGCGGGCGGCTCGGTCTTCGCGACGGTCCTCACGTCGGATTTGTCGCCGTCGAGCATGTAGAGAATGCAGACGTTGCGCAGCCCGTAGCTGCACGAAACGGACACCTTCACCAGGACCTCCGAATCGGAGGCCATGACCCGCGGCGATACGCTCACCTCGCCGAATTCCGCCGGGGTCGTATACTCGGGTCCCCGGCTCGAATTGCAGGCCGAGAGGCACATGGCCGCAAGAACGGTGAAGAGGCGCGTTTTCATACCCTACTCTTTGGTCAGGTGCACGTCCATCTGCGGGAACGGGAAATTGATGCCGGCTTTCGGCAGCTCCTTGTAGAATCGCTCGTTATGCTCGAAAAAGACGTTCCAGTAGTCGCCGTTCTTCACCCATGCGCGGATCGAGAGGTTCACCGAACTGTCGGCCAACGCAGCGACCCACACCACGGGGGCGGGATCGGGCAGGACGCGCGGATCGGCGGCCAGCATCGAAAGGACGGCCTCGCGGGCCACGTCCACATCGTCGCCGTAGGAGATGCCCACGGTCCAGTCCACGCGGCGCGTCTCGGAGGGGGAATAGTTGTCGATAATGGCCGTGGCGATCGAGTTGTTGGGAATATAGATCGTCTGGTTGTCGGCCGTGGTGATCACCGTCGAGAAGAGCTTGATGTCGCGCACGGTTCCCGACTGTCCCTGCGCCGAGATATAGTCGCCGATACGATAGGGTTTCATCAGCAGGATCATCACCCCGCCGGCAAAGTTCTGGGCCGTACCGCTCAAAGCCATACCGATGGCCAGCGTGGCGGCCGACGCGACGGCGATGAGCGACGTCACGTTGACGCCCAGCGTCGACACGACGATCAGGATGAGCAGCAGCGTGAAGACCGCGCTGACGGTATTGCGCGTGAACGAACGCAGCGAAGTGTCGACGTTGCGGTGCTGCATGGCCACGTCGATCAGTTTCAGCAGGCGCCGCACGATCCACCGTCCGACGAAGTAGATCGCCAGCGCAATGGCGATTTTAATGACGATCCAGACCGACTCGGAGAGCAGCGTCTGCAACAGGGCATGGTAATCGATATTGGCGATCTTCTCGACCGTCTCCGCGAAATGGGCTTTCTGCACACTGTCGGGAACCATCAGGGGAGCCGGATCCTCGGCCGCTAAAAATGTCCACATAATTCCGTTTTTTAAGTTTGTGAGGCAAAAATAGCCAAAAAAAGGAGAACTTTATTAACTTTGTCTACGCTTTTTGCAGAAAGCGACGGAAAACACCATACATGATACGATGCAGAACAACGTTGAAATTATCCAGATAAACATTTCGGGCGAAGACAAACCGGGCATGACCTCGTCGCTCACCGAAATCCTCGCACGCTACGACGCCTTCATCCTCGACATCGGACAGGCCAACATCCACCAGTCGCTGACGCTCGGCATCCTGATAAAGACCACGGCCGACAAGTCGGGGAGCATCATGAAGGAGCTGTTGTTCAAGGCGTCGGAACTGGGCGTTATGATCCGTTTCACGCCCATCCCCGAGGACCGCTACAACGACTGGGTGGGCCGTCAGGGCAAAAACCGCTACATCATCACCCTGCTGGGCCGCACCGTCACGGCGCGCCACATCGCCCAGGTGACGAAGGTCGTGGCCGAGCACGGGCTGAACATCGACGCCATCAAACGCCTCACGGGCCGCATGCCCCTCTGCGAGGACGACCGCGCCGCCAAGTCGTGCATCGAACTCTCGGTGCGCGGATCGCTCACCGACCAGGAGCGCAGCACGATGCAGGAGGGATTCATGAACCTCTCGGAGATCGGTCTCGACGTTTCGTTCCAGAAGGACGACATCTACCGCCGCAGCCGCCGCCTGATCTGCTTCGACATGGACTCGACGCTGATCGAGACCGAGGTGATCGACGAACTGGCCGAGCGCGCGGGCGTGGGCGGCAAGGTGCGCGAGATCACAGCCAGCGCCATGCGCGGCGAGATCGACTTCCGCGAGAGCTTTTCACAGAGGGTCGCGCTGCTCAAGGGACTGGACGTCTCGGTCATGGAGGAGATCGCCCGCAACCTGCCCATCACCGAGGGGCTGGAACGCATGATGACGATCCTCAAACGCGTGGGTTACAAAACGGCGATCCTCTCCGGCGGATTCACCTATTTCGGCAACTACCTGCGCCAGAAATACGGCTTCGACTACGTTTACGCCAACGAACTGGAGATCGAGGACGGACGCCTCACGGGACGCTACGTCGGCGAGGTGGTCGACGGACGCCGCAAGGCCGAACTGCTGCGGCTGCTGTGTCAGTTCGAGGAGATCAACATCGCCCAGTCGGTGGCCGTCGGCGACGGTGCCAACGACCTGCCGATGCTCAACCTCGCGGGCCTGGGCATCGCCTTCCACGCCAAACCCAAGGTGAAGGCCACGGCCCGGCAGTCGATCTCGACCATCGGGCTGGACGGCATCCTCTATTTCCTGGGACTGAAAGATTCCCGTATCGAACAGTGAGACTGCCGGATCCGATTCCGCACGATACACCGCATCCCGCTTCGGACCGCCATTGCCGCACCGCCTTGCCTTAAAAACATGTCCCGTTCCCGGCCCATACCCCTTCTCTGCCTTGCCGCCGTCCTGCTGGCGGGCGGATGCTACGACTCCCCGTTCGGGAAGCCGGACGACGACGGAGGGGAGAAACCCGCGACGGAGACCATCGCGGCGCTGCGCGCCCGTTATGCGGGCACGCCCTTCACCGTTACGGGCGACATCGTCGTCACGGGAAGGGTCGCGAGCAGCGACCGAGCGGAGAATTTCTACCGCACGCTCTGCATCTGCGACGCTGAAGCGGGGCTTGAGGTAATGGCCGGTATCGACCACCTGCACAACGACTTCCCCATAGGAAGCCGTGTTACGCTTTCACTCCGGGGACTCACCGTCGCCCAGAGCCGCGGGGTGTTGCAGGCGGGACGTCCGCCCGCCGCCGGAAGCGGCTACGCAACGGATTACATCGGCTCCCGGGCGGC
>ERZ791903.935-NODE-935-length-32920-cov-3.969846_pt1 | contig 32920 bp, 26 predicted proteins | sample MGYA00510148_ERZ791903 | MGnify/ENA primary metagenome ERZ791903 (study PRJEB30046, sample SAMN00792080) | human gut metagenome | study: EMG produced TPA metagenomics assembly of the A metagenome-wide association study of gut microbiota in type 2...
GGCTAGTCAACTAGAGGCTTTTTCAAGCCCCGGCCTTCAGGCCGAGGTAGTTGACTGGCAGCTCCTTAGAGGTCTAAGAGTAAACGAGCCGGATCTTCGAGGGCTTCTTTCATCGCCACGAGTGCCAGAACGGCTTCGCGTCCGTCAATAATTCGATGGTCGTAGCTCATCGCAAAGTAGTTCATCGGACGAATGACAACTTCTCCGTTTTCTGCCACGGGACGAGGTTTCGTAGCATGGATGCCGAGAATTGCGGACTGAGGCGGGTTGATGATCGGCGTCGAGAACAAGGAGCCGAACACACCGCCGTTGGAAATCGTGAATGTACCACCTGTCAGCTCTTCAAGCGTTAACTTGCCGTCTTTGGCGCGCTTAGCAAAGTCTGCGATCTTGAGTTCGATCTCTGCAAAGGTCATTTGATCCGCATCTCTTAAGACCGGAACAACCAGACCGCGCGGAGAGCCCACTGCAATGCCGATATCCATATATCCGTGATAAATGATGTCGTGGCCGTCAACAGAGGCGTTGATGATCGGGTACTGCTTCAATGCGTGAACAGCAGCTTTCACGAAGAAGCTCATAAAGCCGAGTTTGATGCCGTACTTCTTCTCGAAGCTTTCTTTGTACTTCGCTCTCAAAGCCATTACCGGCGCCAAGTTCACTTCATTGAAGGTCGTCAAAATAGCGCAGTTGGACTGAGACTCAACAAGGCGTTCGGCCACTCTGGTACGAAGACGAGACATCGGCACTCTTTGCTCGGGTCTGCCGTCAAGAGAGACTGCCGGAGCAGCCGGTTTGGCGGGAGCGGCTTTCTGCGCGGCCTGCTGAGCCGGAGCTGCAGCGACGGCAGATGGCGCTACAGGCTGAGCACTCTTCAGAGCTGCAATAACATCGGGTTTCGTGATACGCCCGCCGACGCCCGTTCCTGCTACTTGAGCTGCAGACAATCCGCTGTTAGCCATGAGTTTTTCAGCTGCAGGCATCATAAAAGCGCCGGAAGCTGAGGCGGCTGCCGCCGGTACTGCAGGCGCAGGAGCGGGAGTCGGCAAAGGGGCTGCGGCAGCAGGAGCGGAAATAATAACTTCTTCAGCAACGGCAGCTTTCGGTGCTTCCGGCTGAGCCGCTGCCATCCCTGCGGTATCGATCGTTGCGATCAGCTGATCACTCAGAACGGCAGCACCGTCAGGCTGTTCGATGCTGGCTAAAACACCGTCGGCCGGCGCCGGAATTTCCAACACAATCTTGTCGGTTTCAATCTCAATAAGAATTTCATCGGCCTTAACCGGTTCACCGACTTTCTTTTTCCATTCAATCAAACTGGCTTCCGAAACAGACTCGGACAGCTCGGGTACTTTGACTTCAACAATAGACATTTCTTTTTCTCCGAATTCTTTACAAAGCAACGCTTGAACTATTTCGTCTGGATAAAGCCCTTAAGACGTCCGAAAGCGTTTTCCACCAATTCTTTGAGCTGCTCGGCATGCTTGCTGGCATAACCGACAGCAGGCGAAGACGATGCCGGTCGGCCTGCATAGCTCAGTCTTGCGCCGGCTGGCATTTCTTCTAGCAGATGGTGCTGAACATAGAACCAAGCACCCTGGTTTTGCGGTTCATCCTGAACCCAAACGACTTCGGAAGCGAAAGAGTAACCGGAAGTCTCTTCACGGAAGCTCTTATGCGGGAACGGGTAAAGCTGCTCAAGGCGAATGATGACAACGTCATCGATTTCATGCTCTTTACGGTATTTCACGAGGTCGTAATAGACCTTACCGGTACAGACTAGAATTCTTCTGACCTTGTCCGCATCGAGCTCTTCGATTTCACCGATGACGGTTTCAAATTTACCTTCGGAGAGTTCTTCCAAATCAGAACTTGCCATCTTGTTGCGCAGCAAGCTCTTCGGAGAGAAGACGATTAAAGGTTTGCGAATATTGCCGACCATTTGACGGCGCAGCAGATGGAAAATCTGCGCAGCCGTTGTCGGCTGACAAATCAGCATATTGGTGTCCGCCGCGAGCTGCAGGTAACGTTCGACACGGGCCGAGGAATGTTCCGGGCCCTGACCTTCATAGCCGTGCGGAAGCAGCATGGTCAGACCGCTCTTGCGGCCCCACTTCGCTTCGCCGGAGCTGATGAATTGATCGATTACGACCTGAGCGCCGTTGGCAAAGTCGCCGAACTGAGCTTCCCAAATCGTCAGGCACTTCGGAGAAGAGCTGGCGTAACCGTATTCGAATGCAAGAACAGACTCCTCAGACAGAACGGAGTCAATCACCGTGAATTGAGCCTGATGTTCTCCGAGATGCTCCAGAGGAATCCAGATGCCGGAATCCCAGCGGTCACGGTTTTGGTCATGCCAAACCGCATGACGATGGCTGAAGGTTCCGCGGCCGGAGTCTTCGCCGGAAATTCGAACGGAGTATCCGCCCGTCAGCAGTGTGGCAAAAGCCAGATGCTCGGCCAGCCCCCAATCCACACGGATTTCTTCCTGCATCATCAGGCGGCGGTCGGCGATGACCTTCTGAAGAAGCGGATGGAGTTTGAAGTTTTCAGGAACCGTTGTGATGACGTCGGTCAAACGCTTCAATTCGTCCAAAGGAACAGATGTCTTAACGTCGTCCGTCCAGCTGCCGTTGTAATGAGACCAGTTAACGGCATAAGGATTCTTGCCCTCGATCAAAGCCGTCTGTCTCGGAGGAATGCCGCTTTCGAGACTGCGGCGATAGGCGGCAACCATTTCCTTGGCTCCTTCGGGGCTTACAACGCCCTGGAGTGCCAGCTTGTCGGCATAAACCTGACGAGTACCCGGATGAACATTGATCTTCTTGTACATCAGCGGCTGCGTCAGTCCCGGAGTGTCCTGTTCGTTGTGGCCTAAACGGCGGAAGCAGACGATATCGACAACTACATCGCGGCTGAAGCTCTTGCGGAACTCCATGGCTAAACGAGTGGCAAACACGACGGCTTCCGGGTCATCGCCGTTGACGTGCAAAACCGGCGCTTCAATGAGTTTTGCAGGGTCCGTGCAATAAGTCATCGAGCCTTTATCGCGCGGGTCGGAAGTCGTAAAGCCGATCTGATTGTTGATCACGATGTGCATCGTGCCGCCGGTGCCGTAACCGCGAGTATCGGCAAGGTTCAGAGTCTCCATGACGACGCCCTGTCCGGCGAAAGCTGCGTCGCCGTGAACCAGGACGCCCATGACACGACGGCCCTTCGGATCGTGACGGCGGTCCTGACGGGCGCGAACGCTTCCGACCGCAACCGGGTCAACGATTTCCAAATGAGAAGGATTAAAAGCTAAAGCCAGATGAATCGGTCCAGAGGCGGTGACGACGTCGCTGGAGAAACCGTTGTGGTATTTCACGTCGCCGGCCGGCAGATCCTTGCTCTTGTAGTGACCTTCAAACTCAGCAAAGAGTTCGCTCGGGGCTTTGCCGAGCGTATTAACCAATACGTTAAGGCGTCCGCGGTGTGCCATGCCGATGACCATTTCTTCCAGGCCTTGAGCGGCGCCTGTTTCCACAATCTCGTCCATGGCAACGATGAAACTTTCTCCGCCTTCCAGCGAGAAGCGTTTCTGACCGACATATTTAGTGTGGAGATAACGCTCCAAACCTTCTGCCGCGGTCAGTTCTTCAAGAATACGTTTCTTGGACTTCGCATCCATGCTCGGCGTTGAGCGGCAAGGTTCAAGTTTTTGCTGCCACCAGCGCTTGATCACAGGATCGCTGATGTACATGAATTCGATGCCGATGTCGCTGCAATAGGTTTGCCTCAAGGCGGCGATTAAATCGCGGAGCGTCATCTTATCGGCGCCGAAATACGTATTGGCGGCCGAGAAGGTGCTGTCCATATCTGTTTCGGACAAGCCGTAGAAAGAAGGTTCAAGCTCCGGAATCTTCGGACGCTCTCTCCTGTGCAGGGGGTCGAGATTGGCCCAGCGGCTTCCTAAGAAGCGGTACGCTCCGATGATGGACTGAACCGCAACCTGTTTTTTAGCCAGATCAAGATCTCGTTCGCTCACCGGACAGACGGAAGAACGCGGTTCTAAAGCTCTTTGAGCAAAAGCTTCAACGATAGGAGCATGCGGAACGTCAACGGTTTCGACACGGCCGTCGGAGGCCGGCGCCTGCTGCAGGCGGTCAAAGTATTGGCGCCATTTTTCGTCAACGGAATTGGGGTCTTCGAGGTACTGATCGTATAAATCTTCTACGTAAGGAGCATTCCCGCCGAATAGATATGAATTCTCTATTAAGTCTTTAATCACTTTTTCACCTTGGACAAATTTCTTGCCGCTCAGGGGGCCGCAAATTATCGGAGTATTTTGCGGCTGCTTCACAGGTTTCCTGTTGAGCGTGTTTCAGCAAAAACCAGCCGCTGAAACAGATTGATTATAGATTTGAAGGCGTCACTCAGGGACATTTTTGTAGACGGTAAACCACTCTGTCGAAGTCTTGATTTTTCGGGTTTTCAGCTTCGATCTTTACCTTCAAAAACCCCTGATTATCTTCTAAGCGCTTTCCTTCTCTGCCTTATTTAAGCAGTCAAAGGCGTTGCCTTTGTAGTTCTTTCCTAAAATTTCTTTCATAAATTAAGGAATTGAAGATGATATCCACCATATTGCAGTGGACGTGCGACCCAACTTCCGCCAGCATGGCTTCTTTACTATTTCGATGGGCGATTGCCTTGGCCATGCTCCCTTACGGAGTGCAGAAACTTTTCAAGCCGGGGAACGCGGCGAAGTTCCCTAAGGTCTTGTTCTTTTCGCCACAGGTCGGGTATTACTCAGCAGCCATAATTGAAACCTTTGTTCCACTATTTCTAATGGCTGGTTTCTTAACTAGACTGGCAGTCATCCCTGCAATTGTTAGCTTCACGATCGCTACGAAAGTCACCATTGGCAAAGATCTGACCTCTCCTGCCCTGCCTTATTTACTCGGGCTCATTGCCATATTTATCGTCGGCTCAGGGCGTTACTCCGCAGACTATTGGCTTTTGTACGCTCTAGCCGGCAATTAGCAAGGTATATCGCTGCTTGCTCAAGCGCTTGAACCGGAGGCCCGAAGTTATCCCGGTTTTTGAATTGAAGCGGCTGGCTGTCAGATCAAAAGATACGATAGTGGTATCGACCTGTAAACGATAATTGTCTATGGAACTCTACAGGTCGATCTTCAAAGGTGAAGGCCACCCTTCGAATCTCAATGACAGGCTGTGGATAAGAAAGCTTAAACATATTGCACAAGTCCGGCGAAAGCAACACGGCTTTAATTCGTTCTTCACAGCGGGTAATGGAGATCCCGAGTTCGGATTGATAGAAAGCATAGAGTAACTTTTCGCGATGATGCGCCAGGTTCTCCTTTGTCAGCTTTTCAAAATCCTTCCCTACACCCCATAGTTCATCGAAGGTTACAATCCCTGAAGAAGCCGACAATGTTCTTCCGGCGTGAACGACTTGATCTGACGGCTGAAGGTTTAAAAGCTGCTGAATTTCGAGAGAAGGACTCACTCTCTCGAAAAACAGCAAATCTGATTTTGTAGGGACCGCTTCGTCGATTTCCGGGTTATCAGGCTGCAGCTTAATGTAGCGTTTATATACGAGCTGCTGGTTGTTAGAGAATTCGGCTACGAAGGTTCCCTTTCCCTGATGGCGAATCAGTACACCCTTATCCACCAAAAGTTTCAAAGCTCTCCGCATCGTGCCGGGGCTGACATTAAACATCTGAGCAAGCTCGGTCTCGTTCGGGAGCATCTCTCCCGGTCGCCATTTTTTTTCACTGATAAGACGAGAAAGGGATTGGCTGACCTGCTCGAAGAGTGTTAACCGATTAGGAAAGAAATACGATTTCGATTCGAGTTCGAAGTCCTCCATAGCCCCTCCAAGAATTGATCTTTTAATTACCCCTTATTTTACCTTTCCTCCTCTTCCGTTCACAAGTTCGGCAAACCCTGTATATATAGAAAGAGCGATGGGCAGACTTTGTTCGTCCTGAATCTCAAAATTCGGACGATGATGCCCATGATGGTTGCAGCCATAGAGAATAAATCCGGCTTGACCGCCTTTTTCAATCACGCGTCGTATAAACAGTGCACAGTCCTCAGAACCGGACGGTGTGTGAATTCTCGGGAGAACTATGATGCCGGGAATCTTTTTCATCACCTCTTCAACTTTGTCGTAAATAGCTGGACACTGCATCAAAGTCGTGGACTCACCAGCCAGCTCAACCTTAGATTTCACACGATAGGCCTTATCGACACCCGCAAATATGTCGTAGACATATTCCTTCATGTAGTCATTCACTTCTTTAGTTTCGCCTCTGACTTCCATTTGCAGCTTAGCGTGAGCCGGAATAACATTTCTGCCTTCCCCGGCATGAAGCGTTCCAACCGATACCCTTGTTACGCCGTCTGCGTGACGAGGAATTCCCTGCAGCATCATTGATGCAGCGCAGGCTGCCATTAATGCGTTATTGCCCTGCTGAGGCGCATTCCCGGCATGAGCCGGTTTCCCTTTAATAGTAATGTCAAATTTTGAAGAAGCTAAAAATCCGCCGTCCATCACGGCGACCTCTCCAAGTCCGATAACGCCTCCGACATGACCACTTAAGAAATAGTCCACATCATCAACGATCCCGGCTTCACACATGGCTCTTGCTCCTCGAACGCCCTCCTCTGCCGGCTGGAAAATTAATTTGAACTTTCCGCACAGCTGTTCCTTGTGTTCCACTAACCAGCGGGCAAGTTCCAAGCCGACGGCAGTATGGCCGTCATGGCCGCATGCGTGCATCAAACCCGGATGTTCCGAGGCAAAGCCTAATTTGTTCGGAAGATGGTCAGCATCTTTTGTTTCTCGAACAATGACGCAATCCATGTCACTTCTAAATGCTGTCGTTGGTCCCGGACGCCCGGTATCTAATACCGCTACGGCTCCGGTGAAGCCTTCCGTTTCCTCAATAAAGGACTGCGGAACGCCGGCTTTAAGTGCTCGCTCAATACTGTCTTGAACAAGTTCGACATCTCTGCCTAGAACTTCGTCAAGATTGAGATTTGCTTTTCCGACGAATACCGGCAGCCCGAGACCTCTCAGAAACTCGACAACGAAATAAGTCGTTTGAAATTCGGTCCAGCCTTCTTCAGGTATCTTATGAAGTTTGCGTCTATTGCCGACCATTTCTTCAATATATTTTTGATCCATCGTTTTCTCCTTTAGATTTGATCAACGTGATGTCCTTGCCTCGCGCCTTTTAAGATAGAAATATGCCGCAGCACAAAGAGCTCCGACTGTTGCGAGTCCGATGCATGTCGCATAAGCGCCGACGTATGAGCCTTCCCGGGAAGCTAATCTCAAAAGAATCGGACCACCGATTCCGCCAATGCTGTATCCGGTCATCATCAATGAAAAATTCACACTGTTGTGCTTATGGCCGAATTCATCAGCGATTAAGCTTGGATAGGTTCCTATGAAAGCTCCGTAGCAGATACCCACCAAAACAATGCCGGACATAAAGGTGGTCAGGTCTCCTCGTCCGGATTGAATCAAAAGGAAAAAACCTAAAACGGCTGCGGAGAGCATTACAACCAAAGTTTGCACACGTCCCAGCAAATCCGAGACCGTACCGGACAAGAATCTTCCCGTCGTATTGGCTAAAGAGATGACGGAAACCGAAGTCGCAGCCAGTGCAGCCCCAACTCCGATTTGGTATTCGGCAATACCGGACATACTGGAAATTAGCATAAGCCCCATCGTGGACCCGCAAACAAATAGGAGATAAAGCGGAATAAATAACGGAGAACGAATCATCCCTAACCAATTAACATCCACGCCTTTTGTCACCTTGGCTCGGAGGTTGCTGGTAAAACAGAGGGCAAAATCATCCGGGCATTTAAAGGTCAGCAGTCCGCAGATAAAAATAACGAGGCCGGCACATATTCCGAAAACCGTGCAAGCGGTTGAAATTCCATATTCGCGAATCAGCCAGTTAACGACGAAAGGCAGACAAGCTGCACCTACGCCTAAGAAAGCAGTGACCGTTCCGCCGGCAAAGCCTCGCTTGTCAGGAAAAAATTTAACCGCACAATTGATCGTGCAGCCGTTCACCATTCCTGTACCAATACCCACAAGCAATCCGTAAGCGATATAAAGCATGCTTATGCTTTCACTGACAGCACAGAGGAGATAGCCGATCCCTATAAATAATCCTCCGGCAGCAATTACAAATCTAGGTCCGAATTTGTCATTGATGTATCCGCCTGCCAGCATCAAAAAAGGAGTAACACCTGTTGCGACTCCGAACACCGGAGAAATATCTGCAGCAGTTAAGTTCGTTGCAGTTGCTAAACCAATTTTTTGTGCCAGAGGGCTGGAGAAGACGCTCCAGATATAAAGAGCCCCTGTAAAAAAATTAGCTAAACAAAATAGGATTAGGCAAAACCAACGCTTCTTTTTAAGGACTAAAAATTCATTCATTTTTAACCGAACAATATGAAATTGAATTTTTATTCTATTAAAAAAGAGAAATTTTCACCTCGTATAAAACCTCTAATTATTTGTTTTTTATAGGCTATCTTATATCCGATATCGGATATCGAATATCACTTAACCAACAGCAATTTTGGAGATAGTTCGAATTGGTGGATCCTGTTCGGACTTCTAAACTTTTCTGGCCTTTTAGGCAAAGTTAACTCCCTCATTTTTCCAAGGATTCACTTATGTCTATCAATGTAGCTTTCGCACTAATCGTTGTACTTGTAACGATTTATGCATTGATCAAACGTTACGAAACTCGGTGCGTTCTTTTAGCTTCGGGGTTCGCAATGGCGATATTTTCTTTGAAGCCAATGATTGCATTCCAGCAGTTCGATGCTTCGATGACGAGGTCATCTCTCATCATCGCCATTTGTTCTGCCATGGGCTTTGCTGCAACTATTTCTTTAACTAAGTGCGACGTGCACTTGGTTGCGCTCTTGACTAAGCCTCTGAGAAGGTTAGGTGTGTTATTGCTCCCCGCTTGCATGTTTGTAACCGGTCTTTGTGCAGTAGCCATTCCTTCCACAGCCGGACTCTGCGCGGCAGTAGGCCCATCCATGATCCCGATTTTGATTAGATCGGGGTTCAAGCCGGCAATCGCTGCTGCGGCTGTTGTCTGCTCCACCACACCTGCTCTTCTCAATCCCGGTGTCGCACACAATGTATTCGTCTCCAAGATTGCCAACATGGAAATCATGGAGTTTATCGGACGGTTCACTTCTCCTATCTTGTTGTTTTCGCTTGCAACTATCGTCGGCCTGACAGTAGTTTGCTTTGTTTATCGAGACTATAAAAAACCTCAGAATCAGACCGATGAACATAATGAGCTTGCTGACAATCTTCCGAAGAAAATCAACCCTCTTTATGCCATTGCCCCGCTCATTCCTGTCGTCATCCTGCTCTACGTTTCCTTGTATACAAAAATGAAAATGAGCGTAGCAACGGCGATGCTTATCGGCACGTTCTACGCACTCTGTGTCACACGGTCTAATCCCGCAGAAGTAACTAAAAAATTCTTCGACGGCATGGGTAAAGGCTACGGAAATATTCTCGGCATCATCATTGCAGCCGGTGTCTTTGCTGCCGGCCTCAAAGCGGCAGGGGTTATCGACCTTCTTGTTCAAACGCTTACGCAGGCCAATCATCTCGCCAGAATCGGCGGTGCCTTCGGCCCCTACCTTATGGGTGTATTAACCGGTTCCGGTGATGCTGCAGCTTTCGCCTTCAATGAAGCAGTCACTCCGAGCGCCCCGAGTTTCGGCCTTCAAATTGCTGATTTAGGCTGGCTCGCCGTAATTTCAGGCTCTTTCGGTCGACTCAGTTCTCCGCTCTGCGGCGGCCTCATCCTTGTAGCCGGTATCGCCTCCGTCAACCCGATGGAAATCGTTAAGCGCTCCGCTCCTGTCATGTTCCTCATGGTTATCGCTGCTTACTACCTTCTCTAACGGCAAAAGGTAATCAAAATGAAAATATTTAAATATTCTCTTTTCATCTCTGCCCTTCTCATTGCATTCTCTGCCCAAGCCGAAAGCTCCGTTACGATTTACGGACGTATTGATACTGGTATCGCCTATGACAATTACGGAGGGGACACTCATAAAGACACTACGATCACGATGCAGTCAGGGTTGAATACTGCCTCCCGTATCGGTATCAAAGGAATAGAAGAGATAACCGATGATTTATCTGTAGGTTTCCGTTTAGAAAACCGCTTTGCGTCTGATTCCGGCGCATTAAAAGGCGGCCCAAAGGGCAATAAAATTTTTGAAGGCTGCTCCTACTTAACCGTCAGCAGCAAAAAGTTTGGTGAAGTCTCTGCCGGAAGAATTTCCGGAATCTCTTCCGGATCCGGCGCCTACGACCTTCAATTCTTCATGGATTCCTTCGGAGGCGGAACATACGGCACAGGACTTGCTCCGGTGAAATCCTCCAGAATTGACAATATGATCACGTACCGTACTCCAATGCTTGCCGGATTCCAAGGAACGCTGCAATACTCCATGAAAACCGAGGAGTCTGAAGAGGGAGATGAAAATACGAGCGACGTAGATAAATTTTATGCAGGAGGTCTCCGTTATAAAAACGGCAACTTAAACCTTGTTGCCGCATACGAGGAAACAACCTGGGGCAAAAAGGTACCGGCAGCTTCTAAAGGAACGACAAGCAAGAAAATCGCCACGATCAGCGGAAGCTATCGTTTCAAACCCGTGACCGTTTATCTACAGGGGCAGTACTTTGACGGCGTCAATAAACTGGATGGTTTTTCTTCCGCTAAGAATATCAAGGGCTTTGGTACCTACGCCGGTACTCAGTTCTGGTTTGGCCTATCTTCTTGGCAGTCGATGATTTATTACCGTGATTACAAAGTCAATACCATTAACAACATTGAAGACCATAAAGCTCATATGCTGGGCATTGCTACGAAGTATCTGTACCGACCCTCTAAAAGTATTGATATCTACATCGGAGGAGGCTTTTCGACTTGGGACGGACAAAACTCAAAGACGAAAAAATTTACTAAGGATCATGCCTTCAACATCATTACCGGCATAACCAAATATTTCTAATAAGTTACTTTCCTAAGACGTACTTCCATTGATTTAACAGTCTGGAATCCTCCGACACCAGGCCTTTTGAGAATCCGAACCCGGATTCTCTTTTTTTCATAAAGACCTTCCCTATTAAAGAGAGGATTAACAATTCTTCTGAGCGTATATTGGGACGAATTCCAGTCTCTTAAAGAATGGCGGCGTTGTATATTTCTTTGAACTCAGACAACAAAACAAAGAACAAAATGGACAATTTTCACAAACTTATAGAAGGCTTCCACAACTTCAAGCAAACTTACTTCTTAAAGGAAAGGCAGTATTTCGAATCACTGGAAAAGGCTCAGAATCCTAAAACGCTGGTTGTCGCCTGCTGCGATTCGAGAGTCGATCCGGCAATTCTTCTGCACTGCAAGCCGGGTGATTTGTTTGTGATCAGAAACGTGGCTGCGCTTGTTCCCGCGGTAACACAGGCCTCAAATCCATGTTCTGTGATGAGTGCCATTGAGTACGGCGTCAAACATCTCAATGTCGAGCACATCGTCGTCATGGGTCATTCTCATTGCGGGGGCATCCACGGTCTCATGACACCTGAATCCATCGCCGGGGAAACTTATATTCAAGACTGGGTCGGCATCGCCTCCCCGGCTCTTGAACGGCTTCAAGCTATGACGGGCGATGAAGATGAAAAGACTCGAAGCCGCCACTGTGAAGAAGGAGCCGTGCTGATTTCTCTTGATAACCTGCTCTCCTATCCTTGGATCGCAGAGCGTGTTAAGGACGGACAGCTCAAGCTTCACGCCCTCTACTACGATTTATCGGAAGGCAATCTTTATCGTTTCAGCCCCGACTCAGAAGATTTCGAACTTCTCTTCCACACTGTCGAAAATCCCTGACAGACTTCGGAAAAATTCTATAGTCGACTATGGAAAAATTCTATAGTGGACTATAGAAAAATTCCGTACCTAGCTAAGAATTAGTGATGATTTTTTAGGCCGTCAGCAATTTCCATTTCACGAATTGGCGAGATGGAATTGAATAGACCAACACGACACGCTTGAGCTCCTTGGAATCCCCTTGCTCTCCGTAATGCCTGGCTTTCATCTGTGAAATGCCGTCTAGAAGTATTTCTTCTTCCTTTTCCCCGTCATAGGAAACTTTGAACTCGAAAACCCAATGTCTTTCTTCGACGCTTACTTCTAGATCACTTCTGCCGTGAGCATTGTGCTGTTCAACTTTCGGCTCTAAGCCTGCTCCTGAGAAATAGACCTGGACATAAGCTCGCAAGGAAGCTTCGTCCTTCACCGGATAGTTCTGATAATCAATTGCCATGAAGAGTCGGTTGAGAATATGGAATACCGACTCGGCAGATTCTTCAGCAAGTACCTTTGCTATTGGACCTGCACCCACTTGCCCGGCAACTTTACCATCGAGCAAGCGCTCCATATATAACTGAGCCATAGCGCGCTTCACTTCTAAGTTCGGATAATCAAGAAATACCGTATCTCCGTACCTTACTGCCTTGATCGTCAAGTAGCCTGCTTGTGTCAGAAGACCCAAATCCGACAAATTTTCCAAATCAGAAGACCCGGAAAGAGTAGAAAGGGTAATCGATTTTTCCCGTCCATACTCTTCAGGATGCTTAAGAGCGTGAGATTTTAAATATTCAACTAAGACGGAAGGCTTTCCACCGCTTTCAAACCAATAGTCAACAAAACCGTTTCGAGGTGATGAGAGAAAGTTCAGTATCGACCATGGTGCAAAAACATGTTCTTTAGCGGTTCTTTCAAAGCAAAAACCGTCGTAATGCTTGATGAGCTCTTCCGTGAGTTCCTCTCTTGAGATGCCTAACAACGAGGCGGCATTATCTAAGTATCCGGAAAAGTATTTCTGCGTTTCGGAGTATGTATAACCTAGCAGGGTGCCATATTCCACATCTAGGGAGAGGTCCGAAAGATTATTCAGCTCTGAAAATATGCTTGTCTTATTAAACTTTGTGATCCCTGTGATGAACGCAAATCTCAACGCACCTTCATTTGACTTTAACACCGAGTAAAAAGCCGATAAAGCTCTTCGAACTTCTTTGAAAACAGTTTTGTTGTTCAAACAAGAAGTAAGAGGCGCGTCGTATTCATCGATTAAGAGAACCAAAGAATTCTTTTCCTGAGCAGTCAACCAATCGGATAGCTGATCAGAAACTGTTTGGAAGGGACGAAGTTCGTAACGAAAACCAAAGGGAGCAAATTTACGCGAGATAAGGGATATCAATCGTTCTGAAAAAGATTCAGCATCCGCGAAATCCTTAATTTCCGAAAAATCCAGCCGCACAACATTATAGTTCGTATCTTCCTTCCAAAGTTTTTCAATAGCCAAACCTTTGAAGTCCCGCAGGCCGAACTTAAATAAAGACTCAAAAGTCGATATCAGAAGAGATTTACCAAACCTTCTCGGTCTAGCAAGAAAATATTTACCACGATTAACAGCCAAGCTAAAAACCATCTCCGTTTTATCAACGTAGATTTCATCGGCCATTCTCAAAGCTATAAAGTCCGATGTTCCGAGTGGTAAACTTTGTTGCTGATTAATCGCCATTTGTTGTCCTCTGAGCTCTCCTTTATTAATTTTAGGATAACAACTCATATCACGCTAAGTACTGATATTGTTTGCTTTGAAGATATCAAAGTAATTGTCTTTACTTAAAGACGTGCTTTCCCATCCGGACTAATTTTGAAGACAACAAAAAGTTAAGTTATTCAATAGGTTTTTTCGGATTCAATTCCCGCATCAGCAGACGATCCTCAATATGCTGAATGATCCGCGACTTCTCTTCGGTTGTTAAATGGTCGAGGTTGTAGAGGGAAAGCATGAACAGACCTTCAATCGCCATAATGGCCGTCGCGGTATCCAACGAAGCAGGTCCGCTGCTGCGGATTTTTTCAAACAACTGTCTGTACCAGTTGTGAAGCGGTTCCATCAGCTGGGGATCAAAAGACTGAACTGCAAAAACAGCTGCGCCCCAAGTACGATTAGTCGCTGCGATGCCGTTAAATTTCTTATACCAATTAATGAATCCCAAAACTAGAGCTTGGGGATGACCCTTAAATTTTTCAACTTCCGGGTCTAGCTCTTGAGATAAATGCGCGACATAGCTATCCATTAAGGCAATGATCAGTTCTTTCTTTCCCGGAAAGTGGTACAGCAAACCGCCTTTGCTAATTCCTGCTCGATCAGCTACTGCCTCAAGCGTCAGCTGACCGACGCCCTTTTCCGCCGCGATTTCTCGTGCGACCTCTAAGATCAACTCTTTTGTTTTACTACTAGTCTTTCTCGTCTGTTTCTTGGTTTCCATAGAAGAACCCACCTTGCACAAAAACTTCATCGCGGCAATCATGCGGCCGCTTCCCTAATCTTATTATAGTTTTACTTAACTGTTAGGTATAGTAAATTAAGTCTGTCAAAAACAATTATTAAACCTGCTTTAAGAAACAACTCTGTTCATCTTCATCCTTTTGTATGAAAAATACAGTCATTTTTAGGTAGTCAGAACTTTTTGGCATTTCGATAAGATTAATTAACTCATTGTTTTATTGATACTTAAAATAAATACTCTAGATTTTTAACATACAACATATATTGGTACTTCTCCTAATTATTCAAACCGTCCAGACGGTATAGTATTTCTAATTGTTAAGACGTTGATCACAAGGAAAACAAATGAAACCTTTATCCTCATTCAGTCGTCGCAATTTCTTGAGAACACTGGCTGTGACCGGTCTGCCTTCCGGGTCGGCGTTTGCAGCTCCCGCCTCAAACCTTCAGCCTTTCAATGAAATTCATGACCTCGTTATCATCGGAAGCGGCTTTGCCGGACTTTCCGCCGCTTACGCCGCCCTCAAAGCCGGCGTCAAAGACATTTTGATCCTAGACAAGATGGAAGCTTTCGGCGGCAACTCCTGCCTCTGCGGCGGTCTCATGTCCGTGCCTCTGAATCCTAAACAGCAGAAACAGGGCATCAAAGATTCCGTTGACCTTATGGTCGCCGATATGACCAAGGCCGGACGCGGATTCAACCATCCGGATCTTGCCAGAAAGTTTGCAGAAAACGCCGTCAATATCTGCCCGATGCTTGACGAATGCGGTGTACAGCTCATGGATAAGGTTATCCGTTTAGGCGGTCACAGTGCTCCGCGCACCATGGTTCCCACAGCTGCTTCCGGCGGCGGAATCGTAGTCCCAATCCATAATTGGCTCAAGAAGAACGGCGTTCAGTTCCGCAACCGCTCTCAAGTCATTGACCTTCTGATGCAGGACGGTAAAGTTAACGGCGTACTCGTTAACTGCGATTACAACTGGAAAGACGGTACTTCTAAGAAAGAACAGAGAATCGGATCCCGCGGCGGTATTGTGGTTGCTACCGGCGGCTGGGGGCAGGATAAAGACTTCATCAAAACCACCATGCCGGTTTACTCACTCTTAGAGTGCACCTCTCAGCCCGGCGCCACCGCTGAAATGCTTAAGGCGTTGCTGAAGTCCGGCTGTCTGCCCTCTATGCTGGACATGTATCAGCTAGGACCTTGGGCTTCCCCTGACGAAAAAGGTGCCGGCCCCGGAAGCTTCTTCGCTGATTACGCCTTTGCCGAAGGCGTGGCCGTCAATCCTAAGACCGGACGCCGCTTCATGAATGAACTTGCCGACCGCCGCACTCGTGCTGATGCCGAACTCAACGTCTTAAGCGAGAGCTCCCCTGACAAGATCAACTATCCCGTCGTCTTCTGCGGTGAAAAGACTACTGAACACGCGGAAGGCTTCAAGGCTGCCTATCGAGACAAAACGGTCTTCCGCTACGAAACACTGGCTGATCTAGCTAAAGCCTATGACATCCCGCTCAAAGCCCTGCAGCAGCAGGTCGATGAATACAACAAGATCGTTGCCGGAACCCTGAAAGATCCGTTTGCCAAGCCTCTTGATGTGAAACAGCCTTTGAAGGCACCCTTCTATGCAATGCGTCTGACACCGAAACTTCACTATTGTATGGGCGGTATCGCCGTCAATCCGAGATCGGAAGTTCTTTCGACGACAACACTTGCTCCGATTCCCGGATTGTATGCCGCCGGTGAAGTGACCGGAGGCGTCCACGGTATGGACCGTCTCGGAGGATGTTCATCCGTTGACTGCATGGTATTCGGCCTGGAAGCCGGCCGAAACGCTGCCGCTTACCTCAAAGCACAGGGGAACTAACATGAAAAAATTATTTATTCCGCTCTTTGCTGCCCTGATTTCTTGCTCTGCTTTCGCTGCCGACGCTCCGACTCTTGCCGGAATGCCGATGAAGCACAGCATGGCCGCTCAAATGCAGTGCTCGACCTGCCACGAGAACACGGCTGAATTTACAAAGCCTTCCACTCAAAAGTGTGAAAGCTGTCACGAACCTATGGCGCAAATTAAGACAAAGGCCAACCCTCAGGATAAATATCCGCATCAGTCCGCTCACTACGGAAATACGGTTGATTGTGTTGTCTGTCACTCAGAACACAAAGCCAGTCAAGATTTATGCAGTAATTGTCATCAAACCCAATGGTCTAACTTCAGATAATCAAACCTAGATACACCAAGGAGAACTCTCATGAAAAAACCGCTTGTTATCTCAATCCTTCTTGCCATTGCGCCATTGTCCTTTGCCGCCACCCATAACCTTGACGGCCGTACACTGACCGTGGACGAACTTTGGGCGATCTCCGCTCCCGGAGAAAAAGTTGCCGTCACACCTGAAGGTTGGGCAAGAATTAAAGCTTCCTACAAAGCCCCGATCGATGCAGCTACCGATGGCCGTGATATTTACGGCTTAACCGTCAACTACGGTGCTTTGAAGGACCAGAAGGTTGCCGGCGCCTCTGTTGAAGCCGAACCGAACCGCAGCGCTTCGATTAAGTTCAACGAACGCCAGATGCGTATTCAGGCCGCCGGTCTGGAACCCTACTTCGATGACAGAATCTCCAAGATGGCTATGGTCATCCGTCTGAACCAGATGGCTGCCGGCTACACCGGTATGAGCGAGGCTGCTGCCAAAGCTTTCCAGGAATACATCAACAATGACGTTTGCCCGTTGATTCCTTCTCGCGGTTCTGAAGGCGCCAACGACTTGAGCATGGCAACTCACATCGGCTTGGCTCTCATGGGTGAGTGGGACGTCAGCTACCAAGGCAAACGCGTTCCTGCTGCTCAGGTTCGCAAAGAACTTAAACTCCAGCCCTATCATCCCTTCGGCATGGACGGCATCTCCATCCTGTCCAACAGCAACGTCGCTGAAGCTCAGTCCATCGCTGCCGTTAAGAAAGCAGAACACTATCTCGCCTTGAGTCCTGTTGTAATCGCCTCCAGTTTGGAAGCCTTAAACGGCAACGTATCTCCATACCTCTGGCACACTGTTGAAACCAAAGGCTGGCCTCAGGGACATGAAGCTGCTGAAGCAGTTCTTGCAAACCTGAAAGGTTCCTACCTCTGGAAGAAAGACGCCAAGCGTTACCTTCAGGATCCGCTGAGCTTCAGATCTGCCGGTTATATCCTGGCTGCCGCGATGGAAGAACTCAACCAAACTAAGGGTCTTCTGAATACCGCGATCAATCACACTACTGACAACCCGATTGTCAATACCGAAGCTAAAAACGACCGCTGGTACAGCAATGCCGAAGTCTTAGACGAAATGAGAGCCGGAAAACCGACCGTTTACGTTAACTCCTGCTCTAACTTTGACAACACTCAGCTTGCGCTTCAGATGGAAAGCCTCACAAAGGCTCTCGGTCAAGTCATGCACATCTCTGCATGGAGAACGACTCAGCTGGTTGACGACCATAGAACCGGCCTGCCGACATACCTCGTTGCTAAAGAAAACAAGGGCGGCGACGGATTTGCCAACATCGCTCAGTCTATGTCCGGCCTTTATGCCGACGGTATGGCTCTCACGAACAGCGTCATCGGATACGGTGTTCCGACTTCCATCGGCATTGAAGAAACCTTCTCTAACCTCAACGCCACTGCCGATCGTCTTTCTAAGATGGCCGACGTCGGTTATGAAATCTACGCCTATGAAGTGCTTCACACCACGCAGGCTATGGATATGAGAAAACAAGACGGCAAGCAGATGGGCCAAGGCACAACAAAACTGCTGGACGGTTATAGAAAGGTTGTTCCGTTCGTCACAAAAGACAGAATCTTTACACCTGACATCAACAACGGCCTTCAGTTCCTCAAGTCCTATCAGATCCCTGCCAATAACTAATTAGCAGCATCCGGAAGTCCGAAGATTTCGGACTTCCGCCTACCATCCAAGAAAATCCGCGAAATTACCTCCTTCCAGCTGAAGTTTTTTTCTAGCATTCGCTGATCTTTCTTTTGACCCAAATCCCCTTTTTAGAGTCATTCCAAAATGATGAAGAGAATTCTTGTCTCTGCGATTATCGCAGCCGCATCCATCAACGCATATGCAGAATCCAACGTTACGCTTTACGGTGTTATCGACCAGGCCGTAGCCGTTACAAAACACAAACATGAAGCCGCCAAGGTAAGAATTGACGACGGCATCTACGCCGGAAGCCGTTTCGGCATTAAAGGAACCGAAGACCTGGGCAACGGCAACTCCGTCGGATTTATCCTTGAACAAGGCTTCTATGCCGAATCCGGTGACGCCGCCTTTGAAGGCAAAGCCTTCAGCCGCGAGTCGCTGCTTCAAGCTAAAGGTAAATGGGGCGAAGTCGCCTTCGGTCGCGGCGGCGGTCTTTCTTCCGACTGCGGAACATACACCATCCTTCACGGCTCCGCCCTTTGGACTTCTTACTACACTGACGGAAACGTAGCCGGTGTGTTTGTAACCTCCGACAGAATGGATAACATGGTTATCTACAAGACCCCGGAATTTGCCAATACTACCGTTACAGCCATGTATTCCAACGGCATCGGCGGAGATGATCAGAAATGGAGCCATAACGATCACTACTACGGTATCGGCTTGGATTTCAACAAAAACGAAACCGTTTTCAGTGTCATGGTCGAAATGTATGACAACAAAGACCTGAAAGCCGACAAGACATACCTCGTGACATTAGGCGGCCAGCAGGAATTCGGCGACTGGACTTTCTGGGCAGGTTATCAATATGCCAAAGACAGTCAGATGATGCCGGCTTGGAAAGCCGCTCCGACAGGTTTGAGCGCTTCCGGAGTGACACAGCATGCTGTTACAGCTGCTATCGGATATAAGGTTTTCGGAGGCGAATGGAAGCTTCAAGGAAACTATGCTCACGGCAAAGTTAATGAAAACAACCAGAAGTACAACATCTATTCTGTCGGAACCGTCTACGAATATCCTCTAAGCATGAGAACACAGCTCTATGCGTATGCAGGATACGGCAAAGCCAACAAATACCTGAAGAACGACGGAGACTTCAATTCCTGGACAGCTTGTTTAGGTATCAGCCACAACTTCTAATCTGATTTTTCTTGCTAGAAAGCCGGCTCGGTGTTCATCGTGCTGGCTTTTTTCTTCTTCTACAGTTTTCGTGCAGATAAAGCTCCAAGTTCGGTTGAAATCAATGTGTTACCGCGATGCAAAAACTAGAGTTTCGCTTTAATCTATCTTAAAATAGAGTTTATTTAAATTTATCTATACTTTTTGATTGATTAGATATGCCTAAAAACACCATGGGAACGAAGCTCCCTCGAAAATTAGAACAAAAAATGGCAATCGTCGGGGAACAGATCAAGCTCGCTCGTTTAAGGCGCGACCTCTCAATTGCTCAGGTAGCTGAACGTGCCACTTGTTCGCCGATGACTATCAATCGAATTGAAAAAGGTTCTCCCACTGTCTCAATCGGGATTTACCTCCGTGTACTCTACGCGCTGCAGCTCGATGACGATATTTTGCTGTTAGCCAAGGAGGATGCCCTCGGACGTACACTGCAGGACCTTAGCCTCAAACACCGTAAACGGGCTTCTAAGAAGGGATAAGTCATGGACAAGCTTTATGTTTATGGAGACTGCGACTGGCTCGAGCGACCTGAACTCATCGGAGAGCTGTCCTTTGAGTCGATTCGGGGCAACGCGGCTTACGGTTTCAGTTACTCCAAGGAGTGGCTATCTGCCCATCCGAATGTCTTTTTGAGCGAGGACCTACAAAACTTTCCAGGTATCCAATACACCCAGCCTCAAAAAGACATTTTTTCGTGTTTTTCTGATGCTTTGCCTGACCGCTGGGGAAGAACTCTTTTGCTCCGAAAAGAACAACTAAAGGCAGCGGAAGAAAAAAGAGCAGTTCGGCGGCTGACATCCTTTGATCTGCTGAAAGGCATAGACGACGCTTCCCGCATGGGAAGCTTTCGATTTGCAGAGACACTCGGTGGTGACTTCATTAATTGCGAAACGGATTTCCGAGTACCTCCTTTCACAAAAATTAACGAATTGTTGTCGGCAGCGCACGAAATAGAGGCCAGCGAGACAAAGAACATTTTGCCAAATGAAAAGTGGATCGATCAGTTAATCCATCCTGGGACTTCTCTAGGTGGAGCTCGTCCCAAAGCTTCCGTTCTAGATGAGGATGGAAGGTTAACCGTGGCAAAATTCCCATCTCGGAACGATAACCATGATGTCGCTCAGTGGGAGCATTTTTCCCACTATTTAGCAAAAAAAGCAGGGATTAATGTTGCAGCGACAAGAACCGTTTCTGCCGGCAACTACCATTTACTTTTGTCGAAGCGGTTCGATAGAACCAATGACGGAAAGCGAATACATTTTGCCTCTGCTCTAACACTGCTCGGGTTGAACGATGGTGATAACGCTTCATCCGGCTACGGCTATCTCGACATTGTTGATTTCATTATTCAGCACGGCAGCAACATTGAAAGGAATCTTGAAGAACTTTATCGTCGCGTGGCCTTTTACATCATCATCGGCAACGCGGACGACCATTTCCGCAATCACGGTTTCCTGCTTACTGAGAAGGGCTGGGAGCTTTCTCCCGCCTATGATATCAATCCGACAACCTCAGAACAGCAAAGTCTATTGATCAATCGTTTCACGAATGAAGCCGATTTAGGACTTCTACTAGATGCTGCTCCCGACTTTTTGATTCCTCAACATACCGCAAAAAATATTATCGACAACGTAAAGACGGCTATGACTTCATGGCGCACCGAAGCAAAAAGATTCTCTCTCCCTCAGCGAGATATCGATACTTTCGGACCACGAATCGACAAGTGGCTGAAATAGGAGAAGTAACGTATGCAAAAAGAAATCCTGAAAACCTTGGGACAAATTGAAGTACAGCACAACGTCAAAATTCTCTACGCCTGCGAATCAGGTTCCAGAGCGTGGGGCTTCCCTTCGCCCGATTCCGATTACGATGTCCGCTACCTCTACCTCCGCCCTCTTGAATCGTACCTAAAGCTTTTCGCTGAGCGTGATGTGATCGAAGGTCCGATTGACGAAGTCAAAGATTTTGTCGGCTGGGATCTCCAGAAAGCGCTCAAACTTCTGATGAAGGGAAACGCGCCGCTAATTGAATGGCTTCATTCGCCTATCGTTTACAGAGACAACTTGTGGCTTAGAGAAAATCTCACCAAACTTTTCAACAATAACTCTAACTTTGATGCGCTTTATCGTGGCTATTTCGGCTTGGCAATGAACAACTTCAAGGCTTACCTCACCGGAGAAACTGTAAAGCCCAAAAAATATCTCTACGTTCTTCGATCTATCTTGGCCTGCGAGTGGATCAAAAAGAAAAACTCCATTCCTCCGGTTTTGTTTCGCGAGCTTTATGAAGAGCTGTTACTTCCTACGGCTCCTATATATTCGGAACTTGAAAAGCTCTTGAAAATCAAAGTTGAAGACAAAGAACGATCCGCCGGCGCCCATTTTCCTGTCGTCGATAAGTTCATAGACGATTTTTTCAAGGAGAGCAAACAGCAATTTTTCTCATCCAAGGATCCGGTGAACGCTGATGAATACGACAAATTTTTTCTTGAGTGTCTGCGCCGAGAAAACTAACGTCCTTCCATTCTGTTCGTCAGTAAGGATTGGATATTTTCGCAGGAGGCGTTAAAGTACAAAGTACCTGGTACTCATAGAATCTGTCATGTTTGCCGTCTTTGTCATCCTTCCGCAGTTCTGCCTGATCCTTCTTGGTTACCTCCTCACCAAGCGTCCTTCTTTTGCCAAAAAAGATTTCTGGAACGTTACCGAGAAGCTTGTCTTTTATGTTCTGTTTCCTCCTTTGATCTTTCTTTCGGTTGCAAAGGCAAACCTCCAAATCGGACAGTGCAGTTACTTTTTGCTGATATCGATATCAGCCATGAGCGTTGCGGTGATTACTGCTTGGCTGGCGAATTTCTTAATTAAAGAGAGCCAGTGGACAAAATGGTCGATATTCCATTGCGGATTCCGTTTCAATACTTACATCGGCTTTGCTATTTGCTCAACGCTTTTCGGGGATAAAGGCATTGCCTACCTTTCTCTATTAATCGCGTGCTGGGTGCCAATCAGTAATGTCATCGCGACCGTGGGACTGGTTCACGCCTCAAGACTGAGCGGCTCGGAAAACAGCGGTAAAAGAAAAAATTTCCTCGTCGCCGTTTTCTCCAATCCTCTGATCTTGGCAACGCTCTTAGGTCTCGTTTGCAACTCTTTCAGCATTGAGCTTCCTAAACTGCTCGAGGACGTTCTTAAACCTTTGGGTCAATCTTCTCTTGCCTTAGGTCTCATCTGCATCGGCGCAGGCCTCAAAATCAACGACCTCAAACGCTACCTTCAGCTGATGATTGTCGGAAGCCTGCAGCGACTCATGGTCGTCCCGGCTGTTGCGCTCGCATTTGCTTTTGTTTTCCAACTGCTTCCTTTGGAAAGCTGTGTTCTTCTGCTCTTTGCCGCTCTTCCGACCGCTCAGTCCTGCTACGTTATGACAGCATCTATGGGCGGAGACTCTGCGGCAGTCGCCGATTTAACGAGCGCTCAAGTGATTTTTTCGCTTTTAACGCTTCCGTTCTGGATCAACGTTATGCTCAAATTTTTCCCGGTCTAAAAAACTGCGCGGCCGGAAGAAGAATCCTTTAAAGAACGAATCGTCTTCATAGTCGCGCTGACTGATCTCAGAATTAGAAAACAACAACTATCTTCGGTTATTTACTCAAGGATTTAGCGAAGAAAATGCTGAGCTTTTCGATATTCGGACTAACGAACTCAGATTTATCGTACATTGCAAAGTGCGTTGCTCCCGGAACTACCACTAATTCTTTAGGTTCCTGAGCTCGTTCATAGGCCTCCTGACTAAACTTCAGCGTTTGTGCCTTTTCTCCGGCAATCAGCAAGACAGGACGAGGCGATATTTTTTCCATGTGATCGAGCGGATAATAGGCCATATGCAATCCGATCGAAGACAGATGGAACTTATTTGTTGCATTGGGATGTGCCCCGCGGGCCTCTCTGTAGTAGCTGTAAGCTTCTTTCGTAAAAGCATCCGTTTTGTCCGTCCAGTCTTTTTTGTCCGGCAGGAGCGGCAATACGACAGGTTTCTTTCCGCCCTCTTCTTCAGTCCATTCTTTTGCTGCTGCGTTCATCGTTGTCTGACGCATTTCCGCTGTGACTTCCGCACCGGCAATTCCGTTTCTAGCTGCGCCCCCGATGTCATAAGCGACCACCGTTGCGACGGCCTTAACGCGAGGATCATCCTGAGCCTCGTGCAATGTGTAACCTCCGCCGGCACAAATGCCTAACGTACCCACAGCGCTGACATCCTTTCTGCCGGAAAGATAGCTGACCGCGCTTCGAATATCGTTTACACGTTCTGCGGGATTTTCAAGATCTCTAGGTGTGCCTTCGCTCTTTCCATAGTGAGAAGCATCGTAGGCAAGCGTAATGAAACCTTTCTTCGCGAGCTGCTGTGCATAAAGCCCTGCTGTCTGCTCCTTAACACCGCCCCACGGATGGCTGACGACTACTGCCGGATATTTCGACCCTTCCTTATATAACGGTGGTAGGTAAAGGTTTCCTGCAATCTTGTTACCGGCAGAAAGGAACGAAACCGGAGATGATCCTTGTACATTGATATTGTCTGCAACAGTTCCGGCGGACACTCCGGCGGCAGCACAGGCTCCGATACACGAAGCCATAAGAACATTTTTTACTTTGGACATGTTGAACCTTCTTTTAATAATCACTATTAATAAGATTTAATGAAAACGACTCACTCAACTTTGCGAAACCGGCGCCTGTCCGCAGTCAATTGAAGATCAAAAACTTCTTTCAAGAATGAATCTTATTCTTCTGAGAGAATTATTTGAAATATTGATTTTTTATGCATTTCGATAACAAAAATGCATTCTTTTCGCTTACGCTGTTTGTGTCTTTTCGATCCCGGCGTACCTATCGCCTTGTATCGGGATTTGGAAAATCTTATCTTCAAGCTCCCTCCATTCTTCCTCAGGCACTTCAAAACGAATGGATTGGATGTTTTCCAGCAAGTGGTCGTATTGAGTCGTTCCAGGGATCGGTATGACATTTGCTTTTCGGAGCAGCCACGAGAGCGTGACTTGGACCGGACTCATTCCATGTTCTGCACCAAAACGCTCGATACATCGAACAATAGCCAGATTCTGTTGAATAGCTTCAGGAGTAAACCGCGGCAGCGAAGCTCGGTTGTCATTCGCCGCAAAAAACTTTGTATTCGGAGTGATTGCCCCGCTCAAAAATCCTCTGTTTAACGGACTATAGGGAACGAAAGCAACGCCCAGGTTCCTCAGCAAAGCCAAGACGGCTGTTTCTGGTCTTCGCCACATAAGGTGGTATTCACTTTGCACGGCCGTTAAAGGACAAATTTCATGGGCTCGTCGAATAATTTTCGGAGAGACCTCGCATAGACCCCAGCCGCGAATTTTTCCTTCTTTAATTAGCTCTGAACATGTCCTTGCAACCTCTTCGATCGGAACTTCAGGATCTAACCGATGTTGGTAAAAAATATCAATTCGTTCACGCCGCAGCCTCTTGAGTGACTCCTCACAAACTTTGCGAATATGCTGTGATGAACTATCCAAACCGCCGGGCACCCACTTTCCATCAACAATTTTGTGGCCGAATTTTGTGCAAATTAGAATATCTTCTCTTTTTCCAAAAGCGTCTCCCACAAGAATTTCATTATTAAAAGGACCGTAGATTTCGGCAGTATCAAAAAGATTGATTCCAAGATCTGCCGCCTTTCTTAATAATTGGATCATTTCGTTTCGGTCTTTTGGGATACCACGATGATGTGTCATTCCCATAGCGCCGAACCCAAGGCAAGAAACTTCCTGGATATGCTTGCCGAATTGAAGATTTTTAGTATGTGGAACCTGGAAAAACATGGGGTTGAGGTGGTTTGTCATGTTATCGCCTTTTACTTTAAGAAGAACGGCGGGGTTTAATTGAGAGGAACAAAGAAAAGGTTCTATTTGCCTAATTTGTCCTATCTTAGATGGCCCCTGGGTCTCAGAAACAATTGTAGGGTTGACTATCGATTTATTTCCAATATTTATTTAAAATGGGGAACGATCATTTTTATTTATAAGTAAGATCATGGATCTCAAAGTTCTCAAATCATTCATCACCGTCTGCGAAACAGGAAACATCACACGGGCCTCAGAACGCCTTTTCATCTCGCAGCCTGCCCTGACCAGACAAATTAAAGATCTAGAGGAAGAAGTCGGAAGCATTCTTTTTGACCGGAGCACCCGCGCCCTTTCTCTGACTGAGAGCGGTCATCTCTTTTATGCAAAAGCCCAAGAGATCCTAGGTTTAGTAAACAGCGCCAAAAAAGAACTTGCCGAGAAAGGAAATTTTTTGAGAGGAACCATCAAGGTCGGAGCCGTCGAAACTTCCCTCATGAAGTTCCTCGCTCAAAAAATGAAGGCTTTTAGAGAAACGCATCCGCATGTTCTGTTTGAACTTTATTCGGCCGACGGTGATGACCTCAAAAGATCTCTCGACGAGAACATATTAGATATTGCTTTCCTTCTCGAACCTGTAGAAATCGCAAAATACGTTCGAACGGTTCTTCCCGGAAGAGAACGCTGGGGTTTGGTCGTCAAAGATAACGACACTTTTAAAGACAAACAATTTCTGACCTACAAGGAAGTCATTCAAACTCCTCTGATTCTTCCCCGCCGCTATATCGTGCTGGAAGAAATCAGCAGCTGGCTTCATGTCCCGGAAAAGGAACTGACCGTATCGGCTTATCACAACCTTCCTTCCAATGCCCTGGACTTAGTGGAGAACGACTTCGGAGGCCTGCTGTGCGTCGAAGGCTCCTTTGAAAACCGTCAGAAATGCGGAATGAAGTTCCTTCCTATCTCGCCGGAGAGGTACTCCGGTCACGTCGCGGTCCGTCGTAAGAACAGACAGCTTTCACGACCGGCTGAACTCTTTTGGGAATCGCTGCAAGATAACGAGTGATCCGACTATCAGTTTCAACCAAAATATATGTTTTGAGCCCAGTCTAGAGCACGTTTCCGACTCTCTGCCAGCTCTGAGCGATCAATCGAAAGCGCTCTCGTCAGCCTCGCTTCCGGCGCCGCGCTTTTAAGGTCGCGGATCGTCCTAGCCAAACCGCCGGTTCCATGAACACAAAACGGTGCGATTGTTTTATTCGCTGTAGGCACTTTGGACAAAAAACTCCCGATTGCCCGAGGAATCGTATAACTCCAGTTCGGAAAACCGAGAAACAGCAAATCAAATTCCGGAAGAGCGGTCGGCCCCGTAAGCTCGGGGGAGATTCTTTCTGTCTTCTCTTCGATCACGCGATCCAGACAATCTTCATAAACGGTTGTGTAGCGATCTTTGACAACAATCGGAAAAACCGGAAGACCTAAATCTTTTCCGATCCAATGCGCGACAAGCGTCACCTGTCCCGGCGCTTTCAGGCTGGCAGAAGTCGTTTCATCAATGTCGGAAGGACGGATTCTTTCTTGGAATGTGTTGTCATACCAAGAAAAATACGCGACGACTGCCCTCTTCCCTCTGGCTTGAGCCATAACAGACGGTAAACAAAACGCCAAAGGCGAAAGTAAAAGATTTCTTCTAAGCATTTATTCTTCTCCGAGCAACTGCGGCTTCTGTAAAAAGACCGACACAAATCATGAAGAATCCGAGTAAGAACACTTCTGTAATGATCAGGACAGGAGGCTTACCGGTTTCAAAGAAAAAGAGGTCAAGGCTGTCCAGCAGAGAAAAAAGCGGTCCCTCATCATCGAAATAACCTAATCCCAGAAAACAGATGGGAATACTCAATAGAGCTCCGAATAACGGCAGATAAGGCATTCGGGTAAAAAGTTTCCGAGCTTTGACGTGGGCGCCGACATGCAGGAAAGTTAGGAAGAACGTGGTGTATCCGAAAAAATGATGTAGATCCAGCATAACCGGCTGGATCGCTTTAATTCTTGCCGCCGGAAGTGCGTAGCGCGAGACCAAGATTCCCGAGATAACCGTACAACAGAAGCTCACCCACAAAACGGCGGTCATTTTCAACTTCAACGGCTGATTACGTAAACCGAACCTCATCATCCCGAACCACCATTTTTGCTTCAACAGATGCTGCACAGCAATCAAAAGAACGATGATCGCCAAGTACTCATGCAGTGATTCTTCCGTTCCGTTAATCCCGACAAGGAATGGAAACGCGGCCAGCAGAGCTGCTTTAACCGAAGTTCCAGCAGTTATTTTCAGCATAAGGGTGCTCACTTAGAAAAATGGAAAGTCACCAAATCATCCATTTCATGAAAAATGTTCAGATTTCCCAGAACACTGCCCATCGGATAGACGGCCATTGTTAAATTCGGCCTCGAGGTCTGCGCATAGAAAAAGGCCACGGTGTGGTTCGTCGGACAATACGTTAATGTGCCGTCCTTGAAGGTGTACTGACCTTCAGAACTGACTTTCATCTTTCCGGGCATGCTCCCGTAGAACTCTCGTCCGCCGAAACGGCCCATAGAGACGGAAAGCGGCAGCTGAGAGTAAAAGAGCTTGGCTTCGGGCGTGGAATTGAGCGCAACCCGGAATTCACGGCGTCCCGCAGTTACCTTGATCAGAACCTCTTTTTGCTGATCCGTTCCAACTGAATTTTGTATTACAGGTTCTTTGACGGACGACTCTTGCGCTGCGCAGAGTCCTACGCAGAAACAAAGAAGGGAAGTACAGGCAACAACAGAACATTCCTTGACAAACATTTTCTTTCTCCTTAGAGGGATAGAAAAAGTTTAGGAATTTTCTTTATTTATATCAAATAGTTATTTTGAATTGGATACTATTCATTTTTTGTATAGATTGATTTTCTACACTTCTCTAAAAGCCTTGTAAATATTTACCATTCATCCTGTTGCGCCGTTTAAAATTTAAAGATTGGACTCAGGAAAAAATCACTTAAGGAGATTTGCTAAATGAAGAAACCCGTCAAAGTCGTCGTTACCGGAGCTGCCGGTCAGATCGGCTACTCTCTCCTCTTCCGTATCGGCGCCGGTGACATGCTCGGCACAGACCAGCCTATCGATCTGATGATGCTGGAAAGAAATAACGAACAGTCTCTCAAGAACTCCCGCGGCGTCCAGATGGAACTCGATGACTGCGCATTCCCGCTCTTGAACAGCATTACCGCAACGTCGGATCCTTACGTTTGCTTCAAAGATGCCAAAATCGCACTCTTAGTCGGTTCCCGTCCGCGTACGGCCGATATGCAGAGAGCCGACCTTTTGGCCGCCAATGCGCAAATCTTCGTTGAACAGGGTAAGGCAATGAATGAAGTCGCCGACCGCAACATCAAAGTTCTGGTCGTCGGCAACCCCTGCAACACCAACGCCTACATCGCTCGTCGCTGCGCTCCGGATCTCAATCCCCGCAACTTCACTGCCATGATGCGTCTGGACGAAAACCGCACTCTGACTCAAGTTGCTCAGAAGACCAATTCCACCGTCGCTCAGATTTCCCAGCTCGCCGTTTGGGGCAACCACGGCGGCACGATGTTCCCGGACTTGACCAATGCCACCGTTGCCGGCAAGCCTGCGTTGGATCTGATCACTGAAGACTGGTACGTTAACGAACTGATCCCGACTGTCGCCAAACGCGGCAGCGCGATTATTCAGGCTCGCGGCCATTCTTCCGCTGCCAGCGCTGCGAACGCCGCTATCGACCATATCCATGACTGGGTATTGGGCAGCAACGGTGAATGGGCCACAATGGCTGTTCCTTCCGACGGTTCTTACGGTATTCCTGAAGGCCTCACCTTTGGTATGCCTGTCATCTGCAAAGACGGCGACTACGAAATCGTTAAGGGCCTTGAACTGAACCAGTTCCAGAAAGACCATATCGCTGCAAACATCCGCGCTCTGGAAGAAGAACGCGCCATTGTTGATGAGATCATCGCTAAGGCTTAATTTGCCTTAATCGCATTAGGGCCGCTGATGCGGCCCTCTTCTTTTATGAATACTGTCATCTTCGATACCAACCTCCTGCTCGACTTCTTTGTTTTCCATAACCCGGAGACCTCTGTCCTTTGGATCGCGGCAAAGGAGAGTAAATTCAAGACGGTCACCTGCGAAGGCGCAGTTTCCGAACTCGAGGATGTCTTGAAAAGACCTCAATTTAGAATTTCGGCTGAGCAGCTTGAGTCGATTAGAGAAGAATTTTTAAGTGTCGCTGAGATTTTGCCAATTACGACAGAAGCAAAAGCCAGATGCAAAGATCCTTTGGATCAGAAGTTCATCGACTTAACATTAAGCTGTTCTCCGGGCCTGCTCATCTCCAAAGACAAGTTGGTATTGAGATGTGCCAGGCACTTAAGGCCGCTCGGAAGCAACATCCTGCCGCCTGAGAAGGCGATCGCTTTTCTCTTAACAGATAACTAAAAAGGAAACGAATTTTTGATTTCCGTTTCCTCTTTTCCTTCTTAAAGTGTTGCTGTTTTATCGGCTTTTTCTGCAATCTCTGCGTTAAACGCTTCGATCTGTTTGACGCAAGCTAAATAATTCTGAGAAAGTTTAAGGCCGTCCCAACTTGGGAATTTTCCTCTCGGCTGAATGCGGGCCACTCTTTCATCAAATGCCTTGGTGCGGATCCAGCGCTGATTTTCTAAAACAGTTTTTGCGCTTTCCGGATCGTTGCAGATCAAAATCATGTCGCAGCCTGCTGCAAGAGCAGCATCGCTTCGCGCCGTGATTTCGCCGACCTCGGAAGCGCCCTTCATCGAAAGGTCGTCACTGAAGATCAAGCCGTTGTAGCCCAAACGGCCCCTCAGTTCTTCCTGAAGCCACTTCTTAGAGAAGCCGGCCGGCGCCGGAGAAACCTGAGGATAAGTGACATGAGCGGGCATCACGGATGTCAGCAGTGTGCCCATCGAAGCATAAGGAACTTCATCGTTGGTTCTGATGTCCGTCAAAGGTCTGTCGTCAACCGGAAGTTCGACGTGAGAGTCTGCCGTTGCATAACCGTGTCCCGGGAAGTGCTTGCCGCAGCAAGCCATACCGGCCTGAGCCATACCGCTTACCATTGCGGTAGCAAGAATACTCACAACACGAGGATTGCGGTGAAAGGCGCGATTGCCGATGACGGCGCTCTGGCCATAGTCCAAATCTAGACATGGTGCGAAAGTAAAGTCGACGCCGCAGGCTCTTAACTCAGACGCCATCACCAAACCGCAGGCGGCAGTGAGGTTGTGTGCTCTCTGCGGATCCGTATCGTAAAGCTGACCTAAAGAACGCGCTGACGGAATCTTGGTGAACTCTTCTCTGAAGCGCTGAATTCTTCCGCCTTCATGATCCACGCCGATCAACAGAGAGGGATTTCTCAAAGAGTGGATGTCATGCGTCAGGTTATGGAGCTGCTCGCGGTTCTCGTAGTTGCGCGTAAACAAGATGACCATGCCGACCAACGGATTCTGAAGAATTTTGACTTCTTCATCCGTCAGACTGGTTCCGGCGATATCAACTACGACTGGTCCGAGAGGACGATCGACTTTTTCCATGGTTTATTCCTTTTCAATCACAACCATCGCCATTGCTGACGAATCCGTGTCACTTATAGAGACATGACACTTTAATCCCTGATTCTTAATTTGTACGGCCAGCTTGCCCGAAAGTTGGACATAGGGCGCGCCGAGCTCGTTATTTAAGATGCTGATATCCGAAAAATTCACGGCGCCTCGAAATCCTGTACCAAGCGCTTTAGAGAACGCCTCTTTTGCAGCCCAGCGGCTCGCAAGATAGCGATATCCTCTTTCTTCAGAGGCAGAACGGCGCACTGCATAAACCGGCTGCTCAAACTGCGAGAGCACGGTTTCGCAAAACTTCGGTTGCCTTACACAAGCCTTTTTGATGCGGGCAATATCAACAATATCACAGCCGATTCCGCTGATCATAGCTAATCTTCCCTCGGCTCTTCACCGTAAGCATCGTCCAGCGGAATGCCGGGCAAGCTCATGAATCCGAAAGAAACTGCCGTAATCGCACCGAGGATGCCCCAGACGATCCAGTTCGGAGGCAAACCGAGTGTGAACTCAGCAAGCAGATAGAAGATTGCTACCTGAGGCAGGACAGCCCAAAAGACAGGTTTTCCGTCATCATGCAAGCGACGAACGGAGATCGTAAAAGAAGGCACGGCAATATAGAGCCAGCCGCAGAGAACCAACCCCACAAACACCAGAATAGTGTCGGTCGTCGTATCTGAGATCACCATCAGCAAAGCCAAATAACAGACGGCAAAGGCCCAGAATCTCCAGAATCTTCCCAAGCCGGTACGGCCCTGCAGTTTGGCGTAATTGCGCGTCATGTCGTCATAAAGTTCGCGGACATGAAGCGGCATTCTGTCGCGGTAAGACTCGAGTTCAAACGGATTTTTTCCCGGGGTCGGATTCTTCATCAAATTTAGGCGCGGAGACCCCTGCCTTCAGGCAGGGGAGGAAGCGCCTCCTCCTTTCGAATTTCTGTTAAATAGGTTTGTCTCTTTTCCAGCAGATGCAGCTTCTTGTAGCTGATGCCTGCCGAAATGCGGGTTCCGTCTAGCTTTCGAACATCGAAGTACCCTGATGATCGACGACCGAAAATGAAGCCTTCTTCTCCCTTGCAGGCAACCTTGTCAAAAAGACGGAAGCCTTTGATCTCAAAGGGAGCCTGATTGCGCTTTCGAAGCCCGTGTTTGAGGATGGAAAGCTTGTGGATCTGCCGGTTATTCCGACGCGTCTGCTTCTGGAAGAAGAATTCGCCGAGCCTTTTGGCGCCGAGATTGCCGGCGATGCAGAAAGCATCCGCACAATGCGATTTGGCAATGCCGTTCGAGATCCGCGCGTGCTTGGTCCGGTAGCCATAGGTGTTGTTCACTTCCAGCTCAGGATGCGAGGCCTTCAGGCGGTTCAGCACCTCCCAGCGCATAAGTCCCATAAAGGCTTCCGCCCGGAACGATTGTCCGCGCTTTGTCTTCAGCGTGATTTCGCCGCGGTGAAGCGCCTTATGGCACGTCTCACAAAGCGTAATCAGGTTGCCCGGCGAATCTCCGCCCGTGCGTCTGCTTTCCAGATGATGAACATTAAGCACCGGGTCTTTCGATCTGCCGTGACAATGCTGACAAACGTGCCCGTCTCTGAAAAGAACATACTCGCGGACGTTCCAGAAGGCGAGCTGTTCTCCCTCTTGGTACTCTTTCCCTGCAATGTCTGGATTCTTCAGCAGCTGCATGTCGAAGGATGCCGTTTCCACGGTGATCTTCGTGACCGGCAGCAGTCGAAGAACCGTTTCTATGCGCGATAAGTGCGCGTTGATTCGGTTTTCAACCGACGGTGCAAGCCAGCCTTTGCGCTTGG
>ERZ791903.949-NODE-949-length-32413-cov-3.388436_pt1 | contig 32413 bp, 26 predicted proteins | sample MGYA00510148_ERZ791903 | MGnify/ENA primary metagenome ERZ791903 (study PRJEB30046, sample SAMN00792080) | human gut metagenome | study: EMG produced TPA metagenomics assembly of the A metagenome-wide association study of gut microbiota in type 2...
AAAGTTATTAGTGTTTTCCCCTCTTCTCCTTTCTTTATCACATTCTTTTTAATCCCATTTTCAATAGAATTCAGCTACTTATATTTAATTAAATGTAATTTCTAAATTATCTTTGTATGATTTTTACAACAGCCTTTTCTATGATTTTGTTTCGATGCTTAGAGAAAACAACCGAATTTCAATCGAAGGAGAGAACTCTTTGGGGTGTTTTAATTTTTCTCTTAATTTTTATTTAATCAAATTAACAAAGGTCGTTCGTGAATTGGTATCAACAAACTAAGATTAAAGTGTTAATGGAATCTAAGTAAGTTATTTGTCGCTCCAAAAAGAAAGAAAAAATTACTTATGGAGAGATGATTTTGCAAACAGTTAGCAAAACTTAAGATTCCAGAGAATCTCCCTCCATTGTTCCCATCTTTTAGATTTCTTAAATTAAGATCAGTCATTATATTGACGTCTATTCAAATGGTTAACGCTAAAGTTTTATTCAATTTCTCCAAGGAACACACTCACTAGTTTTTCTCTTTATCTCCAACAGCAACACGCTCTGTCACAACGAAAAGCAGACAGCATCATTGGAATAATGACTACAGATTGCTTATCTATCTTTGTACACAACTGATTATTTGACGAATTATCTTCTTAACGCCTGCAAATCTGACGCTCAATGCTGGATCCGCAACTAATCCCGAAGTAATCATTTAGATATTCATTCCAACGTTCACTTTAATTAAAGGTACAGGAATTGCGAGGACTGTTTCTGCTTATCTCTTAACTTATCCTAAACCATGAATGCGCTGCCTTTTAACCTTTCTGATCCATTTCGGAAATGCTTTAATGGTCTTATCTTTGACTCACGGCTCTGTTAGGAAGACATGAAAGAGCCTGTGGTAAATAGAGTGCAAACAAAACCAGTACGATTTAATCTTCAGGTGAGATTTATTGTTTCATTTGAATTAATAGAACATGAATTTTCAATGATACTCGCCGTCTCTAGTTAATTTATTAACATTGTTCCTCATTCAATCTCAGCACCACCAATACAACTTAACTTTATGTTTTTACAGAATTAAATTAGAAGTTTGTACATATACATAACAACAATATAAGTAATTCATTGCAAGAAATGTATTTATAAGTAAAGTCGAAGCGTAGAACTGTTTCTATCCCTCCCCTCCTTAACCTTCCAAGAACCTCACGGTTTTTAATTATCCAAATGACCAAAAATCCTACTAAAAACTACAAGTTATGTGCTAAAGGGCCACATAGACCGCTTAAACCAACCTCTGTAGAGTTACGTCTCAACAAGGAACACTTCTGAGGTTCTTCGAAAAAGAACCGAAGAAAAACTCCAGAAAATCAATAGATGATCTGTGGTCCGTTTTTTGTTCTGATTCTCTCTTTTTAATAATGGTTAATAGAAAGAATCAGCTATTGAGCGAAAGCTCAAAAAACAAGACCGAGGGTAATGCCGGTTGAGACCGGCGCCAAATTCAGAAGGTAAAACTTTTAAATTTGAACTCACGGCCGTTTGTAAAAGGTCAATTAAAAGACCTAAACAGACGGATCGGAAAATTGTCTGGAAACAGGATGAACTTTTCAGGCTCTCATCCGATCAATTCCAAAGCATCTTTGAGGTTCCACAAAGATTCTTCGAAGTGCTTGAGAAGAGCTTGCTCCTCTTAAGAGCTGCTTAACAGCTGACCTCACCGTATTGAACGTCCTGCTCCGGACGGAGGAAAGCTGGTGAACTTCTCCTCGCGGTAGAAGTTTTAACGAGCAATTTTGATTTCGGATCTTGCTTCCCGAGATCAACACTTCGAGGCGGCGTTTGCCGTGCTGAGGAAAAATCGACCTTGTGTCGAAATTGCGCTGATTGCTTTCTGGTAAGGAGACAAGAAGCGCAGAGGAAAATTTAGAGAGACCGAAGACGGATGCTTCCGGGATTTAAGCCCGGCGCGGCAGAAAGTCAGTAAAGGAGAACGTGGTTAAGAGGATGTGTATTGCCCATCTGAATCTCCTCCCTCCCCTTTAATGATCGACTGCACGGTTTGGCGGCAGGCGTCTTTCTGAAGCGGTCCTTTTAGGTTGGATTTGTTTAAGGCGAATTTCTAAACCTTTCCTGTATCAGGGTAACGTATACCAAACTGCAGAAAAGGCGATGAAAGAGACTTAATCTCGGTTCGAGGTCTTGCCCGTCGATGAAAATCGATTGACCGAAGCCGTGAGGCCGAACCTTCGCTTCAAATTCAAACTTCGGAAAACGTTTCAGACGTCTAAGGGTTCTTGCTCTTCGAGCATTCTCTCTTAATGTTCCGGGTCGGCCGGTCCCGCGAGGATCGGCTAAAGGCCGAATCTTTTTTCAACTGCTAACCATCTGGGTTAGAAATTTTTGTTAAGTGTCTTTTGAAATGGTCGAATCAACGTTTGTGTAGTGATGGTAATACGCTGCTGTAAAGTCAGTAAAACTAATAGAAATAAAGTGGAAATTAGTTAAATACAAATGAAATTTTTTGCACTATTAGTACAACTATCTGCACTTGTAGTATTACTTTTATTACTAAATTGGTAATGTGGATTAAAGCATATTATCCCATAGCTAATTAGTTGTAACCCTGTCATGATTGTTTTTAGTATTGTTTGAAACAAACAAAAAACAGAAATAAATCATAACTGAGGGAGTTTTTTACCTCTATGCATGAATTAATGCAGTTCTCACTCACTTAACAAAACTTTCTACCTAAAGCTAGCCATAACTATCCCCCGGCAATTTTTATAGGGTGATCATTAATACGTTGTAACGATATTTTCTTAACCCTATGTGGGAGATGCAATATGAAGAAATTCGTATGTCAAATTTTTAACAAGAACTGCCTTGAAACGGGGTTGAAGCCTGATATCCCCACAATCAACGCAGCAGCGCTGGAATATGTAAAACGCTTTCCTCTCTTTAATGTTCCTGCTGTTGCTTTTTCCGACAGCGATTTTGATGAGACCATTGCCGCCTACCTTCCTTATCCGATCGTGAAGGTAGTACCGCTGGGTAGAACTCCGGTTGAATCTAAGAAAGTTTTTCCTTCCATTAAGGATTGCATCCTTCTTCTTAATGCTTATGCTCAGGGCGACCAAAAACTCTACAACAAATTGGAAGATCGTTTTATGAAGCCTTCCAAGATCGCTTCACGCAGGCAGTTCATGGAGACCGTTATTGCTTGGGCTTTCATCTTCTTCTACTTAAAGATCAGAAGAGATCATCGTTATTTCACAGCCCTTTCTTTCTTGCTCTCTTCCCATACGCTCTTGAGCTATGTGAATCGTTTTGAATTCGTCTTACATGAGAAAGATGTAACTCCGGAAGAAGCAGAAGAAATGCAGTCTCGCCGCATCTGGAGAACTCTGTCTGTTTTGAAGGATCCTATCCTTCTTAATCCTCATTTGAATCAGTTCCTCTGTGAACTTGCTCCTCACGTCCACAAAGAAGAATTCCCGATGGTTGCCCTGGAGCTCATCCCTGAGCTTTACGATTCTGCCGGAGAACCCAAGGGGAAAATTGACAGCTACATGAATGGAGCCCTGGACGACTTTGCTAAGCAGTATGCTGCTGAGTCCGGTGTCAGTCTCTCTAATCCTTCTTCCGCTGTTTTAAACAAGAACCGCGGAATCAGCAAAGGAAGAGCGAGCGGTTATGGGATGGATATCCCTGTCGGTATCTCCAACAAAGACTTTATCTACGCTTTTGTCGACGTTGTCAGTTTGATGTCCTTTGTGGTTAAACGTCGATTTGGTTTGAAGAATAAGCTAAGCGCTTTGTTTGTTCTTTACACACTACAGCATCTGCCCTTCTTTAATCTTCAAACAGACTTCCGCAACATCAAGACTTCCAGGCTCTGGCCAGTTTTGATGCACAAAGACGGTCAAACATCGGTCATCGCTGCGCCGGGACCGCTTGTCCACTTTTCTACGGCTTCATTGGTTGGTCACGGACCTTTTGATTATCAGAGTTGGACAGCTAAAGGCTGTCCAAAGAATCTTGCTCCTTTTAATACTCCTAAAGGCTTTCAGAAAGATGCCCGTAAAAGTCTCCGTCAGTTAAACCAGTGCTGCAATTCTTTCCTTAAGTCCTTCCTTCATTACCACCATAACAATGGCTAAACGTTCTATGCCCCTCGCCGATTGTCTGAGGCCTTTTAACCAATCTGATCGCCGTAAAGTTCAGCCATTGATCAATGAGCTGAGACAGGCGGTCGGAGACGATCATCTGCTTGGAATACAAACCGAGCTTTTTGATGTCTTGGTAAAGATCGTCAGTAATTTTCCCTTGAACTCCGGTTCGGGCTACTTTTGGGCGGGAAGCTACATCGATTTCTCTTTGAAGTTAAGCCGCATTGCTCTTAATCTTCTGCGTCAGCGCATCCAGTTCTTCACGATGCCGCTGGCCCAGAAAGAGTTTGAGACTCAGCTTTTAAAACTCTTGGTTCTAACCATCTGTTTCTTCCTCAACTTACGCATTACGGCAATGACGTTCTGTGTGGCTGCAGAGAACGGAGATGAGTTTCGGTTTGAAGTGCCCTATGAAGACTGGTCCAAGGAGCACGAGGGGCAGGAACTTACGCTGTACCACAATGTCGACCCCGATCCTGAGGCTGCCGCCGGCAACATCAATCGTCTCGTCCTTAAATATCTTCCGGAATCTCTCCAAAAGCGCCTTGCAAAGAGCTTTAAGCGAGGATACCTTGCGCTGCTTTCCAAATTTATCCGCGGAGACGTCGGAAGTATTTTGAAGGATGAATTCATCCTCATCTTAATTTCTCAAGCAGAATCCATTCTCAGAGAACAGATGACGATTGAATTTGCCCGACAAGGAGAAGAGCCACCTCACTATATTCCTTCAATCCTAAGCTGGGCGATTTGCGCCCTGCTCGCAAACGAACTTTCTCCGGAAGCAGCGCTTAGGAAGTCAGATGCGATAGGGAATAAAGAACCTCTTCAAATCGTTGCACGTGCAATCACGTGCAAAGACGGAGAAATCTATGCCGTCATCGAATATTTCTTTCCTCTCTTAACGGCCAAGCTTCAAGAACTCTTTCCTCGCCAGACATGGCGAGAGAAAGAAGTTCTCAGAATGTGCTGTCAGTGCGGGATCTTTGACTTAAAAGAAGGCGCTACTTTTGAAGAAGTCGCTAACCGCATTGAAATTTATAAGAAATGCGGAAAAGAGGTCGTCTCAACTCCGGTACAAGGTCTTCGGTTTAATAATTTCCTTCTTTATGTAGCAAAGGACAGTTATTTCGGGAGAACTGTTCAATCTCTCCAAGCTAAACATTCCGTCAATGCTAATGATAAGAAGCTGAAAGAGCTCGGTCTCTACAAGCCTGTTGCTAAATGGCAATGGCAAGACAAGAAACTGATGATGGAACGTTTGAAGCCCTACTTTGAAGAGGTATTAGCACCAAAAACAGATGAAGATAGGGAAAGGAGAGAATTCTTTGCTCAATTGATGGAAAAGGCCCGCAAGCGTTGGAAAGAAGAAGAACGAGCCCTTAAAGAAGCTGAAGAAGCAAAAGTGCCTCCGGCAATTCTCGCTCAGCGTAAAGCCGATTTAGAGCATGCTTTGCACGCATTCGAAGAAGCGAAAGAAAAATTTGACTGCGAATTCAACGTAAAGAAGAAACAAGCCAAAAACAAAAAGGCGAAGTCCAAGGAAGCTGCTGTCAAAGCAGCTTCTGAAGAAGCGTTTACCGAAACTACTAAAACTGAAGAACCTGCAAAAGAAATGTCTAACACAAACTTAATCGTCGTTCAGAAGTCCAAAGAACCCCCTGTTCCGATGATCCAAACCTCGCACGCAATTAAAGCATCGTGCAAACTCGTCTTTAATGCTCTTTGTCATGACACCAGCAGATTCTTCAAAGGTGTCGGGGAATGCTTTTCTGTGCACAGTTGGCTGGCTAAACGCGGCTATCGACTCGTGAAAATCGATACTGAAGAATCCTCTCCTTCTAATGCTCAAAAGAAGTCTGAAGTTAAACAGATTACTTGTGAGTCTAGGGAGGCCGGCAATGAAGAAAACTCTTCTTTAATCGTCAGTCCGGCCACTGAAGCTCCGGACGCTGAAGAGCCAGCCTCGACCGTCCAGGAGACACAGCACGAAGATATAGGCGTTCAAACCGTTGAAGAAAAGTCCTCTGAGGTAAGCAAAACTGCTACTTCTCAAAACACAGCTCCCGTTCCCGCCGAGGCAGTTGAACAGACCTCGACTGAAGAACCTTCGAAGATAAGCAGAGAAGTGGCTAATCCAGACCTTCAGCAGAAGTTAGTCCAACGACTTAATGAGGCTGTAGAAAAATCCGACATCCATCCGGAAAAACTTGCAGACATGGAAATGGATGCTGAACTCAAGAGACTGGCTTCTTTGAAGAACAAGGATAAATCCGACAACTTGTCGGACAGCAAGTCTTCGCAGGAAGCAATGGCTAGATCTCAAGAAAATGCGGCGGCTAACGTTGTCCAGCAAACCGGACCATCCTCCTCATCTAATGTTCAAAGCAAGTCTGACAAACTCTCTGATTCTAAGAATCCGTCTGTCGACTCCCCATCCGAAACGTCTTCTGTTTCTGATGCAGAAAAGCCTAAAGCTAAACGCGGCCGCAAAAAGAAAGTGGATACCCAAACCGCTAATGCAGCTGAGAATGCAGTCACTGCTCCGAAGGTCGAACAACCTGAAAATCAAGAGGCCTCAAATAAAGCAAAAAAATCTGCCTCTGCTGCAAAACCTAAAGCAAATACAGCGGCGTCCAATCAGCCGAAATCAAACGCAGCACCTTCTGACCAGAATCCTCCGAAAGCTAAACGTGGTCGAAAGCCAAAAGCTCTTCAGTCTGCTAATTCTCAGGCATCCAACGCAGCCGCTAAGTCAAAGGAAGTTTCTGTTGTCCCAACTGCCAAGGCCAACAAGACTGCAAAGACAGCTAAATCCGCTGCTCAAACAAAAACTTCCGTCAAACCTGCAGCAAAGACAACTAAAGCCACGACTCAAGCTAAAGCAGAAGTCAAGCCGATGTCTAAAACTCCCGCAAAGACGCCATCTTTAGGTAAGTCTTCGGCTAACGCAATACAAGCACCGTCCTTCTCTTAATTCTCAAAACATTCCAAATCGACCGTTTTTACGGCCGATTGGGGGAGTTTTGTACCTAACGAATACCTATTGAAGCTTTTTACTATGGCCACACTCCACTTACCTTCTCGAGACAAGGTCATCTTGAGCCGTTCGGAAACCAGAAAGAAATTCGACGAATTGTCGGACTGGGACAAAATGATGCTGTCCAGGGCAGCCATGAGAGCCCTCTTCATGGACAATCCGGACGTCATTCTCACGATCGACAAATTAAAGGTGATCTCTCGCGACCATAAACATCCTCAAAACCGTAAAGATCCATACGGCAGGAAGATCTGGTATCTGCCGATCCGTTACCTGAGACCTGAGTACGAATACACCGTAAAACCTAAAAAGAAGCCGACTTGGGAAGAAATGGCTAAGGAATACAGGTCAAAGAGGAACAAATCTTCCAGGTGTGTTACTTCAGCGCAGAAGGAAAACAGAAAGATCCAGCTCTGCCATCGCCATTTCTATGTCGATGAATACATGGAGCTCATGGCCACAAAAGCCAAAAGAGATCGCCTTAAACGTATGCAGACTCGTGAGCCCTACAAGTACACCAGAAAGATCGTCTTAAAGCTCAGTAAATCAGACAAGCGCACAAGAGAGCGCGAAGTACTGAAGAAGATGAGCCAGACCTACACGGCCCACGAAATCATTACGTATCAGAAATGGTACGAGTGGAGAGAAAAGGCCAGAAAGCTCCTTCCCTTAAAGGCCGAATACTTCAACCAGTGCCTGAGACGCTATCGGAACAAGGCGTTAAGCCGCGGAGAAAAGTTTTCTAAAGTCCGTCCGCTTAAACCTTGTCTTGATCTTAACCACGAAGTCTATTACCGCTCCAAGCGAGACAAATACATCCCGCTCGAAGTCTTTAACCATACTTTTAATCCTTTTCCTAATGTTCACCATTCGAGAAGATACTGCTATCCGGAGGCGCCGAAGCCATCCGTACAGACGATCCCATGAGTTAGCTGCGGTGTTTCCGTGGTTTGCATCGTCTGTCTATCTGGTATTTCTGGGCTATCAAAACATCCTTCCCTTAAATCTCAGTGTGGCTTTGTTGTCTTTAACGCTTGGGATGGGTGCCTACCGCTTGTCTAACGGGCTGCACATTCTGAGGGCCAGGAGTCTGCTCTCCGGCAGACGAATGGAGCTCATGAAGTTTTCCAGAGCGTTAGAGGACTTTGACGACAAATCCGTCTGTATCGGGTACGGATTTACGTGGCTTCCGGAACACACGCAGAAGCTCCATGACTTATCTCGCCTCAATATCTCAACCTTAATGCTCCCGTCTTTTATGCATCGTCTCTTTAATCGTCACGACAAGACTCAGCTGCCCGATGAAATCGGCATGCCTTATCTTCACGGGCTGGATACGTCTGAAAAGACCCTGCGCCGAGCCCTCAAAAACTTTGAGGGCGGGTTGCTCATTGTCGGAACGACTCAGGCCGGTAAAGGCGTGATGCTGAACTTCATCATGACGCAGGCCATTCTGAGAGGCGATGCAGTCATCTTCATTGACCCTAAAGGTTCTGACCGCATGTACAAGGCCTTTTGCCGTGCCTGCGAGAAAGCAGGCCGCGGCAAGCCCCTGCGTTTCCATCCCGGAAACCGCTCTAAGACAGATGGGATTCGTTTTGATGTGACGGCAGTCTTCAGCACCGGCGCCCAGATTGCCACTCGCGTGATGTCTGTGGTTCCGGGAGAAGACAACGTCTTCAAGCAGTTTGCCTGGTCCTGTATCAAGACCTTTGCGGACGCCATGATTGAACTCGGAGAAAAGCCTTCTTTGAAGACCTTGTCTCAGAACATCAACAAAGGCATTGAAGATCTTCTCCGAGCCTTAATCCTCCAAGCGGTCAAACAGCATGGGCAATCCGACTGGAGAGAGCAAGCCGAATCTTTCCTGCCTGCAAGAAGAGAAAACTGCACCGACGCCATCCACGAACTTAATGTTCTGGTGTCTTGGTACGAAAACGTACTTCCAACATATCTGCATACGATGGTCGTCGGCGAATGCTTAAAGATCTTCCATCACTCTAAAGAGCACTATTCCAAAATTACTGCAACACTCATGCCGATCTTTGCGATGCTCACCAGCGGCCCTCTAGAAGAATCTTTATCTCCTGATCCGTCCGACGCTTCCGATAAGCGTCCCATCTGGGATATGGAATCTCTCGTTAAATGTAAAGGCGTCTTGTATGTCAATCTCGACTCATTGTCTGACAACATGATTGCCTCTGCTGTCGGTTCCATGCTCTTATCCGACTTAACGGCCTATGCCGGTAAGCGATACAACCTCGGATTAAATGACGTTCGTATTTCGCTCTACGTCGACGAAGCCTCTAACGTGATCAATCAGCCCTTAATTGAGCTTCTCAATAAAGGCGCCGAAGGCGGCGTGTACACCACGATTGCGATTCAGACAGTGCCTGACTTGGCTCATCGCTTGGGTTCCGTCCATGCGGCACGCATGGTGCTCGGCAACTGCAACAACTTAATTGCTCTTCGCTGTAAAGATCGAGAGACACAGAATTTTGTCACTGAGACTTTTGGGAAGACGTATATCCACAACGTCGATACCACGCTGTCGACCCATGCGGATACGCATATCGGCATGCCTTCCTTTAAAGGCGGTGCTTCGCACAAGCGCACGGCAGTGCGCGAAGAAATCATTCCGTCGGAATTTCTCGGCAAGCTCCCGAATGCTCAGTTCTTTGCCTCCCTTGGCGGCGGTCATTTGATGAAAGGTCGCGTCCCCGTAATCATTGACGACGAGGAAAACTAAGATGCTCTCCCGACTCTTAATCCTCTTAATGATCCTTGTCCTGAGTTCCATCATCTGGTGGCCGGGATTAAATGACGCTTCTTCTTTTGAAAACTTGTCAGAGCTCCATCTTAAAGATACGAGCCAAAAGGTCGGATCCTTGTTTGAGTCTCTGACGCCTGTCGTAGACGGCGTCAGCTCTAAAGTCACCGGCGCCTTTAATGCTCTGCTCGGAGACTCGTATCTTCCGTCTACTGATGTTGACGGGCATAAAGATGCGCCGACCAAAGAATTTTTTACGCGTCTTTGGTTCTCGCCCTACTTTATCTCGATGCGGGCCATGCTGGAGATGTCCTGCGTTCGAGGGATCTTGGCGATCGGCTGGGTTGCGTTCTTGTCCCCGCTTCTTATTGCCGTCGTTATTGATGCCTGGGTTGTGAGACGCCTGAAGTATGAGAGTTTTGCAGTGCACCACCCGACGCTTTACCAATTCGCTTTGTCCTCTCCCACCGTTCTTCTGCTCTGTGCTTTTGCCGTGATGCTGATGCCGTGGTTTATTCCGGCTTGGGTTGCTGCCATCTTTTATGTGGCTTTCCTCATATCCATCCATTTAATCGTCTCTAACTTCCATCGATTCGGATAACTTATGAAACGTCTTCTCCTTTTAATGCTCCTTTCTTTTGCCGGAACTTGTGTTTCTGCTGCGGAAGACTGCTTTGACCGAATCGCCAGAGAAAAAGGTCTGGATGCAGATTTGCTTCGCGCCATTGCTTTTGTGGAATCTTCCGGTAATCCGTCCGCCGTCGGACGTAATGCTTCGAGCGAAGACTACGGACTCATGCAGATCAATTCCGGCTGGCTCAAGCGCTTTAAGACTTCTAAGTCAGAGCTGCTGAATGACGCCTGCTTTAATGTTCAAGTGGGAGCTGAGATCTTAGCGGACAACTTCACGCGCGCCGCGCATCCTTGGGATGCAGTCGGCGCCTACAACGCCGCGTGTACTCGACTTAAAGGTCAGGACTGTATCGATGCCCGACAAAAGTATGCCTGGAAAGTCTATCGAGCCTACATAGGAATGTCTGACGCTAAACGTCAAAAGCTCAGAGACATCACCTCTTAATTCTCTCTTTTTAAAAGTTTTTTTGTAACGCCTTCCGCGTCGCTTTTTGACAAAGGCCGCGGCTGCGGAGGGATTTTTTGTCCTTAATCGGCCTTTGTCTTCTCTTTTACTTAACTTTTAGGAGTTTTTAATGACTTTGTCTATCGCCGCAAACAGAGCCTTTGCTTTTGTTCCTGCTCTTCTTTCCGTCTCCGTTTTTGTTCTGAGCGCCGTCTGTCCGGACGCCGCTTGGGCGGGAACCTCGACCGGGGGTCAGGAGCACTTTGCGGATCTCTACGCCATGTTGAAGGCATGGAGTACCGGCACGCTCGGTAAATCCATCGCCTTAATGTTCCTGCTTGTCGGCTTGGGTGTCGGCGTCATCCGCGGCTCCATCATGGGTGCCGTGGGCTGCGTTGCCGCTTCTATGGCTCTGTTCATCGGCCCGCAGATCATTGAACAGATCTTCACGGCTCTGATCTAACTCTTTTGAGTTCGGACGCCCGAAGTTCTTTCGGGCTTCCGATTCCTCCAGGAATCAATCATGGAATCCTTTAATCCTCACGAATACGTTCCCCGCCGATTGGACGCCCCGGCAAAGTTTCTTCTTTGGGATTTTGACTTGGTGGCCTCCGGCATTGCCGGACTTGCCTTCGGCATCATCGTTAATTCTCTTCTGATGGGTGCGATTGCCTCTTATGCCGCCATCTGGGCTTACAGCCGACTCAAACAGAAGCGTCATCCCGGATACGGACTTCATTACCTCTACTGGCAGTTTCCTTTCAGAACCTTTAAGCGCACTCCGCCATCGAGCCGCCGCTTTTTTGTCGGATAACCGAAATATGAACGTTAAAGAATATACGACTGAGATTTCTGCTCGCCTTGCGCTTCGCTCATTCTTTATTTACGCCTTTGCCGCGTCTCTCATTGTCAATGTCATTCTCGCTTTCGGCTTAATCGTCCTTGATAAGAAAGACCGGGTTGTCGTGCTTCCGGCAGAAATCACGAAGTCTTTCTGGCTGGACGCCGACGGCGTCTCTCCGGAGTATTTAGAGCAGATGGGACTTTTTGCTTTACAGCTCGCTCTTAATAATTCTCCCGAGACCTTTGAGCACAATCAAAGAAAGCTGCTTCAGTACGTCTCGCCTGAGCAGAGAGGCGCCACTGAAGTCTTCTTAACCGCTCAAGGGCGCCGTATGAAAAGCGCCAACGCTTCTGTTCATATGCTTCCTGAAGCCGTGGAGACAAGAGCCTCCGCCATGCAGGTGTCCGTCAGAGGCAACGTTCGCCAGTTCATTGGAGACAAACTCACTTCCATGCAGAAGAAATGCTGGATTGTGAAGTTCACCTACAGAAACTCTCGCCTCTGGTTAGAGACGATGCAGGAAGCCGACTGTAAGCGTCCGTTTGAACCGATGAAGCCCACCGGAGAAATCTAATGATCCTTCCTAATCGTTTTCTCATTCTCAGCGTATTTCTTTGCCAGTCTGTTGTGTTCTTCAGCCCTTCTCTTAATGCCAAAGAGATGCCGAAAGAATCGGCTGCGTCTGACGCCCAGTCTTCTGTGCATGCCGCTGTGGCCTATAAACAGCCCAATCGTGTTGTCGTGTTAAACAGCAAGATTGTCCGAGCCGTATATGACAACAATCTGATCCAAGCGGATAAAGATCCGACTACCGGTTCTTTGTATGTGGTTCCGCTAACCAAAGAGACCACTGGAATGTTTGTCGTTACCGAATCCGGTCAGACACACAGCATTACGCTTTCGCCTAAAGAGCGTCTGACCGCTCAAACGGTCACGTTGAAAGAATCCGGAACTTTCTCTTCTTTTAATGGTTCGTCGGTTTCGTCTGAACTCTCCGGTCTTCCCTATGAAGAACGGATTCAGACGGCTTTGAAACTCATTCCTCAGTTACGTGACTCCGAGGGCGAAGCGCTCGGAGGCACGCTTGCTGGTGTTTATCTACACGCTCAGCCCGTCAGAGCTTGGAATGTCTTAGGACTAAGACTTGAACGCTACCGCATCCTTAATCGTACAAAACACAAACAAACGGTTCGTGAACCGGAGTTTTGGAGAAACGGTGTCTTAGCTGTAGCTACGGAAGCTTCTGATCTTGCGCCCGAGGCATCTGCTGATCTTTGGTTAGTGAGGTCAGCAAGATGACAGTGAAGAGTTATTTCGAAAGTGAGAGAAGAAAGAAGCAAATCACATGGACCCTAATCATCTTGGGTGCACTTTTTATCGGCGCCATGCTCTCTTCTTACTACTCCGACGATAAGAAGCCGCCTTCTGTTCCTCAGACGACGAGTACCACACAAATCTCAATGGTTCCTTCTAAAGCGGACTATGAGCAGCATCAGGCGATTTATAACGATCGTCTTCTGAACTTAGAAAGAGAATCCAAAGAAGCAAAGCAGCGCGAAGCCAAACTTCAAAGCGATAAAAAACGCTTGGAAGACCGCATTGCGCTCTTAGAAAAGAATGCTCCTCGGTCTAATCGTCAAGCAGATGCGGCGACGTCGGAAGACGGCTGGCCGCCTTCCGAGATTCTAGGAAAGCAGCCGATCAGTCAAAGGACGGGCTTTGCAAGCGGGAATCAGAGCCAGGGCAGATATTCTCGTCAGCAGCCCGATGCTCCGGTTTCTTCTCCGGCGCCGCGCCTGGTGATCAATAACTTCGGCTCTGCGCCTAATCCTTCTAATGTTCTTGGAACACTACCTGCTAAAGCAAAACCTGAGACATTGTCTTATCTGCCAAGCGGCACGTTTGCCAAGGCTCGTCTCTTAAACGGTGCGACTGCACCAGAGGACAAGGTTCAGGCAATCCGGTTCCGGTGCTCTTAGAACTCACCGATTCTGCCGTCATGCCTAATCTTTACCGCTCAGGCATTAAACGCTGCTTTGTAACCGCCAATGCAACCGGTGAATTAGCCAGTGAACGCGTGTTGATTCGTCTTGACCGCTTGTCTTGTATTGATGAAAACGGCGGAGCCGTTGATAAGAAGATCCAAGGATATGTCTCCGGAGAAGACGGCAAAACGGGTCTTCGCGCCCGCTTAGTCACCAAGAGCGGACAAGCTATTGCTAATGCTCTTTTTACCGGAACTCTTGCCGGCCTCGGGAAAGCCGTGTCTTTGGCTTCTGAGAATCAGACAACGTCTATTACGGGAACCGTTTCCACCACGGTGACCAATCCTTGGAAAGCGGGATTCGGAGAAGGCGCAACGCACGCGATGGATCGAATCACTGATTATTACTTAAAGCTCGCCAGCGATATGTTCCCGGTCCTTGAAGTGGATTCCGGACGAAATGTCGAGATTGTGATCTCAAACGGCATATCGATTGAACGAAATACCAAACCTTAATTTACTGCCATGTTTAAACCATCCTCTCTTTTAACTGTCCTTATCTCTGTGGGCATTGCCGCGCCGATCTCGAGTTTGGCTTCCGGTGCGTGTGTCAATCCTGATTTCAAAGTCCAGAAAGCTGCGACCGTTAAGACAGCTACACCGCAGAAAACAGCCGCCTCTGACACTCCAGCCTCTAAAGAATCCAATCCGCCTTCTGTTCCTTTAATCGCCGGTCAAGCCGATGAATTGAAAACCGCTGCTGATAACTTCAAGACGCGTTATCCAAAGACCAAAGTTCTTGCCTATCGTCTGACTCCTTTAGCAGGAATCTTTGAAGCCACGGTCAGCAAAGAAGTGATCTACTTTGATAAGACAGCACGATTTGTGTTTTCGGGTCGTCTCTTGGATATGGATCGAGGAGAAGACTTAACCGATAAACGCCTTAAAGATCTGAGAAGGATTGCTTTTGATTCTTTACCGCTGGATAAAGCGGTAAAGACCGTATACGGAAACGGTAAGAGAAAGCTTGCGGTCTTTACCGATGTGGATTGTCCGTTCTCCCGCAAACTCGGAACCACACTTGAATCCCTCAAAGACGTGACGGTCTACACGTTCCTTTTCCCGCTGGAGTCCATTCATCCGGAAGCTCGAGGAAAGTCTGATGTGATCTGGTGCGCTAAAGATCCTTCTAAGGCTCTTTCCTCCTCGTTAAAAGGTGAACCGATGCTCAAAGCCATTGCCGACAATCCGGTTTGTCCATCTCCCGTTAACGATGTCCTTGCGTTAGCCAAACAGCACGGCATCGGCGGCACACCGACCTTGATCAATGAAGCCGGAGACCGAACAGCCGGCGCCCTTCCGCTCGACAAACTTGAGGCGTTTATCAACGCTCCTTTGCAAGGAAACTAAATGAAACGTCTCTCCTTAATCATCTCTGCAGTTTCTGCAGCGCTGATGCTTTCCGGATGCGGATCGCTGACGGGGTTTTCTAATGCGAAGACGGATTTTGCCTGTGCTGATCTTTCCGGCGGTCCGTCCTGCAGAAACATCTCTCAAGTTTATGAAGAAAACAATCCGACAACTCCGGTCGTCTTAGCGGCCTCAGAGGAAGAAGACTTTGTCCAGCCTTTCTTTGAGCCCAAGCAGACTTCAGGCAAACCGGAGGTGAAGGCTGAATCCGATTCAGTTTCTATCGAGCAAGTTGAAACGTCCGCTGTAGAACGAACTTCCGACTTTGTCACGATCGTGCCTGCACGTCCTTGGAGAAAGCCCGAAACTGTTCTTCGCGTGTGGCTCGCTCCTTTCCACGATAAGTTAGGCGACCTTCATGACCAGCGATATCTCTACGTTCGTTTAGAAAACGGCGGCTGGACAACCGACAGCGTCAATGAACTTGTCTCATCTTCTCGTTTGTCTAAACCTGTTTATCCGTTGTCGTCTGAACAGCCTCAGGATCCGAACGAAGCCAAACGAGAAAAACTCAAACAGCTTCCCGCTTTCGGCTTTACCGGCAAACCTTAACCCGTCCTTCCTTTAATCGTCCTTTTCTTTCTCATGAAGCTCAAAAACTTCCTGTCTTCTGCGGCCTCTCTGTTTGCCTTTCAAGACTTAAAACCGAACTTTAAGGCGCATCCGGGTTCTACCCCGACGCGCCGCAAAGCGCCTCTGCGCATTGACCGCTTTGCCGACGAACTGCCCTATGCGCAGTTTGAAGAAAGCGACAAGCTCTGTGCGATTGCCGCTCCGGACGGATCATTTGAAGGATTGGGTTTTGTGATTGAGGTAACACCTCAGACGGGAACCTCATTGAATATGGCAAAGAGCCTTGAGCACATGATCGGATCAATCCTTCCGGACGGAACCGGTGTTCAGGTAAGTCTTTTCGGATCGCCGTTTATTGAACCTTTGGTTGAACTTGTCCGAAGCCAAACCCTACGTCCGACACCGGAAGATACGTCGGCACGCGCCGAACAGAAGGACTTGCTGTCCGCGATGACGCAAGCCAAGGCAAAGTTTCTCTCTCGCTCTGCCACTCAGGCGCCGCATCCCGCACTTCCGATTCTCGGCCGAAACCTACGCTGCTGGATTTCCGTGGTCATCCCTTCTAAAGATCCTTTTGCTTCTGAAACCAGAGACAATGCTCTTTTGGTTCGCAAGGTCATGGTTTCAACCTTGAACCAATGGCATTTCGCACCCTTTGTCTGGGATGAACGGATTTTGGTTCATACCGTGTCTCTCATTCTTAATCCTCAGCTTTTTGTAAACGGGGCTTGGTCGTTTTCCGAAGTGGATACGGCTCGGGAACCTCGTGCCCAGATGGTTTCTCACGAAACCACCATTTCCGTGGAAGAAGACGGCATTGTCTTTCGTTCGGCCAATCATCTTTTAACTGTCAAAGCAGTGAGCCTCTCGCCGCACGGTTATCCGCAAAGTTTCTCGCTGGATAAGATGGCTCGAGCAGCCGGAGATGTGGAAGGTTCTTTAGGTTTCTCCAGCCCCTTCCTCATTACGACGTACCTCTCTAAAACGTCTTATGAGAAAGGTAAAAGCTACGCTCAACTTAAAAGCGCTCGGGCCGAACAAATGTCTGCCACGGAAATTGCCCGCTTTATTCCGACGCTCCAGGAAGAAGCCAGAGACTGGAGAGCGGCTGTTCAGTCTTTTGAGCACGGAGAAGGTTTAGTTCAGCTCTCCCACCAAGTCATGATCTTCCCGACAACAGAGAACGTCACGCATGAAGTCCAAACCGCGATAGGAATATTCAAGAAGATGTCGATTGAACTCATGCAGGATCACTTAATGCATCTTCAAGGCTTAATGGCTTCTTTGCCGATGACCGGAGGTCCACTTCTGGCCCATGACGTGAAGCTCGCCAAACGTTCTTCAACAAAGACGAGTGCCAACGCCGCCAATACAATGCCTTTGCTCGGTGACTGGAAAGGCTCGGGCAACCGAGCCGGACATCTGCTGCCGACACCGATTCTTTCGTTGTTCTCACGCAGAGGTCAGATCACCCACATAGATCCTTTCGCTAATCCTCACGGCAACTACAACGGCATCGTGACCGGATCTTCCGGATCCGGCAAATCCGTGATGCTGAACTCTTTGGCTTTGGGAACCCTTTGTTCCAACGGACGAGTTTGGGTCATCGATATCGGCCGAAGCTACGAAAAACTCTGCCACTGCGTCAACGGCCAATGGATAGAACTCTCGGATACACCGCGTCCCGACGGCAAGATCGATTGCCTTAATCCTCTGTCAGTCACTAAGAACATCGAAGCGGATATGGACTTAGTCTTGCCTTTAATTGCTCAGATGGCTTCTTCGAATGAACAGCTTGATGACTTAATGCTCTCGCATCTTCAGATCCATATTCGTCATATTTGGTATGAAGCCAAAGCGCTAAACAAAGTTCCGACGATTACCGACCTAACTCTATCCTTGCTGCATAACGGACGCTTAGGAGGCGCTCATCCTCGTCTTAATGATCCTGAATGGGAAGCCTACTACGCTTCTTTATCCACAGAAGAGCAAAAAACACTGGACGATCCTCGACTTGTCGACCTCGGCGTCAAACTGATGCCCTACGCACAAGGGGGTGCTTATGCTTCCTTCTTTGAAGGCGAAGCCAACATCGACTTTGACAATCATTTCATTGTGCTTGAGCTGGAACAGCTCAACACAAAGAAATCTCTTCAAGCCGTCGTCTTAATGCTCCTGATGTATCTCATTGACGTTGAGATGCGCAGAGGCGAACGCTCTCAGCCTAAGCTTGTCATCATTGACGAAGCCTGGGACTTAATGGTCCGAGGTCATTCCTCTAAATTCATTGAAGCAGGATACCGCCGCGCCCGTAAATTGAACGGTGCTTTCTTTACCGGAACGCAAGGTCCGGGAGACTATTGGAAGAGTTCTGCGGCTAAAGCGGCGTTAGACAACGCCGACTGTAAGTTCATCATGAAGCTCAAAGAATCCGTCTTGAGCGAATGCGAAAAAGAATCCCAGCTCGGTTTAGACGACTACGAACTTCAGCAGCTCCGTTCTCTTAAAGGTCTGAGAGACGTTTATTCCGAAGTGCTGGTCAAAATCGGAGACGCTCCGACTTCTGTTAATCGTCTGATCCTCGATCCGTTTTCTCTTTTGGTCATGAGTACGCATCCTAAGGACATCAGCGACATTAATCGCTTCCGCAAGGAAGGATTGTCCATGAGAAAAGCCATTGAAGCCGTTCTTTTAGAACGAGGCCAAGGCGAGTTCATACCTTAATCCTCCTTGTCTTTCATGCTCCGTCTGCTTCAAGAATTCAATCCTATTTTCCGTTAATCCTATGAAAATCTCTTTCCTTTCCGTAACCATCGCAGCGTCTATCAGCGTGGGATTGGGCTTCAGCGCTTTTCAAGCCAAAAACCGAATCTCCGACTTTCTTAATCGTCCTCGGTTTGCCGTTGTCAATCTCAACTCTGTTGTTAAAGCCAATGAAGTTCGTGTTGTCTCTCAAGGCAAACGCGGAGAAGGAATCATGGCAGAAGCCGAACGCTTCTCTAAAAGACTCAAAGAAGAGCTTGCTCTGATAGAAAACGAATGCGACTGCGTTCTTCTGGTTTCTTCTGCAGTCATTTCTAACGCAAAGCTGCCTGACTACACGGCTCATCTTTCCGCCAAGCTCGGTCTTTCTGCTGAGCAGCAAAGCAATCAGCTTCAACAGATCGAAGCTCGCCTAAACAGCGGAGTCAAACGATGAGCCGCATGAAAGCCCACCCTAGAGTCTTTTGGCATCGCCTAAAAGACCATGTCCGTCGTTTCGGCTGGATATGGCTTGCCGTCTTCTTAATCCTCAGTCTCGTTAATCATCGCTGGCATCTGGCCTTAAACCGCTCTCATTCTCTGCCTTTCAAGCTCTTTATCATTGAACGAGGACAAAAGGACGTCAAAGTTGGAGACTACGTAGCCTTTGAACCGAAAGCTTCCGCTGTCGGCGGTTACCGTCTGACCTTTATCAAAGAAGTGGTTTGCGGACCGGGCCAAACGCTGACTCGGGTAAACCGTACTTTCTACTGCGACGGTAAAGAAATCACTACTGCTAAAGAACGCGCTTTAAACGGCAATCCTTTAGAAGCCACTAAACCTCAGGTTTTAGGTGAAGACCAATACTTTGTGCGCGGAACACACAAAGATTCTTACGACAGCCGTTATGAAGCTTTCGGCTTAATTGATCGCTGCCGCTTCAGCGGCCGAGCTCATCCTCTCTTTTAATGATCAAAGACCGAATGAACTTAACCCGTCTTCTTTTGTCCGCCTGCGCTATCGCTTCTTCCGTCGTGTGCATTTCTGCTTATAGCGCTGCTTCAAGCGAACCTTCCGTAACTTTCACTGTGCCAAAGACGTGTTCTAAAGAAACTGTGTCTAAACCGAAGGTCGAAATCCTCGGACCGCTCGGTCCGCTGCACGATATCGCTGAACCCGACATTCTCGAAGCCTTTAAATCTCGTGTCGGCGCAATGAAAGCTTCCGGAGAATACGACCTCCGTTTTAATCAAAACAAAGACCGCATTGCCAAGGAGCTTGAACGTCCTACACCGATCGCAGGATTAAAGAAGGCAACAGATCTGCGTGTCTGGGAATTGTCGGCTTCCGTTCCGGAAGCTCTCCCTGACTCTCTTCTTCGTCAGGCTCAGTCGGTCCCGATGCCGCATCTATCTCGTTCGCTGTTGATTATTGACGGGACGGATGCCGAGTCTCTAAATGTGGCTCAGAAGCTCTTTGAGTCCCAGAAAGATATGCGGGTGGTCCTTGTAAACGGCGCTCCGGCAGAAGTTTCAGAAAAGCTCAATCGCCGTGTGTTCTTTGATCAAGGCGGAGCGCTCGTTCGCGTCTTCGGAATCGAAGCCGTTCCCGCCCTTCTCTTTAATGGTCCGGAAGGTCCGACCGGCGCCGAATTTGTACCTGACCAATTATCCGAACTCCTTTCTCTGATGCCCCAGCCATGAAACGCTCCCTCTTAATGTTCCTTTTGTCCTTCTGTTTTGCAGCTTCCGCTTCTGCCGGAAACTGCAAAGGCCGAGTCATCAATCCGATCACGGATGTCTGCTGGAGCTGTGTTTTTCCGATCAAGCTCGGAGGCGTCGCGCTTTCTTCCGGGAAAAACGCCGATCCGGAAACTGATGCCAATCGTCTTTGTCTCTGCGCCTCCGGCGCCAATATCACTGTCGGCCTTAATATGTCCTTTTGGGAACCGTTAAGAACCGCTGAAGTCGTCCGCACGCCATATTGCTTCCCCTCACTCGGCGGTATGGAATTAAACGTCGGCATAAGAGCGCCCGCTCATGGCCGTACCCCCAATAAATCGACTTCTGCTCAGCGTTCTTCCTTTTATCAGGTGCATTGGTACTTCACGCCCTGGCTTTTTATCCTTGAAGTTCTCCTCGACACTAAATGTCTGGAACAGTCCGCATGGGATTTAGCCTATATGACAGAGCTCGATCCGCTTTGGGACGATTCGGTCACCACCTTCTTTTTAAATCCCGATGCTTCGCTCTTTGCTAATCCGGCCGCTGCCGCAGCCTGCGCGGCCGACTGCGTGGCGGCAACCTCTTCACTGCCGGTGTCTGAACTTTATTGGTGCGCCGGCTGTCACGGCGGAATCTTCCCTTTAACCGGTTGGGTCGGATCTCACGTTCACTTTCCGCAAGCGTCTTCTCTGCTTGTCGCTCGCTTCACGATGAAGCTCCATCGTTCCGGCCTTCAATGGGCAGCCTACGGAGAAAAAGGCCAGTGTGGTCCTTACCTCGAACCGATCATGGATAAACGAGTCTATCGAACGCAAATGATGTATCCGTCACGCACCACCAGTAAACGAGACGGAAGGTGCTGTTACCCGATGGGCGCTTCGACTTCCCTTTGGCATTCCGGCAAAACCTGGGCCTCCGGAGGAGAAGACGCGGCTTATCTCATCTACCGCAAAAGAGACTGCTGCCAAGGCGCAGGAATACAGCCGAGTTGATTTTGAAATATGCACACTCCTTCAAAAATGACTTTTGAAATACTCATACTAATTCAAAATGGCTTTTGAAAAACGCTGACTTTTTCAAATCCTAATGCTCCTTCAACCGGGCACGAATAAAACTTTTTGAATTAATCACACTTATTCAAAAATCTCTTTATGAATAAATCATACTTTTTCAAATTACTCCTGAGCGCCTTGCTTGCTTCTCCGCTGATCAGTTTTGCAGCTTCAGAGCCTTGGACAATCGAAGATGTCCTCGAAGCTTCGTCCGAGCTCTCTCAACAAATGCGTGATCCTGAAGCTGCCGTACAGAAACCTCTGCCACAGGCCTTTGTCTTGGTTTCCTTTTCAATGCCGCAGGCATCTTTAGAACGTTTGGCTCGTGATGCCAAAGATGCCGGTGTGCCTTTGGTTTTCCGAGGCGTCCCGCAAACCAAAGAACCCACTGACCCTAAACTCCCGCTCCTTAATCCTCAGTCACTCACCGCCTTTCAGCCTTTAATTGATTCCGGCGCCGATGTTCAGCTCAACCCTGAACTCTTTTCCGAATTCAGCATCCGTCGGGTTCCCGCTCTAATCATCAAAGAAGAAAGCTCTGTTTCCACAGACGGCTGTATCCAAAGCGCCAAGGCAGTGATTGTTCAGGGAGACGTGACTTTAGGCTACGCATTGGATCGTTTGACTGATCGCAAAGACTCCATTGGCGAAGCCGCCCGCACTCTTCGCGCCAAACTTGGGAACCGACCGTAATGCCCGACTTCTATTTTCGAGCCTTGATCAGCTCTGCCCTTTTAATGCTCTTTAGCACCCAAGCCGCTGCTTACGATAAACAGTCAGCTATGGATGCTGCTAAGGAAGAAGCGGCAAAGCTGTCCATCAAAGATATCCTCACAGAAAGCTCAGCTTCCGACACGGTTCCGGAATACGGCTCAGACGTTTCCGAACTCAAAGATCTTTTTGCTAAAGGTCAAGGCAATCTCTTAACACCCGGAACTTCAAAAGCCGACGGATGTTTGTCGCAAACTTCTATGGATTGTCGAGCAGTTCAGGTGATTTACGACACACATTCAAGACCCGGCTGGGAGGAATCTGATTTCGACAACATTTTGGCAGACAGAGATCATCTTTTAAACAAAGTGCCTGATCTTCCGTCTAACGGGCAGGAAATCTGCGAAACCATCACCACGACTCGTCCGCCACAGACCGATTTTGCCGTCTGCGAAGAAACGACCCTCGGAAGTTCCACTCAGTCCTGCTTTGAAGGCTGGACAGAAAAGCTCGATGTCTCAACGCTCTTCGAATGTATCGCTCGAACAGGAAAGAAACTCACTGTTGAGTGCCTAGCTGATTACAACGAAACAAGCCAAGACTACACCTGTCTGCATACACCTCCTCAGACGTGTCATGTCGGAGAAAAAGTAGAAATCCAAAGTACGTACCAATATCGCTGTAAAACTCAGCAGTTCGAACAGAACACTTATCGCTGCAATCGATATCTGGAAGTGGTCGGATACTCAGGCTGCGAAATCGGAAAATTCTTTGAAGCGCAGTCCGAGACCTCTTCTTCGCTTGGCAAAGACGCCTGCAACGGCGGAGACGTCATTGAACTTAAATATCAATGCTCTAATGATCTGATCCCAAGACTTCGCATAGAAACCAACGTAAAAATTCGGCCAACTTCGGTTTTGAGATACAAGCGGCCGACTTTCAGAGCGAACACTACTTCTCTAATTGCAAAGGCATTTGGACCGGACAAACCCGCTGCACGGGCGTCAACTGCACCGTGGACATCAAGATGGATATTTATACCCGTCCGGGTAAATGGGATTACTCAGGTTCGATTCAAAAGCGTTTTTCTTTTCAGAAAAACGTCAATGACATTTCTTTAGACAAATGGCGCACGACCTGTGTAGGCGATGACGGCAAAGTCGTGGAGTTCAAATCATGATTCGTCGCCCTTTAATCGTCCTTTTATCTTCCCTAACGGTACTTTCTTCTGCGGCTGTCCGTGCTGCCTGCACGGACGGCCCTGAAGTCTGTGTCGACGGTCCCGGCTCTAAATTTATTAATGGCGTAGAAGTCTGGCGCGAATGCTGGAACTATCAGACCACACGCCACTGCACTTCAAGCTCAACGCTTGACTATTGCTCCGGCCTAAAACAAACACCGGGCTGTCGTCAGACAAATGCCGAGTGTCTGAGCTACAGCTTGACCGGAACCTGTATGTCATGGAACAGTACTTATGTCTGTTCCGAAGAAGCAAAAGATACTGAGAACATCGAAATCCTCGATGCTTCCCATACTGTTATCTCCGGAACCGATACAACCGCTTGCTCCAGTTTCTTAGACAATCCCGACTGCTATATCGCAGAAGAAAAATGTGTCGAAGGTCCTGAGACAAGATTTATTAACGGCGTCGCCGTTTATAAAGAGTGCTGGAAGAAAGAACTCGCTTTTGCCTGCGCTGCTCCCGGCGCCTCCAACAGCTGCCAAATCCTCGCTTCTAAAGGCTGTCAGCCTGTAGGAGAAAAAGTTTGCGAGCGCGTCGGTGCCGACGGATCCTGTGCGCAGTATTCGCAGAAGTACCACTGCGTCAATACCGATCCGATTGAAGGCGATGACATTACGCCGGAAGGCACACCCGCTAAACCCGGTTTTGATCTTTTAGCCTGTAAGACCGCAACGGAAGGCATGACCTGTAAAGCCTCCGGCTACTCATGCATGCAGACCAACGATAAAGGCGAATGCATCCAACGCAAATATATTTATAACTGCACCAAATCCCTTAACGAAAACGCCTGCGAGGCCTTAGAAAAGCTCCCCGAATGCGAAGTACGTAAATCAACCTGTATCGAACGCGACGGCCCCAAGTGTCTCGCTTATAAAAAAGAGATCTTCTGTAAAGGAGACTCAGAAATCTCCGCCCCCGGCACCGACATCATTGATTCAAACATCGTCATCGGTTCCATTGAACCTTCGGACACTTGTCTTCCCCTTAAAGATAATCCGGCCTGCACGGTACTTCGAACCGAATGCGTTGAGGGCCCGGCAGAAAAGATCATCAACGGCGTCTCCGTCTATAAAGACTGCTGGAAGTATGAACACGTCTATGTGTGCGGAGCATCCGGCGACGGCTCCGAAGAAACCAAAAACGACTGCGGTAAGTTCGAAGCCGATAAAGACTGCGTCAAAGTCTCTTCCGAATGCATTGCCGTAGACGACCAAGGCAAATGCTTAACGACTGCCCACACCTACCGCTGTGTAGAAAAAGAAGGCTCTGTCATCACAGAAACCATCTGCCGTCCTGCCGAATGCTTGGACGGTCTTTGCGACGGCTCCGGCGATCCGGCCGATTCCGACTTCTCTAAAGTAATCACGATGCTTGAGACGGCTCGCCAAGGCGCCCTTTACGGCGACTACGACAACGGCCGCTTCTTTAACGGCGAAGTCGACGAATGCTCTAAGAAAGTTTTGGGATTCTCCTGCTGCGACACTAAAGTCAAAGCCGGCACCGCCAATTCGTCTGCTTTCGGAAAAGCCATGAGCTTTGCAGGAGACGTCACGGTAGAAACCGTCAAATACATCGGCAGTCCCTATGTGTATGACGTGTTATCCGCTTCTGACGCCACCTCCGGCATCCTTAATATGCTCTACGGTGATGCAACAAGCGGCATCTACAACCCGTCGCTCTCTTTCTATGGTTTCGGAATGACACTCCAAGGGAGCCAAATGTATTTCACGTTTGACCCCACCTCTTTCGCCATGTCCGTTGCCGTCCAAATCGCATTGGACTATCTGCAGTGCGAACCTAAAGAGCAAACCTTAATGCTCAAGAAAGGCCAGAAGCTCTGCCACTACGTCGGAACCTACTGTTCTAAGAAAGTCATCACCTGCGTGGAAAGAAAAGAAAGCTACTGCTGCTACAACTCACCGCTTGCCCGCATCCTCCAGGAACAAGGGCGCCCTCAGCTGGGCAAAGGCTGGGGCTCGGCTCAAAGTCCTCAGTGCGAAGGCTTCACGCAGGAAGAACTCGAACGACTGGATTTTGACGCGATGGACTTGTCTGAGTTCGAAGCCTTAATTGTCCAAAAGAACGAACTCAATTCCGCTGCGGCCCAAGACCGAGGAACGGCCCACACCAAGAATCTGGTCGATAAAGACTTAGGCGCTTATGTCCCGCCCTCTGTCGGCTCTTCTCATGTCGTCGACCCGAACTTTACCGGTACGCCGACAGCGCCCAAACGTTCCTCTTCTCCTAAAACTCCCTCTAAAACGCTTAAAAACTAACACCTAATTATGTGCAAAAGACCACAAAATCTTTGTCTTCTTTTATCGCTTGCTTTAACGCTCGAAGCGCCCACTTCGCTTGCCGCTTCCTTTTGGGATGAAGACGTTTGGAACTCGGATGACCGGGGCTTTCTTTACTACCCGCCCGAAGAATTCAAGAAGAAAGCTCCGGATCCTAATGCGCCTAAAGATCTCTCTTTAATCCTAAGCGCGGCAGAACTCAGAGCCGAATACACCAAACGACTGGAGAACGCGACCTTTCTTCCGACCGAAGCCAATGTCTTAGCCTTCCAAGAGGTCAACCATTTCGTTCAAGAAAAAGCCGCCCTCTTTACCGACATGAACCGTCGGGTTTCTTGGCAGAACCCGCAGTTTGATTTCTCAACCCTCAATCCGGCCGCAAACTTCGCTCAGGTCTCTTTAAAAGAAGACAGAAACCAAACCCGCAAGGAACAGATTCCTCAGATCGCTCAAGACTGGGGCCTGATGTACTTCTATCGCTCCGACTGCCGCTTCTGTGCTTTGCAGTCTCCGTTGGTCAAGCAGCTCAAAGATACCTTTGGCTTTGAGGTGCTTGCAGTATCCCTTGACGGCTCCCCTAATGATCATTTCCCGGATGCGCTCCCCGACAACGGTGTCTCCAAGCTTTTAACGAACGGCTTAGGCCTCGATCGTGTACCCGCCCTCTTCATGGTTAAACGCGATCAATCCGCCTCTTACTTAGTGTCTTCAGGCGTCCTTTCGCTCGAAGACATGCTAAGCCGCATCCAGACGCTCGCCTTAAGCAAGCCCGGAGAATCGCTTTTCGGCGGCGCACAAGCCGCAAACTCTGTGCAAAAGACCACAAATTTTTCTACCTCTGACGGCCTTGTCAGCTCAGCCTTATCAAAGCCTGTACCCGCTCCGTCCCTTTAATCCTCTTCAGCCATGACCCGTAAATTCACAAAACTCTTCTCAGCTTTGGCTCTGAGCACCTGTCTCTTCTCTGCGGACGCTTCCGCCGGCTTCATGAAAGACTTCTATTCCGCCGCAGGTTCTTATCAAGGCAACGTCACAGCGGCAGGTGTCTATCAGTCTTCCGGCATGAATACCGTCACCGGCGGCGGATTTGTCTATCGCGCCCCCCGCAAAGACTTCAATGCTTTTTACTTCACTCCGCCCTCACTCTCAGCAGGATGCGGGGGTATTGACTTATTTTTAGGCGCCTTCGGTATTCCGTCCCGAGAAGAATTCGTCGCTTTCTTACGCAACATCGGAACCGCCCTTCCGGGCTTAGCTTTTCAGCTTGCCCTTCAGTCGTTAGCACCCGACCTCAATGAACAAGTCACCAGCTTCCGTGACATGATTCGCCAGTACACCAATATGTTCCAGGACTCCTGCACCTCTGCACAAAACCTCTTGAAGATGAGCGGCGCAGAACAATGGATTCAAAAGACAGGCTTTGACGCCCGCAACGCGTTGCGTGCCTCAGGTATTGTTTCTGATGCTTCGGAAGCCGATGCGAAGACCCGCACCGACGGCGCGGCGGTTTTGGATTACGCGCCGACCCGTAAAGATTCGGGCGGAAATGTGGTCGATGCGCCGGAGTTAAATCTCACATGGTCCCTGCTCTCCGGAGGCAGCTTTAATGCTTCTTACAGCAAAGAGCTCAAAGAACTCATGATGACGCTCGTGGGCACCGTCATTTATGTTCGAGAAGGCAGCGGCAAAGACACCGTCACCCGCGCCATTCCGATTGCCGGACAGGACTTAGTGGGTTTCCTTTTCGGACGTCCCGATACCCAAGTATTAGAAAGCGAAGCCTTCCGTCTCCGCTGTGTCGAAGAAGACGGAGATGATCGCTGCTTAACCGTTAAAAAGACTACGCTCGATGAAGTCAATCTTCCCTATGAATTCATGAAAGCCGCCTCAAACTACAGAAATTCCATCCTGCGCCGTGACCCTAACCTGGCCTCCGAAGCCGACATGCTGCTTTTAGCTTCGTCTTCTACGATTCCCTTAATCCGTCTGATCAATGCCACCGCTTCTCATCGTTACTTAGGCTTTTCTCAGGACATCATGCGCATTTATGTCGAAGCAGCGGCCTTTGAAGCCGTCATCCGAGCCATGGATCGTTTGTCTTTAGACATCAAGGCCGCAGCTTCCGCCTCTTCCGCTTCTCAGACGAGCGTCATTGCCGCCGAACACCTAAAAGTCATTGAAGCAAGAATCGATGAAGTCCGTAAAGACATCGCATCCCGCAGCGATGCGGTCTTTCAGCAGATGAGCCGAGCCCACTCTTTCATTACGCAGATTGAACACTTGGAAAGAAGTGTCAAAGGCGCTTTAGCCGCAGACTTAGCGGCCAACCTTTCCTTCGGAGAAAATCTCTAATGGTGATGGACTATTACGCCTACTGGAACGGAGGCCAAATTCGAGACCTTTTCGAAGCCTTGGTTTCGATTTGCTCAGGAAGTTCCTACGAAGGTCTGCTTAAAACAGCGGTACTTGCCGGTTTTCTCGTCACGCTTACCGGCGCCCTTCTGAAGTGGCAGGGATTGGCTTCAAAAGTTTATCTTTTTGCCGCCGTCCTGTTCTACTCTGTAATGCTCGTTCCTAAAGTAGATGTCTCTATACACGACGAACGGAGCGCCGATGTTTATGTCGTAAGCAACGTCCCGTTCGGCGTCGGATTCTTTGCGTCCGCCACTTCTAAAATCGGACACTTTCTCACCGAAAGCTTCGAAACCGCTTTCTCTCTGCCGGACGCTGAACGTTTCTCCAAGTTCGGCCTGGTCTATCCTCAGCGCGCCTTAAATAGTCTCTTAGCCGCCGGACCTGTAACGCCGGAAGGCCGCGCCCTAACCGATCGTGTTATTGCCGACTGTATCGGCCCCGAACTCTTGGATCATCCGGATAAAGCTGCTGAGCTCAGCCACTCAGGCGACATTTGGGCCACGATTTCAGCAGATGGCTGGATCAATCCGGCCCGCTCTTCCGTCTCTTCCGACGGCACCGTACAAAGATGTGATCAGGCGCTCCAAAGCCTCGATCAGCATCTCAATACCGTCGAACTCGACTTTTTGTCTAAGCGTCTCGGTACTGTCTTAGTGCCGGAAAGAATAGATCCCGCAGATGTCATTCGGCGTACGCTTCCGCAAAGCGAAGCGCTGTTGCTCGGTGTTTCTCGTTCCTTGGAACAGAGTCTCAAGCATTCGGTCATGCTCACGGCCCTTCCGCGCGGTATGGCTTCCATCGCCGCGCAGGCCGGCGCTCCTTTAGATCTCGCCGCTAAATATTCCGCTTCTCAAGCCAATCTCACATCCGAAATCAATTACCGCACGTTGGCGCGTTTAGCAGAACACAGTCTTCCTAAGATTCGCAACTGCGTGGAATTCATCGTCATTGCGGCCTTCCCCTTAATGCTCCTTTTGATGGTGGCGGCAGGAAGGGCCGCCGGTGCGGTTTTTCGATCGTTCTTTGTATTGCTGATTTGGTTCCAGCTGTGGGCGCCGCTCCTCTCTGTCGCTAACTATCTGATGATTTCGGTAGACGCCAATCCGATGAATCGGATTGCCGCCGAGTTCGGCGGAAGTACTTTGCTGGCTGCCGGAATCATTCGTGAAGCAGGCGCCACTTCCCAAGCCATTGCCGGAAGCATAATGCTTTTGATTCCCGTTATTGCCTTCGCACTTGCCAAAGGCAGCGATATGGCATTTGTCTCTATGGCCACCGGTCTAATGGCCCCGGCACAAGGCGCTTCTTCCGGCGCCTCCGCTCAAGCGGCCTCCGGAAACTTTAATGCAGGGAACGTCTCTATGGGAAATACATCCATGAACTCGGCTTCCGCAAATAAATCCGATCTTTCTTCCTCTTGGAATGATCCTTATGCCTCTAAATCTCAGACCGCTTATGGCTCTGTCACAAGAGACGAGACCGGAACCGTGACAGGCATGGCTCGAACCTTGATCGATCTCGGTGTTACTTCTTCCGGTGCATTAACGCATAGCCGCACAACAGGCACTGCCTCCTCTGCCGCAACAACTTTGACTGCTTCTGAGAGTCAGGCTCTTTCTCTGTCTTCGGCTGCTTCTTCTTCAAATGCAGTCAGCCGAGAATTTGCGCGAGCCATGAGCCAAGGATTATCCGAACGTCTGAGCGCCGGTCAGTCTACCGCCGGTTCGTCTTCATCTTCTTATTCGAAGAGCTCAGGAGAATCTTCAACCGTATCCAGAGGCTTATCGAATTCCGAGAACTTGTCATTCACGAGCGGCGCTAAACTTCAAGCCGGAGGCGGAGAAGCTCAGTTCTCAACAGATGCTGCAAAGGAAGCGGCCAAAGATGCCAAGGCAGCATCTTCGGCTTCGCCTGAGAATGTAAACCTAGCCGTTGCTCAAAGTCCGGCTTTACTGGGAGCCTTACCGACGCAAGCCAAAGATCCCGAAGGAAAACCTGTTGCACGCCACGTGCAGAATGCGATGTCCCATCTTCGCGGAGCCGCAGAGGCAGCCGGAATGGGAATCGGCCTGGAAGCAAAAACCGCCCAGCAGTACGTAGACACTGCAACAGGTGCTCAAAACGCCGCGACCCAGCATCAAAAAGCTGAGGCCTACCATGCCCTCAAGAGTACGGCAAAAGAAATTGCCGCCTCGACTTCAAATGATGAGATGCGCCGTGCTGCTGAAAACTTCTCGGCTACTTTGGATAAAGCCTATCGCACCTCTAATGATCAGAGCCGAACGCTTTCTGAGACTTTCTCCGCTTCTCGATCTCAGTCAGAGAACCTAAGCGGGATGAGCCAAACTGCCGTCAACAACGACGTCTTGGTTATGCAGAAATTACTGTCTTCTGACAACTTGTCTGCAGAATCGCACCTTAAAGCGCTTTTCGATTCTTCTGATAAGCGAGAGCATTTAGGTGCTTCAGCTGCCGCTGATTCTTACGACCGCGCTGCAGATGTCCATCACTTAGGTCCCGGACAAATACAAGAAACCGGTCTTGAACAAAACGCTCTTAAACGTCATGGAGATAACTCCTTATTAGCTATGCAGCGCAAGGGAGAAGAATTGATCGGCAAACAAGCAGGTTCTTTCAAAGACAAAACCGGGAAAGCATCTCTCCTACCGACCTCGTTAAACGAGGAGTTGAAAGATTTCAACAAGAAATTTGAAGAGCAGGAAGAGGCTAACGCAATAGGTCTTTTGAACCACAGTGCTATGACCGAGCTAAGACAAGAGCGTATTAACGATTCTTTAACTGGCTACCAAAATGAACAAAGAGGAATGAGTACTCTATTGCTTAATTCTCTGGCTGGCGGGCTTGGATACCGAGAAGCCCGAGTAGCGGAAGAAACGCGGGGTCCTTCTAATTATCTCAACTCCAATTAGAATTTATCTATTTCGTTCTTTAAGAAGACTTATGCGTTCAAATTGAATATAATATCTTTCAATATGGATTAGGAGAAGAGAAGTGTCTAGTACTATTACGCTAAGGCTGAATGATTTTGATACGGCTTTACTTTCTGAAATTTCGAAAAGGGATGGAAGAAGTAAGAATGAATTAATTGTGGAGGCATTAAGAGACGTATTTGCTAGCCGTTTGGACGACAAATTTATTTGGCTTTCGCCTGAGGTCTTTAACTCTTGTTTGGAAATAATCAACAACCCTGAAAGGGACGAAGATATCCTTGCCCGCAGGAAAAAATTGATGGAATTTAAGCCGGTTTGGGAAGAATAATGCTTTTGTTTCTACCTCCAAGACCTCTCACTGGGGAGATGCTCCCTTACCTCTCTTCTTTTAACTGCAGAGAAGAATCTTTAAATACATGGTTAAGAATCAAAGCAGCACGTAACGAGAAAAGCGGCGCGTCCCGAACTTACATCGTTCAAACTCCAACCGGAATGGTAGCCGGGTATTTTTCACTCTCCTCAAGCAACCTATGTCACGCTGATGTTAAGGCATTATTTAGAAGGAATATGCCAAACCCCATTCCGGTTATTCTTCTCGGAAGACTCGCTGTTGACTCAAGATTCGAAAGAAAAGGTCTAGGAAAATCGATGTTAAGGACGGCTATCCTTTATGCAAGAGAAGCGTCCATCACTATTGGCGTATCTGCACTTGTTACTGAGTCTATTTCGGCTGAGGCAAAGAAGTTTTATCTTCAAAACGGTTTTAAGGAAGCGGTTCCGGAATCCAGTTTGCTTCTCTTCCCTTTGCACTCGGCGACAGATTCTTCCCAGCTTCCCGTAACAAGTACAACAACGACAATTACAAGTCCTCTAACTTGACGTGAATTGGGCCAGGCTCTTTCAAACGTTGGCGAGCTTTTCGAATAAGTTGTTCATCTTCCAGGTCTATGAAGGCTTTGTTTGACGAGGGATTTTGAGAATTTTTTGTCTTCTCTTCTTCTAGCTTCAGCTTTTCATAATTCTTTGTTTTCACGGGAATTCGAGACGAGTCTTGAATCCAAGCTGGAACGTACTTCTTTGTTTTATTGGAAGATTGCTTATCAAAAGGTTTCACAAAACCCCTTTCTGCTGCCTGTCTGAACAACTTACTAACGGTAGAGGATTTCGAATGAGGCAAATTAAGCCGTTGTCTGAGAGACGCATTATTCGCCGGCTCGTTGAGAAGATACCTCAGCACGGTATGCAAATATACGGCCCATTTCTTTTGCGCCAATGAAAACGCTAAAAGAAAAAAAAATGGATGTTGGTCAACTACCTCGGCCTGAAGGCCGGGGCTTGAAAAAGCCTCTAGTTGACTAGCC
>ERZ791903.954-NODE-954-length-32212-cov-6.454240_pt1 | contig 32212 bp, 29 predicted proteins | sample MGYA00510148_ERZ791903 | MGnify/ENA primary metagenome ERZ791903 (study PRJEB30046, sample SAMN00792080) | human gut metagenome | study: EMG produced TPA metagenomics assembly of the A metagenome-wide association study of gut microbiota in type 2...
CGATGCCGGGCAGCTCCTTGCCCTCCAGATACTCCAGAGAAGCGCCGCCGCCGGTGGAGATGTGGGTCATCTTGTCGCCCAGGCCCATCTGCTGCACAGCTGCTGCGCTGTCGCCGCCGCCGATGACGGTGGTAGCGTCGCTCTCAGCCATAGCCTTGGCAACGGCCAGAGTGCCGGCTGCCAGAGTGGGGTTCTCGAACACGCCCATGGGTCCGTTCCAGACAACGGTCTTGGAAGCCTTGACGGCGTCAGCAAACAGCTTCATGGTCTCAGGGCCGATGTCGCAGCCTTCCATGTCTGCCGGGATCGCAGTGACGGGCACAACGGTGGTCTCGACGGGTGCGTCGATGGGATCGGGGAAGTCCTTGATGCAGACAGCATCGACGGGCAGCAGCAGCTTGACGCCCTTCTCCTGAGCCTTGGCCATCATCTCCTTGCAGTAGTCCAGCTTGGAGTCATCGCACAGGCTCTTGCCCACTTCGTAGCCCTGAGCCTTGACGAAGGTGTAAGCCATGCCGCCGCCGATGATCAGGGTATCGACCTTCTCCAGCAGGTTGGAGATGACGTTCAGCTTGTCAGCGACCTTAGCGCCGCCCAGGATGGCGGTGAAGGGACGGACGGGATCGTTCACGGCGTTGCCCAGGTACTTGATCTCCTTCTCCATCAGGTAGCCGACAGCAGTGTCCTTGATGTAGTCGGTGACGCCTGCGGTGGAGCAGTGTGCACGGTGGCAGCTGCCGAATGCATCGTCAACGTATGCATCAGCCAGAGAAGCCAACTCCTGGCTGAACTCGGGCATGTTCTTGGTCTCTTCCTTGCGGAAACGGGTGTTCTGCAGCAGAACGACATCGCCGTTGTTCATGGCAGCAACAGCAGCCTTTGCGTTCTCGCCGACAACATTGTCGTCATCTGCAAACACAACGGTCTTGCCCAGCTTTGCGCTCAGAGCCACAGCAACGGGTGCCAGGCTGAACTTTGCCTCGGGGCCGTTCTTGGGCTTGCCCAGGTGGCTGCACAGGATGACCTTAGCGCCATCGTTGACCAGCTTCTGGATGGTGGGCAGAGCCGCATTGATGCGGTTCTCGTTGGTGATGACACCGTCCTTCATCGGGACGTTGAAATCACAGCGGACAAGCACCTTCTTGCCGCAGTAGTTCTGATCGTCGATCGTCTTCTTACCTAAACCCATGGTAATAAACTCCTCTCAAACTTTGATTTCTGAACTAGAGTTTCGCTCGCTTTTCAGGGGGCATTCCTGCCCCGCCTGTTACTATTATAAACAAAAACTGTGTACAATGCAAGGACGCAGAATAGATAATTGTTTAACAAACATTTCCTGTGGTTGTTCCAAAATGTGTCTATTTTGACCGAACCGGGCACAAACCACGATGCATCCCTGTTTTTGCGAGCGGCATCTCTCTCCTGCCGTACCATTTTTACCGGCAGGAACAGACGCTTCCCCTGCTGTATACGCCCCGATCAAAATACACCCGGACAAACAAAAGCACCCTTTTCTCCACGGAATGCAGAGAAAGGGGTGCAAGTCAACGTATTCACATGGCCATGCAGGAACCGGCACAGCCCGGTACGTTCACCTCAGGCACTTTCCAGTGAGAAGCTACGATCAACAGTTCTCAGCGAAGTACTTGATGGTACGGACCATCTGAGAGGTGTAGGAGTTCTCGTTGTCGTACCAAGACACGACCTGGACCTGGTAGGTGTCGTCGTAGCTACGCTAGTTTTTCGCGTACTTTTTGTAGTCGTTCATAATTTTGAAACAACAGTTACAGTACCACAGCGCACAGTTGTCGTACCAAACACGGCTTGTTCGTACCATCATTATACCACGTTTCAGCGTTATTTTCAAGTTTTTCTCGCTTCTATTTCTGGCAGTATATTTATCCGAGCGATAACGTATATTCTCATTTACAAATCTTCGGAGAGCCTGGGGCCCAGGGGCCTCCGCCGGGGCGTCTGCCCTGCCCAGGTACTCTCCTCAGTCCGTGATCTTGCGGCTTTGAGGGGTGATATCGGGGTGGATTTTATGGGGGTGAGCAGATACCAGATGGCTGTGTAGCAGGTTGTTTGTGGCCCTTCCTGCGCTTTCTCGGCGGCTTTCTGATTGAAATTTCACCGGACGTGTTTTTGAAGGGTAAGGTGGGAAAAGGGAGATATTTGTTTGATATGGAACAGTCAACAATAAAAGACGTCATCCATCCTTATCCATCCTTAGAATGTCACATCTGCCGACCACCTCTTTTCATTTTCCCATTCACTTTATCCGGCATATCAATGAGTCCGAATCGGTAGAACATTCCATAAATATAAGTCACGCCTCGGATGTCGCCCAGAGTTTTTGGCCTGTCCACCACCGCTCCCACCCCTTTTATATTGTTCAGTGCCAGCAATACCGAACTCCATGCCAGGCTTTTACTATTCTCCCGACGGTCGATCCAAAGTTCTTTTGTGTATTGCCCATTCCGACCTTTTCGTATTTCATAGGTAAAGGGTAAGCCGGAATAGGTTTTGAACCGCACTCCAGAATAAAGCAGGACCACTTCCCACAGATGCTCCTCTGTCGGCTCAGTTCGCAGTTTTCTTACTGCTCTGTATCTCCGCTGCCGCTCTGCTCCCACGCTGATTTTTTCCACGGGTGCTTCACTTGGAAAGTACACGCCCTTTTCGTATGGCAGGTACGAGGTGACGGAGGCTCTGGACAGCTTAAGGGATGATGCGGTGGAGAGAACTGCATCCTTGTAACTCTGTGTCTCTCTATAATTGTTAAAGGTACGCTGCACCATCTTCGCTACGTCTGATTCATAGATCCCGGCTGTGATAAGTAGCTTCCGGACCTTGATGGGGTTGAGGGACAGGGCGTCTGCGATGGCTTGGAGGGAGTGATTTTCCTTATAAAGTGCGACCGTTGCCTCCATCTGCTGGGCTAGATTCTTGTCGGCACAGTAACCCGGTTTTGATGGCTTTCGCCCACCTCCGGGCTTGCGTATTTCTGTCACAATGCATTTCCTTCCTATTATTTACGTTACAAACTATATATTCTGTTCTAAAAACACCGTGTGACCTACCAGGGTTCAGTTGTCCACACGGTGTATCTATACTTTTTAAGAGGCTACGACAGACCGCTTCTCTGCAAATTGGGATGCCAAATCAGCGATGTGCTTGAGACATCTTTTGCTATTTTTGAGGACTAGGACCTGAAATGACAATACCATCACTTCCAAGCCTCAAATGGGCGAACTTTCCATATATTTTCCGGCGGCACTTCAACTTCACTCCGAAGTAGAACGATATTTTCGTTATCCGAAAAAGCGCACCAATATGCTTTCATTAGATATTCCATTACTTTTCTTTGATCATCACAACGCTCATCACCGTCACACACTACCATTTTTGCTCCTATATGTGCTATGACTTCATATGGCTGATGGGTATCCTCCCATTTATCTGCCAAATCAGTTTTTAACAGCCTATCAATGTTCATTAGGAGCTCCGGACGTCTGTGAACATAGCCTCCGTAGGCAGTGTTACCGTACGAAAGAAACCCACAGATGCCGTAGTCATAATACAGCTTACGTCCAACTAACCACGCCGCATATTCAGTTTCCATATACTCAAGCGGACACCTATCATAACTAACGTCAAACACCTTATCGAAATAATGAAGTTCACGCCTGCTCAAATCAATCGCAACTCCGTTTTCATGAAGAAACGCACACAATTCTGTCTTATTATTTTGACAGGCGTGTGTAATCAATCCATATTTTCTTATATCGATACAGCCATTCGCACTCGTTGTAACATGACTAAAGACGAATTCTAGTTCATAAAATGATGGCATTGTCACATTTTTTTCTTTGAGAACATCTTCGATATAATCGTCTTCATAGCTCCACTGGTCTCTATCATAGCTGTCTCGAATACCCTTCCACTCCGACCAAGTGATTCCCGTCAATTTTTCTAGTGTATTTTGCGCTTCCTTTTTTGAAAGAATATTATATATAATCATTGTTTTTGTCTCCGCAATCTGCATATGTCACTCGCACACCGATTCATGCGATAGGCGTATGAGCAATGATTGTTCATTACGGGTTTTCCTGTCTTTTAGATGGAGCACAAGATATCGAACTTTGCTTGTCCCAATAGAAACCCCTTAAGCCGTATACCATAGCAATGGAATAGGTTCTATGATCCATTTCATAATGGCATATCACATTTCATATTTTTTATCTCCTGCATGTATTTTGCAATCAATCTTCTTTCTGCTCTTACCTTTGAATATAGCGCAACGTATGGTTTCATCGTATCACCATCGGGTTCACCTTGTGCATCTTGCGCAAGCCAATCCTGCTTTTCATCCTTAATCATCTCGCTCACCGCCGCAATTACAAGTTTTTTGTTGTCTGCGTTATCAATTGTAAGCGGCCAAAGAACCATATCTTTTTCGTCTGACTTTATATATGTCTCACAGAACGCCGTCAAAATATTCAAAAGTTCTGGATAAAACTCAAAATCAACATTTTCTATGACATCCATAACATATTTTGCTAATTTGTATTCATTTTCATAAAAAATCTCAATAGATGGCCGAACGCCTTTTTTCTGAATCATCAAGGAAGGCTCATACATTCCAGCCAAATCTGAAAATGCAAATTCATCATCGTCCGCTGCATTGATATGAACTTCGCTCACACTCTGTTTGTTAGGAATTGCAATACTTGCATACCCTTCTAAATAAAGCTCAATAAGTTGCCGCATAATTCTATCACGCCGGATAATCTCATCCTTTTCAGACACTTTTCTATTTTTTCTTTCGTTCTCATCAATATATTTTTGTGCAAAGAAAATTGTAATAATCAAGCCAAATATATTTGTACTCAACCCCAAAAAAATATTGAAAAAATAGTTCGGTATATTATCTGATAGACCGAATGCCACCAACGCAATAGATGCTCCAATTCCAAACAGTAGCCAAAAAAGTCTTTTCACGATATCACTTCCATTTATGTAAATTCAGCTTCTCATATTCTCAGCCCCGTGAAGGGTTCCATAGTACTATCCTTGTATTCTGAAAAAGGTCAGAAGAAGCACATATTTTCATTAGGTGAGTATCCTTCATTGATACAATTCATCGCACTTCCTGTGTACATAACTCTATCGCATAAAAATCCCCCAATACCAGGCATCCAGCATTAGGGGAACATATCATATAATGATGAACTTCATGGGATTATCATTGCGCTCATTTCAAGCAGAAAAAATTCATTCGCTCCTCAATATGAAATGAACGCTTTCCGCATAAGTGCAATATAATCAATCGGAACTATCCTCTCAGCATCTCCCTGATGCGCTTTCTGTCAGCGCATTGAATCATGTAGTTGAGAAACTTCTCCAACGCCCCTACTTTTTCGCCTTCCATCTCTCTCCGTTATTTCTTTACATCTTAGCCACAGCTTCCCACTGTGTTGCCTGCCGCCCACCACGTAGAGGTGTGCAAAGTTCCGAGTGGCAAAGCTGTGAGGAATTTCCCACAGCTCAAATTATTACTTTTATCAGTTTTTTCAAAAGAGATTCTTGCTTGCAATCCATATCCCTATCATAGCTCCAAGTGTATTGAATAGCACATCATTCACATCTGCCACGCCCCTACCTGTAAAATACTGCAGTTCTTCACAACACACCGAGAGCAGAAAAGCCGCAACGACTATTCTCCTTCTGTCCGTTTTCCATCTCTGACCTGTCCAGCCGAACGGAACATATAGGATCAGATTCAACAGATTGCCCGCCCACACACCAGCATTGGGCCACAATTTCAGGTGCAGACGGATGTTCTCATTATATCCCGGCGCACGGCGCAGCAATGTGATATAAAAAATCAAAAATACACTATAGGTAGTAGGAAACCACTTCTTGTCTCTTCGGTTGAACCACGCCAGTAAACCAAGAACTATTAAAATAACACCCTCGCCTACTGTCAGGTTCGCACTCGTGCTGCAATGGATCTGGTAGACAAACTCCCTCAAACTCCGTAGCCTCTGCTCTTGATAGTCTCCACGACCTGAGACACATACTTCTGGCAGGTGTCGTGGTCAGGGGCTTCCACCATCACACGCACGACCGGTTCCGTGCCAGACTCACGCACGAGAATACGACCAGTGTCGCCAAGTGCTTCGGCCACAGCCTTGACTGCTGCCTGCACCACTTCGTCATCCTGTGCGGCTTTCTTGTCGGTCACACGGACATTCTCCAGCACCTGCGGGTAGATCTTCAGCGGCTCAGCCAGCTTGCTCATGGGCAGTTTCTTGGCAAGCATTACTTCCATCATTTTCAGACTGGTCAGGATACCATCACCCGTACTGGCGTACTTGCTGAAGATAATATGACCACTCTGCTCACCGCCGATACGGCAGCCGTTCTTAGCCATGTACTCATAGACGTACTTGTCACCCACTGCAGTCTTGGCGTAGCCGATGCCCTTCTCATCAAAAGCCTTATACAGACCAAAGTTGGACATGACCGTGGTAACGACGGTATTGGTCAGCAGTTTGCCACGCTCCTTCATATAGCAGCCATAGATGTACAGGATGTGGTCGCCAGTGATGACATTACCCTTTTCATCCACACACAGGCAACGGTCAGCATCGCCGTCATAGGCAAAACCGATGTCCAGGCCCTTCTCTACCACGAACTTCTGCAGACCCTCAATGTGGGTAGAACCAGCATTGTTGTTGATGTTCAGACCGTTGGGCTGTGCATTGATGACATAGGTATCTGCGCCCAGAGCATCGAACACAGACTTAGCGATGTTCCAGGAACTACCGTTGGCGCAGTCCAGACCAACCTTCACGCCTTTGAAGGAATAGATGCCGAGGCTGATCAGGTAGCCCATGTAGCGGTTGCGGCCGGACACATAGTCCACCGTGCAGCCAATGTGTTCCCGGTGAGCGAAGGGCAACTCCGACCAGTCCTTATCGAACACATGGAGCTTGCCGTCAATGTAATCCTCGACCAACAGCAAGATTTCCTCCGGCATCTTCTCGCCATAGCAGTCGATCAGCTTGATGCCGTTATCATAGTAGGGATTATGGCTGGCAGAGATCATGATGCCGCAATCAAAATCATCCACCCGGGCGATGTAGGCCACGCTGGGCGTAGTAGTGACGTGAAGCAGGTAAGCGTCTGCGCCGGAGGCAGTCAGGCCAGCGACCAGGCTGTACTCGAACATATAAGAGCTGCGGCGAGTATCCTTGCCGATTACAATGCGTGCAGGCTCGTTGTTACCGTTACGCTCACGCAGAGCGTTATAATACCAGCCCAGAAAACGACCAACCTTGTAGGCGTGGTCGGCGGTCAGAGTGATTCCAGCTTCGCCACGGAAGCCATCGGTTCCAAAGTACTTTCCCATTATGTAATTGTGTCCTCATCCAAAGAGTGATTTAACGAATATATGCTTTAGCCGAGATAGGCTCTCGTTGCCTGCTGCTCACCACGGAGAGGTAGCATACTTGAGCAGTACAGCCATGCTGATGCATGGCTGCTGTGAAAAATCAGTATTTTCTCCACACCATTTTATTAACTACGTTGACATACCCCTGAATGATGCGAACCACCTTCATGGACACCGTTTCATCCACATAGTCGGGGCAGGGCTTGCCCAGAACGCCCTTCTGCTTCATCTCGATCGCCATATCAGTGGCGTTGAGCAGTTCCCGGGTGGTAATGCCAGCCAGAATGAAGTCACCGGCCTCCAGAGCCTCGGGACGCTCGGTGGAGGTGCGGATGCATACGGCAGCGATGGGATGACCGATGGACAGATAGAAACTGCTTTCCTCGGGCAGAGTGCCAGAGTCGGAGACGATTGCCAACGCGTTCATTTGCAGCTTGTTGTAGTCGTTGAAGCCCAGCGGCTCGTTGACACGGACACGAGGATCCAGCTGGAAGCCGCTCTTTTCCAGGCGGTGCCTGCTGCGGGGATGGCAGGAGTAGAGAATGGGCATATCGTACTTTTCTGCCAGAGCGTTAATGGCGGTGAACAGGCTCAGGAAGTTCTTTTCGGAGTCGATGTTCTCCTCACGGTGGGCGGACAGCAGGATATACTTGTCCTTCTCCAGTCCCAGACGTTCCAGCACATCGCTTTTCTGGATTTTCTCCAGATTCATGTGCAACACTTCTGCCATTGGAGAGCCGGTCTGGTAGGTGCGCTCCTTGGGCAAACCGGTATCCGCCAGATACTTCCGGGCGAACTCGGAATAGCACATATTCACGTCAGAAATCACATCCACGATGCGGCGATTGGTCTCCTCGGGCAGGCACTCATCCTTGCAGCGGTTGCCAGCCTCCATGTGAAACAGCGGGATATGCAGCCGCTTGGCACTGATGGCAGACAGACAGGAGTTGGTATCGCCCAGCACCAGATAGCCCTCCGGCTGCAACTCGGACAGAAGCTCATAGCTGCGCCCCAAAATGTTGCCGCAGGTCACGCCCAGATTTTCGCCCACAACAGGAACAAGAATGTCCGGGCCATACTCCCCGAAGGTGTTTTTCAGCTCAAAATCCTCCCAGAAAACGGTGGAAAGGTTTCTGTCCCAGTTCTGGTTGTAGTAGACCACACAGCAGTCAAAATATTCCCGGCAACGCTTAATGACAGCAGCCAGCCGAATGATCTCCGGGCGAGTGCCGCAGCCGATCATAACCTTGGTGCGCCCATCGTTTTTCCATGTAAAATTATGTTCCATAAAAATCTCCTATTGCCAACCAGTATTTTCTTTTACACCGGCTCAAAGAAGGTGTCCGGATGGTTCGGGTTGAAAATCTCGTTGCAGGTCATCACCGTCACCAGATTTTCCGTCTCCGACAGGTTGATGATATTGTGCGTCCAGCCGGGAATCATGTGGACAGCCTCAATCTTGTCCCCGGAAACTTCAAACTCTACCGTTTCCCCGGTGTTAATATTCCGTTCCTGAATCAAGCCATGACCAGCAACCACAATGAAAAGTTCCCACTTGGAGTTGTGCCAGTGCTGCCCCTTGGTGATTCCGGGACGGCTGATGTTGATGCTCACCTGTCCATAGTCGGCGGTATGAACCAATTCCGTGAAAGAACCACGGTTGTCCACGTTCATCTTCAGGGCATACTTGAACTTGTCCGTCGGCAGATAGGTCAGGTACAGGGAGTACAACTTCTTTGCAAAGGAGCCATCCGGCATCTTCGGCATCATGAGGGTCGTGGGCTGTGCCTTGAACTCCTGCAGCAAGTCAACGATCTCGCCCAGCGTAACCTTGTGGGTCACGGGGACACAGCAGTAGCGCCCGTCTGCTTGCAGAACAGTCTCCACACCGTCAAATTCACAGTGCTGCTCCTTGCCCTCCAGCAGGTCGAACATTCCTTCTACCAAGTCGTCGATGTACAGCAGCTCCAACTCAGTGCTGCGGTCATTGACGGTAAATGGCTCGTCATTGGCAACCGCCCAGCAGAAGGTGCTGACGGCACTGTTGTACTTGGGGCGGCTGTGTCCCATCAGGTTCACAAAGCGGTAGACGGCAACCTTTGCGCCGGTCTCCTTGGCGTAGTCGAAGAACAGCTCCTCGCCAGCCTTCTTGCTCCGACCATACTCACTGTTGCCGAAGCGACCAGCCAAAGTAGCCTGAATGGAGGAGGACAGCATAATGGTTGCCTTGTTGTTGTGCTTTTTCAGGCAGTTCAGCAGGTCGGATGCAAAGCCGAAGTTGCCCTTCATGAAATCCTCCGGGTTTTCCGGACGATTCACCCCTGCCAGATTGAACACAAAGTCCGCCTTGCGGCAGTACTCGTCCAGCTCCGCCGGGGTGGAGTTCAGGTCATACTCGTAGATTTCTTCAATATGCAATGCCGGACGGGTCTTATTTTTCCCATCCCGGATGTTTTTCAGGTTGTTGCACAGGGCAGTTCCCACCATGCCCTTGGCACCTGTGACTAGAATGTTCATTCTCTCACCTCTTTAATGTACTGCGGTGCAGTCCGGAATATCTGCGCCATCCAGCACGGTTGCATGATTGCAGATGGTGCAGTTGCTGCCGATGCGGGCAAAGTTCCCCACCGTTGCGCCGGTGCGAACAACACTGTTGGTGTAAATCAAAGCGTAGTCCCCTACCGCTGCATCACAGTGGACCTCTGTTCCGGCATTCAGCAAAACACCGCTACCAACGGATACACCGTTCTGGATGCAAGCGTTTTGCAGCACCACACAGCCGTATCCTATCTTGGAATACGGACTGATATAGGCACTGGGAGCAATGATGTTGGGGAACCCATAGCCAAGTGTTTTTGCTTTCTCATACACCTGCGCCCGGAACTGGTTGCTGCCGATGCCCACCACTAACAAGTCGTAGTCCTTCCGCAACTCCGGCAGATCAGCAATTCCGCCAACCACCGGAATGCCACAGATCTCAGTGTCCACGTCTTGTCCATCATCCACAAAAGCACAGTCGTATTGGAGCATCGCCTGCTCGGCTACCATCCGGCCGAAGCCACCGGCACCAACCAGCAACAGCTTTTTCTTAGACATTGGGGATGCCCTTCAGTGCATTCTGGACATATTCAGTGGTCAGAATCTTCTTCACCGTGCCCTCAACATCCAGACGCTCGGTGTTGTGGCTAGTGTAGGACTCGTCCGCCATGGTATGTACCTCGCCCTTGACCACGAACTTGTCGTAGTTCAGGTCACGGTTGTCAGCGGCAACACGGAAGTAGTGACCCATATCCTGGCTGCGCAGACGCTCCTCACGGGTCATCAGGGTCTCGAACAGCTTCTCGCCGTGACGAGTGCCGATGATGTTCGTGCCGGTATCACCGAACAACTGCTGGACTGCCTTTGCCAAATCGCCGATGGTGGAAGCATCAGACTTCTGGATGAACAAATCACCGGGATTTGCATGTTGGAAAGCGAACAAGACCAGATCCACAGCCTCGTCCAGGTTCATCAGGAAACGGGTCATGTTGGGATCGGTGATGGTGATGGGGTTGCCAGCCTTGATCTGGTCGATGAACAGAGGAATGACAGAGCCACGGCTGCACATGACGTTGCCGTAACGGGTGCAGCAGATGGTGGTGCCGCCACGCTCAGCGGCCACACGGGCGTTGGCGTAGATAACGTGCTCCATCATGGCCTTGGAGATACCCATGGCGTTGATGGGATAGGCTGCCTTGTCGGTGGACAGGCAAACGACACGCTTAACACCGGCGTCAATAGCGGCGTGCAGGACGTTATCAGTACCGATGATGTTGGTCTGGACGGCCTGCATGGGGAAGAACTCGCAGGAAGGAACCTGCTTCAGTGCGGCAGCATGGAAGATGTAGTCAACACCGGGCATAGCGTCACGGATGGACTGAGGATTGCGGACATCTCCGATGTAGAACTTCACCTTCTTGGCAGTGTCAGGGTGCTTGGCCTGAAGCTCATGGCGCATATCGTCCTGCTTCTTCTCGTCACGGGAGAAGATGCGGATTTCCTTCAAATCGGAATCCAGGAAGTGCTTCAGAACGGTGGAACCAAAAGAACCAGTACCACCAGTGATCATAAGGGTTGCGTTATCAAATGCAGACATTTTTATTTTCCTCCTAATCTTTTATCAAAAAACATCCTTCAAAAGAATTGCATCAATCATCAGTTTGACATTTGGCTGCAAGTCTTTTATGAGGGCCGGAAACAAAAGGATTGTGCTTATTTGCGTCAGCAACGATGCCAACGCAGCACCAGACGCTCCCCACAAGGGAATCATAATTGCATTCAGCAATACATTTGTTATTGCTGCTCCGATATACAAATATTTGAGATAATTTTGTTTACTGTAAGAAACAACCCATGCATTTCTGGCTACTCCCAGATAGGAAAATGCTGTATACCATGTAATGATTCTCAACGGAGCTGCAGCCGGGGCGTATGCATCACCATACAAAATACTCACGATCGGAGACGCTAAGAGCGAAAAGAGAAGTGAAACACCCACAGACACATAGAACACAATTGCATAAAGCTGCTTGTTCTTGCGTTCAAACAGCTTCTTATTATCGAAAGACTGCAAAATAACCGGATACAGAGAATCAATTATTGCAGTCAGCAAAAACACCCATGTATTGCACAGTGAAACTGCCGTTGAATAAAATCCCACTTCCGACTCATTCAACATTTGTTTCAGCATGAACTTATCCGTACTGCCGTAAATCGAGACCATCAAGCCAGCTAAAATGAAGTGATAGCTACTAAAGAATAATTCTTTTGCCTTGCGTACTGAGCACTTAAACTGAGGGCCGTTGTGCTTTTTATACATGACAAGAAGGACAACAGCCACCACCATGTAGTCGATAGAAGTCGAAATGGCAAACCATTCTACGCTTTTTCCTGTTGCCAACAGCCACACTTTATAAGCGGAAACAACCGTATATGATACTACCGTCGCAAAAGCAGAGTATTTCGATTCAAGTTTTGATTGAAACCAATAGTCCAGGGTGTCCATCACTTGGAAAACCACACCAATGCCGCAGAGAAACACTACAATGTGCGTCGTAGTCTCTCCCTTATCAGCGATCAGCGTGATACACACCATCATAAGTACTGATAAGACGCTGGAAACCGTTCTAAGGACAATCGCCGATCCAACGGTTTCGCCTTCCTCATCGGGATGATCCACAAAATTCTTTACGATAACCGAATTGATTCCAAGCGTACAGAATGATGCAAAGAAAGATGTGTATGTTGCAGCATAATTAATCAGTCCGAAATTGCTTGGTCCCAGGTATCGTGCCGTAAGTAATCCAACAAAAAACGCAAGCAGCATGTGATATACCCGTCCGGCAATAATCCAGCTTGCATTTCTTGTCACCTTACTGCTCAGTAAATCTCGTATCTTCATACTTCTAGACTCCTAATGACTTTTGCCGGAACACCACCAACCAAAGTATTATCCGGTACATCATGTACCACACACGCACAAGCAGCTACAACGCAGCCATTACCTACAGTTGAATTGTTGCAAATCGTACTTCTGCCTCCAATCCATGTTCCGTTTCCAATCACCTGATGATAAATCTCGCCCTCACCGGCTCTTCGGGTCCTATCTCCAATTGCGTGTCCGCCCGTTTGAAACGTAACCTCTGGACCAAGATCACAATTATCGCCAATTTGGACTGTACCGTTTCCATTGACCTTACAGTTTTTACCAATCCAACAATTATTTCCAATCGCAATGGTACCTTTGCATTCAATAGGGCCAACTATTGTCGTCCCGTCTCCGACTGGACACCCGATTCCACGGAGCAATTTTCGTTTCATATTGCACGCAAGCGGTTTTGTTCCGACAAAAACATGGTTAATCAAAAACAGATTTAACGTTCTCTTGATACCATTTAAATGCAGCATTCTTTTAAGATTCATTTGCATGATACCATCCATTATCCAATATTTCTGCGCTGCTGCAGGGACCGTCTTCAAACAAAGTCTGCGCCATGTTGCCTTTGATGATTTCCCTTGCTAATTCAACAAATCGTCCGGATGCCACCTGTGCATTCCATGTATCTGAAATCGTGGCATAAGCATTCTCGCCCATCTTTCTTCTATAGGCGTCATCGTCCAACAATCTACAGACCTGTTTTTCAAGGTGCTTTTGATTTCCGTTTTCGTAAATCAGACCATTTACTCCATCCTTGATTAAGAAAGGCACTGAGCCAATTGCGTGGCTTGCAACAACCGCACATCCGCTGTTCATCGATTCATTCAAGACTGCTCCCCAGCCCTCATTAAAATCACTGGTAAACAGGAACACATCGGCTCTTTCCATATGAGCACGTACTTCATCCGGAGACATTGCGCCAAGCATTTCTACGTAATCTTCTACGCCTTTGCTCCGAATCATTTCACGAAGCTGTGCTTCCATCTCACCATTGCCGATAATACTTATTTTAAAGGAGTAGCCTTTTTTCTTAAGAGATGCTGCCAACTCGATTGAAGCATCCGGATGCTTCCATCCTATAAGCCTGCCGGCCCATAGGATTGAAGCCTGAGGATGCTTCCATCCTGCTGACGTAACCGATAGCTTTCGCTTCATCAATTCAGCGGCATCATATTTTTTGGTCTCCGGGAAATACCCCCACTTAAAGGTTCTTCCCTTAAAATTTGTGTAGCGATTCAAATCCGCAGCAGTATAGGCACTGCTACAGCAGAAATACAACGATCCCTTTTCAAACGGTTTCAAATGCTTCCACGCACTCGCAAAATTGTGCGGGATCTGCAACAACCCCGTTCCCTCCTTAAAGTAGCGCTCACTAAACTTAAAGCACAGTTTTCCTTTGCTCGTGCGGCGCACAATCAGACTATCCGGGCATGAGCCGTATATCGCTACATCTGCATTATCAATTAGTTTTTCGGCCTGATGCATTTTCTCCTCAGAATCGTAGGCACAAAGCACAAACGGATATTTGTGATTCATATCCTCATACCCCATGTCAAGTCTCTCTTGCGGAATCGCTTCTAAGGCAACAAATGTATACTCCACACCATCTTGACTTAAAATTCCCTGTGAGAAAGGAAGCTGATGATGATTCATAAAATTAGAAACCATTACAGTTTTCATAAAGGCTCCTTCCTTCCCGCCAGATAGAAAAGCACATAAACAAACTCTATTCCCGGAAATCCTCCCAGAAAAATACTTGCTTCTCCACTGGATTGAATAAACAACCCCAAAATACAAATCAAAGCAGTCCGTGCAACTGGATTATCATTTTCACAACACGCCAAGGTTTTTTTAAGCATCATCCCATAAAAGAGTATTGTTCCCAATAAACCTGTAGAGCAAAGATGTGCCAACGGTGCATTATGGGCATTAGCAAAGCTCGCCTCGCCTAAATTTCCAACTATCCATTGAAAATTAGTACGTAACAAAGAAAGGTAGTCAGTAAATGTTCCTTGACGACCTGAAAATAATGACTTGCCCATTATCATTAGGTCAGCATATCCACTTCTAAATAGCATCAGATACATTGGAACGAACAATATTGGAAATGCAAAGCATAGAGCCACAATCATTTTGGGAATTCTAATTTTTATAGGCAGTATTGCACTTGCAACTACAAATATAGCCGCAATCATACATGTTCTTGCGCCTGTCATCCATAGTAAATACAACAAATACGTAACAAGTATAACAACGAAAGCTTTTTTCCTTGCATTTTTTAGATAAATCATGACAATGCAAATTACCGCAAAAATATAAATTCCTGCAAGATTGCTGTTTCCAAAATACAATGTAAGCGTCGGTGAAACTGTATTATTATCTCTATAATATGCAAACGGCATTAGTGAATAAGCAGAGAACAGCAATCCACTTAGTATTCCAAATCTATATACTGTATCAATCGTTTTTTTATTCTGCAAAAAAGTATTATTTAATGCTATAACCCAAAATAATGAAAAATAACAAACTATGGCATAAAGCAATCCGCTTTCAAACGGTTCATCCGTTGTAAATAGACTCACAACAATATCAATGAGAAGTACAAAAAACAATACTATATATTTTCTTTTTGCGCCGTTATTGTAAATCGTCAAAGCGATATTTGCTGTTGTTGCAATAACACCAAGCCAAATCACATAGTGGATAATTCCAGTGTTTTTTAATGGAATAAGCAGAAAGAATAAGAACGCCGCAAACAGTTGGATGTCATGGAAAGATACCTTAAATTCTCGAAGCGCATGTTTTTCAACCATTAATACTTTAAAAACCTCCTACCATATCACTATATAATTTTATATAATCACCATATTTCACCTTTTCACTAAATCTGCAAGCAGAATTAATGCACGTAATTCGGCTAACGTCCGCACAGTTATTATTTATGATCGCTTCTAACATTTCTTCATAAGAATCAACCACTACACCCGAATTCTCATCAATGCACTCAGGGCTTCCACCAGTGCGAAATGTAATCACAGGTATCCCGCATGCTTGTGCTTCAACATTCACCAATCCTAAAACTTCTTCTCTGGTCGGATTCACAAAAACATCTGCTGCGGTATAAATGCCTGCAAGTTCTTTTTGATTCTGCGTTCTATGAATTGTTATTATACTAGCGGGCAACTTCTTATCAATTTTTTCATCCGTTCCAACTAAAACAATTTTGAACAGATTTCCATCCAGTTCAGACGCCAATCTTATAAAGCAATCCAGACCTTTTTTTACTCCCCAGCCAAATGAAACTCCCAAAATAACTTTCTGTCCCTCTTTAACGCCCCACTTATTCCTATATTCGTTTTCTGTTGGCTTAAATACATGCAAATCGATGCCATTGTTAATAACTTTTACTGGATATTCATTTAAATAAGATTCATTCACAAGATTCGCCAGCCATTTTGACGGAGTAACAACAGTCAAATTTTTTACCCCAGTAAACCATTTTTTCTTTAACCTCCACATTCGCTTTGTATTATCATACAATGCTTCTGGATATTCTTTATACTGAGGGCAATTAAAACAACCTGTTCTCCATCTATCACATTTTGCCATTGTAAAATGTGGACATTGTCCAGTGAACGCCCAGCAATCATGCAGAGTCCATACAACCGGAATTTCATGCTTCTTTATATACGAAAATAGCATTGGCAAATTAATATATGAATTATGAAGGCTGTGCAGATGAATAATATCGGGCTTGAATTCATCAATCTTCTTCAAAAGTTTATATGTCTCAAACCATGCGAAACACCCATTGAATCCTGTGATTCTGGCAAGCGCAACATTTACCCGGCGACTATTGAATGTTCCGATTCGATAATAGCCGCAGTCCTCACCTGCATCACGGTTCGTTGTGGTAATAGGCGACGCACACATTACCTCGTGACCCTGCGCTCTTGCTACCTCGGCAATCCCCATCATGATTTTTCCGGTGCTTCCTTTTGCCCCACCGTTAATCTGCACAATACGCATCCCTCGTACCCCTCACTGATTATCGCTAAAAAATGTATATCCTCTACGCCTCATGATTGCCTTTGAGAGATTGAACAGCGGCTTCGGAAGCCACTCACGAAGCCACGTCCGGAATTCAAGCATCCATTCATCTTTAACTCGCATATCCTCTCGGTCACCTTTATAAATAGGATTCCCATCGAAATACTTGCGTGCCTTCGTCAGCACCTTTCCCTTACGAATCACGTCAAGAATAGGGAATTCCCCGCGTCGGCTATCTGCGCAACGGGCATTCAGCTGTCGTGCCATATTCGTCAATGCAACCTCATACTGCCAGGCATTCAGCGTTTTTGTCAGTGTCTTTTCCATGAAATCCTTACGCCAGATGCCCGCATACAGACTGACAATGTAATCGCCTGCATGATTGTCCAGCAGAAAAATACCCGGTTCCAATTCCTCAGCTTTTCTGTTTCTCAGACTCTTCATGGTCATAACAAACAGACGCAGATAATCCATCTGATGCTTTTCCATGATCTGAATATCTTCGTTGACCGCCTGAGTCGAAATCCTTTCCGTCAGGAAATAGTCATCCAAGGTAAAGAGAACATACTCTGTCTTAATCAGCGGCATCACTGCTCTCAGACGTTCCGTTATTTCCGTGCCTTCGCCTACTGCCACCACTGTTACATTTTCAAAAGTACGATCAGTGGGTTTATCGGTTACTAAAAACGTCTCCACGTTTCGGTCTGCCCAATTCTGATTCAAAAGAAAAATATGTGCATCCCACAAATCCGAAAACTTGTCGCACGTCGAAATAATAATTGAAAAGTTGTTCTCCATCACCATGTATCCTCTGCCACTTATTTCATATGTCGGATTGCCTTTGCAACCACATCTTCCGATGTCTTGCAGCTAGCCTGCAGATTATGATGCTCTCTTGTCATCACAATCGCCTGTTCGTAGTATTTCCTTTGAAGTTCCTGATCCGAAATCAGATGTGCAATCGAATCCGCCAATTTGGTTTTATCCGTACAAACCATTGCCGCATCCGTTGACTGCATATACTCAACAATGCCGCTTTCCAACGAGCCATATGTGAGAATAGATGCGCCGCTCGCCAACGCATCAGCTGCCTTCGTAGAGAGTGAATATCGAGAAAGGTTGATGTCCTTTTCCTCAAATCCCTCTACAATAACCGTTATGTCGCTTTCTGCCATGCGCTTTTGAACCTGCGTGTACGGCACAGAACCCATATATTTGACATTTTTATTGTCCTTGAATACAGAATAGACCTGCTCGTCCTTTTCGTTGGAATAAACCTCCAGCATATATTCTGGATTGATTTTCCCAAGGGCGTAGCCAATATCGTTCAGGGAGTTGTTGCGTCCCATACCGATATTTCCGAAGTAAGTAATAACCGGGCAATCTTTGTTAATCACGCTGAACGGTTTACGCTGAACCGTAGAAGTCAAATAAACCGTTTCGCCGTCCAGTCCAAATTCCGAATTATACTTATCCCGAATCTTGTCGCTGATGTAAATCGCACTACCTGGCCAAGCCAGAACCTTGTCAATCAATTTCTTGTAGGTCGATTTATAAAGGTGATAGATCGGATTCAGCGTCTTTTCCACATTGAAATAATAGTCATCGCCAATGCAGGAGACAATTGGCACGTTATATCTCTTGGCGACATACATTGCAATCTGCGGGATAAAATAGTCATCCGAAAAAGCCAGAAACACGCATTCTGGTTTGAAGTCATCTAGCCAATTATTTAGCTTCTCCGTGCACCAGAATCTCTTACGCCAGAGGATTCCCCTGAGCAAATGCGTAAGAGGCGTATGCTTTCCACCGAACTTGTAGGCAGCTTCTGCTTTTGCATTTCCGAGTTCCAAATCATTGTCTTTCCACTCGGTGTCAAGCTCATCATAATGATAAATTACGCCAGTATCGACTTTCTTCCCCATCCACCGCTGCAACACACGGTGATCCGTAATTTGGAAAAGCGTTTCGCAATGCCCCTTGCACGGCTTCTTTGTATTAGAGAATATCTGTGCAATATTCTCTTTCTCCCAATAGTGAAAGTACGCATCAAAAGCGCGTGACGTTGATTTTGTGTTATATGGAACTGTTCCTACGATCAGCACTCTCGGATGCATATCGTTTCTCCTTTGAACTTTTATCGAATATTCAATACTTTTTTGAGTACAACATTTTGATTGAGCAGGCGGATAACCACTGCACATAGCCCTATTGTCAGGACGAAGTTTCCGGCAGTCAGTAAATACCCTTCAATACTGCTAAATTGGATTACAATACTGCTTTTGAAGATATTGAGAAGCAGGCCGTGCACCATGTAAATTTCCAAGCTTTGTTTTCCTGCCCAAAGGAAAACATCTCTTACTTTTTCTTTCCGGCTAATACAAATCTCAGCACAACATTTTGACTCATCATCACTATTGCCATCACAGTAAGTGCTACCGTAATCATATAGTTGACCAGAACCATGCTCAGCCCTGTCGGACTGTATAGAATTGGTGCTTCGTCCAGCTTGATTAAGCTGAGTAGCAGATAGTGAGTGAGGTACACTTCCAGTGAGTGCTCTCCGACCCACGCAAGGGTACCCCCCCCCACCGATTTTTCGGAGAAGATCCCCTTGCAGAGTCCACATACAGCAATACATCCCGCCAGCGATGTTGCCGCACGCAAGATAATCGCAAGACCACCATCCGACATCTCATAAAGCGAAAATCTAAGAATGATGAACAGCCACATTACAAAGCAGATTGCGACTACGCTATCGATCATCTTTTTGCCAGTCTCAGATTCCTTCATCCTATCATCAAACTGACCATACAAGAACCCAGCATAGTAGAAAGGCATATAATAGAGCGTCAATTTGATTGCAAAGAACGAAAGCCCTAAAACTGCACCTATTCCAGCCAACAGAACCATTCCTGCCAAGTAGCACCCCAGAAGTACAATCTGTTTCTTCAGCAGGTTTTCTTTGCTCACCCGTTCTGCAATGAAAGACGCAATACCAAAAATCATGCTAATCGTCCAAATCGTTGCAAGGAACCAATAGCCTGAATCCATATTCCACAGGAGATGCTTAACGTTTAAGAAACCATCCTCTCCGAAGATGATGCCTCTAACTAAAAAGCTCCATACCGCCCAGGGCAGCATATAGGCAACCGTTCTGCGCTTTACATATTTCCACAGTCCATTGCCGTCAGAGATTGGGCGGCTATATTTCGTTACATATCCGCTGATTAAGATAAACAACGGCATCTGCAAGGACCAGATAATATTAAAAAGGAAACTGCTCTGCGAATTGGCCGTGCATCCCGTCATCGTATGTCCCAAAACAACCAGAAGCATCGCCATGCCACGCATGATATCCACAAACTGATTTCGGTTCTCTGCTTTTTCCATACACTACCTCTTTCTTAGTCTTTCAATAATTTCCGTGTCAACATCTATGTCAAACTTTCTTGCGATAATTTTCTCCGTCTTTTTTAGTTCTTCGTAATCTATAGTCGTTAATGTTCTGGGGCTGCTCTTTCCTTTTTCCCACTTGATATAATGCAAGTACGGTTTTGTTGTATTTGCAAACGGTGAGTTCATAACCAAGGTCTGAAAAAAGCATTCATCTGAGCACAGCGAATGTTCAAAGAATTTTTCATACTCCGTGTGTTCATTCAAATAATCGATTATCCACTGCGCCGTCGTGCTATTCAAGCACCACCACTGTGAGCCAAACCAGTATTTAAAGTCATCCGGTGCTTTTCTTTTAAATATGGGAAACGTCTTATTCCAGCCGCCTGTACCATAGATCCACAGGTTTTTCAGCACCTTTTGCCACAACTTGCGTCCTATAACGGAATTCGGAAAATACACATCATTTCTTTTGTTGAAAGGCTTTATTTGACTGCATTCAATAAAGTTCGCTTCTTGATTTGCTTCAAGAAAATCAAGAATGTTGTCCATAGGGCGTAGAGGATAATCCTGACCGCTTATCAGCCAATAGTGGCTGTACCCCCCCCCTATTTACAGCAGCTCTAAGTAATTGCAATGTGGCTTCAACCTGACTGTACTGCGCCCATTGCACATCAACGCATTGTTGCTCTGGAAGAATGTAAACTCCCGCTCTTTGGGTTATTTTGTCCTTTATCGCCTGCGATTTCTTGTCCACATGAACAAACACATCAACCATCGGATGATTTAACGCTTCCAACAACAGATTTATTTGTTCTGGATTCTTGTGGCACTGCATTAAAAAGGCAACCTTCATCATCAATCCCTCAGCACTTTCTCAAACATAAACTTCCGCAGCCAGTTCGGAGCCAACGCCGATCCGCTACGGATCACACAGCTCTTAATATACTGGCCGTTCCCAATGAATCCTTGCTGCTTCATAAATTTGAACAGCCTTGCCTGTGTCTTGGCGTACTTCCAACCGGCTCTTCTCAAATACATATCCGAGCCTGCCCGCATATGGAGCAACGGCTCTTGAATGTTATAGCCCTGAAACCCAGCCATCAGCATCCTTAGCCAAAGGTAGTAGTCCTCCAGCAGATAGAAGTCCTGATACGAGCCAGCCGCCTCGACCGCCGTTTTCTTATACATCACACAAGGATGATTGAACGGGCATCGTTTCTTTGCAAACTCTACGATTTCAGCATTGGTCTCCGGTGGAACGCGCCTTGTATCTACGACCTCTGGATCAGTCGTAAATTCTTCTACGATACCGGAGCAAATGCTCACCTCTGGGTACCTGTTGAATATTCCGATTTGCTTTTCACAGCGGTCAGGACAGGAAATATCATCGCTGTCCATTCGGGCGACCAGTTCATTCTTGCAGTGCTTGATGCCCTCATTCAGCGCATTGCCGAGGCCGCAGTTCTTCGCCAGCCGGACAACGTTCAAAGTGTCGCCCATCTCCTGCTGCTTTTCAGCAATAATGGCATCTAACCCGTCATTCAGCGAGCCATCGCACACCAGCACAAAATCATCTGTTGGAAATGTCTGTGCCTGAATGCTCTCAATCGCCTGCTTCAAATACTCCGGCTTCTCTTTGTGGTAAACCGACATCAGAACGGAGTATTCTCTGTATTCCACAACACTCATAGTTCCTCTCCGCATATCAAAGACTACAGCCCAGACTCATTCTCCAAGAGTCTGAGCTGTTTTTCTTATAAAGCTCTACCAATCGTCCTCAGCAGTACGAATCACTCACTGATACGTCTGAATTTTGTTCCAGTCAAAAATGGTTTTCAGGTTAGTTTTATGCACCACACCAGGTCATCAAACCGTTGCCTTTTCGTTATTTTCTGTTCCCATTGCGGTGGTCGCACCCTCTGCGATGCCTTCGGTGGACTCCGGCATAAACAGGATCTTCACTGTAGCCAGCATGATCTTCAGGTCCTCGACCAGGCTCGGATGGGCAATATACATCAGGTCCATTTGCAGCTTATCATACGGTGTAGTGTTATATTTTCCGTACACCTGTGCATAACCGGTGAGGCCAGCCTTGGCCTGCAGGCGCAGAGCAAACTCCGGCATCTCCTCGCAGTACTGCGCTGCGATCTCCGGGCGCTCCGGGCGGGGGCCAACGATAGACAGGTCACCTTTGAGGATATTCAGCAGCTGGGGCAGCTCATCCAGACGGCAGGCACGGATGATATGACCGACCTTGGTGATACGGTCATCCTTGTCACCGGTGGAAAGGCGAGCCACACCGTCCTTTTCTGCATCCACACGCATCGAGCGGAACTTCAGGATCTCGAAGGGCTTACCATCCTTGGTCAGACGCACCTGCTTATAGAAGGCGGGGCCACCATCCGACTTGACTGCAATGGCGGTAATCAGGAACAACGGGCTGAGAACAATCAGGGCCACCAGGGACAGCACAATATCCATTGCACGCTTGACAAAGAGGAACTCCGGTTTTGCCATGTATCGACCGACTCGCAGCACCGGAAGGTGAAGCATATGCATCGGCCAGGCACCGCTCATCAGAACATCGCCCACACGAGGAATGATGAAGGTATTGATGTCGTTCATCACGCAATACTTCAGAATGATGTTACGTTCATGGCTGTGGACGCCGCTGAGGAATACGGTCTTCATACCATCCAAAACACTCAGATCTTCCAGGCACTCCTCTACGCTCAGAACTTTTTTCACCTCGTACTTGCTGTCCAGACCGTAGTCCTGGATCAGCTTTTCCATACCACGGCGCACATCATAGACCACGGTGGTAGGCTGCGGAGGGAATGCTTTGTAATACCAGCGATGTGCAACCGCAGACCAGATGCCAGCCATCACAAACTGTCCTGCAATGGCAGCGATTCCCGGCAGAAGATTGCACAGCTTCGTGGCCATCAGGCAGATCACAATGTAAAAGATCCCGTCCGTCGCCATCGCCGCCAGGACCTGACCGTACATCAGTTCGGAAACTCGCTGCATGGACATCCAGAATGCATCATAGGTCTTGCCCAGCAGAATAAACAGCACCGCATATAGGCCCAAAATAACTGCATGGCCCTGCCAAGTTCCATCCAGCGGTGTTTTTGCCGCATAGTACCAGACCCAGCAAGCCGCAAACGGAAGTGTGATCATCACCACATCCAATACCTTTACGAGTCTCAACATTACATCGTGCCGAATTTTTGTCATAATTCCCTAACTACTCCTTTGTTCTCGATTCAACGCTTCCGGCTCTTTTTACAGCCATTTTGAGGACCATGAAGCCGCTTGCCCCGACATTTTCGTCGTTATCCACTTCCAGGCAAATAAAAACCCCGGGCGACAGATTCGTCCAGGGTCATTTCAAATGCAATGCGGCCACGCTGTTTTAGCAGGTTTCATCTTCCTGTGTCATTAGAGGTCCCGTGGGGCATTTTCTTGCGCTGCTCAGGCTGCAAGCCAGCCCTCCCGAGCCAAAATCAGGAAGTTATTGTACCATCGCGTTCAATCAGGCGGTTTCTTGCTGGTTATGTACAATCGCAGAGACCGTCGGGTTATCCCCAGCCGCAACTCCGGGGGCACCTTTCATCCCCGTGGGAAAAGATGCCATGACTCCTTGGATCTTTTTCTCATCACAACCACTATTTTACCATAAATCCCATTATGTTACAAGATTTTGCGGTAGGTTTGTGGTTCAGACGCCTCCAAAAAAGGGTCCGTAAAATCAGGTTTTTTCCATATTGTATCCAAAATTCTCCAATATCGTCTTTCCACCTGCAAAAAAGCCGGCTCTACGCCTTAATTTTCTGGTTCTACCCTCTCCTCTGTAAAGGACATCTGTCTATTTTTGACCTATGCTGGGGAGATTTTACTACTCTCCCTTCCTACTGTATTGGACACCTATTTCAGATTTTTAACCACCCCCCGGGGTCCGTAGAGGGGAAAAAACTTTCTCCACCCCGTATAGGAATTGTTGCCCTCTCTCCTCCGCCGGGAGCTTGGTAACGATCACAGGGGGCACCCTATTCCATCGGGCAAGGAAACAGGCAATCAAGGCACCACCACCCCAGAGCCCCACAAGATTTTCCATAACCCCTCTTATAAGCACCAGCAATTGGACACATATTCCGTTATCCTATTGTCAGACCCCCAGATTTCATGGCAGGCCGGAGGTCCTGTTTCACAAAGTAAAGAAAGCCAGCGGTGGCGTTCCACACTATTGTATGGCGAAGGATCAGGTGCATTCCAACGTCAGACCAGGTCCTCTGCCCAGTAGGAATTCCCAGGAGAAAAGCTGCATCAAAAGCAGATAAGTGCGCCACCAATGTCCCACCCTATGCAGCAAAAAAGGCCCTCCAGGCGGTTCAAAAACATCGAATGCACGCAACAAAACGCAGGAGAACGACATCATGTGTAGAACTGATTCATCCTTTTTAGGTCTGTTGGGTCTGGGAGCTTCTGCGAGTATCATGCAGGACAGTCCATTAGCCAAAAGAAAGCTGTTCATAAAGCTGTCGTAGAGATGGGATATGTCGGTCCCCCTGTTCTGCAAAAGAAAACGCCCTGCCGCTCAGTGACGAGTAGCAAGGCTCTTCTAGGTTTGTGCTGTTTGGTGCTGGGTCAGAGTTGTCATGTAATGCGGCTCCCTTTTGACAGCTTAAAATTCAGCCATCAAGCGATGTCCACGGTGTAGGCGGCCTTGTATTTATATGGCAGCACGTCACATTCTTTTTATGTACACTTTTTAATAGTATCAAATCAAAACAGAGCCACACAGCACTTATCTGCATCCATTATTTGAGATGTTTTACCCTAATCGAATCATCGCCCGTTCCTCATGGGCGTCGTATTCGTGAAGCATGGATAGAGAGCGATCTTTGTGTGCATATTCTCACTTATATGCAATTAAAAGGTAGCTTGGCGCATTTTTTGCTAGTCATATATATACGTTATACCAAATTTTGCGCCACCAACTATAGTCACTGTTTCATTAAAGTCCAGAAAGTTTTATTGCGATTCTCATTTCTCTTATTCTCTCTATCACTTACAATCTTAACACCATAACATGGAAGAAATTTATTCAAACCCATCTGACCCGGCTCTCTCCCTTGATATCTTTCAATATAGCCAAAACTCATAATTTTTTCTGTCATTTCCTCTGGATCCATCGGTTGATTGAGGTGCGCATAGAGCCAATCTTCCAAATCCTTGAACCGATACGCTTTGATGGGTTGGTGTAGGTTAAACATCGCATACTTCATAAATGACTCCGGATAATTCATTGTGCTGATCATGTCATCAAGCGTTTCGATATCGTGCTCTACCTGTTGAAGCCCCAGCGGATTGATATGGTATCCAGTGACTACATTGTGTTCCAAAATTTTACTCTTATCGATTCTCTTCTGAATCGCCTCCGGATTGTCACTATGCAGGTATTTATCAAATTCTTCTTCCCCCGCCATGTACGCCTGCGCTGGCAAATACTTGTTCAATAGCATGCTGCGAAACTTTTTCAACCCACTGTTTGTGCCCCAGTACCAGTCAAGACTATAATCCCTGAAATAAACAGTACAAGTGTCATCTGCATCCAGGGAGCGCTTGCGTCCGAGCGACTGAGCTATTTCCAGAGGATTCCATTGGTCGATAAAAATATGCTTCACACCCCGATCTTTCAACCCGATTCCCACACCCATAGCCTTTGTCGTGAACAGAATATCCTTTAGCTGCCGGCCATCCTTCACACAGACCGACAAATCGCTGTACTTTTTCCGGTATCTTTCGTTGAAGGGTGAACAATAATATGCGGCTGTGTCGCCAAATACTTTTTCCATTTCAGCCAGATCATCACCAAGCTCCACGAACACGATTGCTTTTTCACCCACTGGAAGGCATTTCAAAATTGTCACCAGATTGTGTCGGGCATAGAAATAGGCGGCTTTGACGTACTCATAGTGTTGTGGCAACCTATAGATCCGTTCAAGCTGCGTTGGACCGCCTTTTTCTTCCAGAAGTTTCCAAGTATCCCGCCCGGTCGCACTCATATAAATCACGGTATGATTTTTCTCTGCCTGTAGGAGGGTATCAAATGAATAGTGTGTATTGATGTTGAAGGCTGAGAACTCGGACCAGTAGTGGCATTCATCCGCAATGATAATTCGATGTCTGTCCAATAGCTTCTGAAGGCTTCTATGATCGGATGCGTCTCCTTTACAGAGCTGCTCAAGTTTCTGGTAGGTTATAACGGTTAAGACCTCTTTATATAGATCCCATCCTTCTTCCGAAGCATCGCCGAACACTGTCAAGTATTCTTCCCTGCGTCGGTTTTCCAGATCTTCATGCAAAAGCGTCAATGGGCAAAGCATAAGGATCCGGTTGTCACAATTTCCCTCCAAAAATTGATCAACCGCCCATCCAGCCATCTTCCGGATAACGAATTCACTCTTGCCCCGTCCGGTCCCCATATCCAGAAGGACTCTTCCATTTCCCCAATGCTGGAACGCATCACCGATCAGCTCCGAGGCATACGCCCACCGTTCCTCCGCCGCCGGGGCGTCCTCTCCTGTCTGTTCCAATAGCACAATTGCTTCTGGGGGCACCACCTCCACCTCTGGCACACCCTGTACGGTTTCATTTCCCGCCTTTTCCTGTGCTGTCAAGGCTCCTACCACATCCGGCATGTTCCCCTCTACAGTGTCTGGGAGATCGTCCGGTGGGCCATTCGGCACATCAGCTCGCACAATGTCCTGTGGAGCGTCCGTCAAGTCCTCCCATACCGTGTCCTGTGGGGTTTCTGGCTTCCTCTCCGGTTCCATGGTGTAGAGATCGCCCCCGGCGGCTTGCTCTGTGGCATGGCTGGCCGCCCTCTGTGCCTCCTGCTCCCCCCGCTTCTCCTCTGGGGTCATCCTATTCCAGCGCAGAAACCTGCCCATCTCCTCTAGGAACTCCTGCATGGTCATGGTCTTTGGGTCCTTGGAGGGAAGAAATTCCGGCTCGTCCCCCTGGGGCTCCATCAGATGATCAAAGACACCTCCAGGCGTCATTGGTTTCTCTATAGCTGTCTTCATTGCGTCTAGTCCTCCTATAATAATAAGGCGCACAGCCCAGCCATCTTGCCAGACCATGCGCCGGTTGGTATGCGCCTGCCCATAAAAAAACTCTGTTCAAACGCCTTGTTCTGTGATATTATAGGAATGAGAATGAACATCACACATCATTCCCGTCCCTATAGCCGCTTTACCCGGTCGCAACAGGTAAGGCGGTTTTTTGTTTGCCTCGGATCATGTTTCTGGCACCCCATTGTCCTTGTGCCCTTCAAGCCCAACGCGCATCTCCGGGGTCAGCGTTCTGGTAAACTCCAAGTATGCCTGGACCCCCAGTACTACTGCGTATTGCTCTGCCTGGGCCATCAGCTCTGCCGACAGCCCTGCGATCCTGTTCTTGTCTGTCACATCGACCGGCAGGTCATCCAGTGCTTTCTCTAGCGCATCTGCGGCCTTCACCAGCGACTCACACAGCTCCCGTGTCTGCCGTGGGATGATCAAATATCCTTCTTCGCCCAACGACACACCCAAAATATCCACGCTACAGGTCTTGTTGTCCATCGTAAATGTCCTCCTTATCCTTTACATTCCACGCCATCGTGCCGCCCGGGGGTTCACAAACTCCGGCTTGAAGGTCACAGTGGAGAAATTGGCATCCATATAATTTCCAAACTCTTCCGTTGCCGCCTCTTCATCGTAATCGGCCAGTGCATCCACCGTTTCCAGTGCCTGCAGCAGACGAATGCGCCCCCTATCCCGGTCATGCCCCATCTGCACAAGCTCGCTGTCGGTCAGTTCATTGCAAAGCCGATACGCAGCAGCGATATAGCTCCTCAGCACAGGCTTTGATTGGAGCGTTACCTCATAGTAGACCGTCTCATCGAGTTCCTCCTGATCAAAATCCCCGATGCCGCAGCAGATTTCCAATTCGGGGTTGCCCTCTACGTCCAATGTAGGCGTAATGGCCACACCCGTACCATCGCAGAACCGCATCGTGATGCCTTTGCCGATTGTGGAGTCCCTTTTATCCGGACAGATGCATCCATCCGCCGGGGTCGTTTTTCCGGACAGCACTGCATTCAGAATAAGTGCTGCTTCCTGCTCTTCTTCAAGTGCTCCGGCATGGACCTCGGCGCCCTCTAAGTAGATATCCACCATAGTTTTATTTCTCCTGCCTGATCCATCAAAAAATCCACTCGTCGTCCAGATCGTCCGTCAAGCAGTCCTCTTCCATAGCGACGCATCCTTCCAACCCATAATCCTCATCGGTTTCAGCGCAGTCGTCTGCTTCCAGCTCCCCTTCCAATGCGCTTCTCATTACACGGCAGCCCAGCTCAAACCCCTTCATAAAGCAAAATTCCATTCCCCTGTGTGCTGCCTGTACAGATAGATGGCAGATATCCGACAGGACGCTCTGCGGCATATGTGCTACCTGTGCATAGTTTACCAGATAGCTCTCAAATGCGTTTGCGGCTTCCCTGAGTTCCGCCGACTCTCTGAGGTTCACCAGATCACTCAGGCCCACATAGATGTTCTCCTCATCGTCAAACAGGTTCTCTTTTACGTTATTTTTAATCATTTTATAGCTCCTTTTCATTAAATATCGTTTTCGAATGCATGCTTATTTCCGGTGCGATGCTCGCCTTAGTCATAATTAGAGACCCACTGGTACACCTCCCCGACAGTCTCCTCTGTCACACATCCGATCAGCAGCTCCGGCTCTCCCTCCTTATTCAAGAAAGGCTTGATCCGCAGCGTTGTGCCGTCGTCCAGATTGATCAGCACCCCCTTGCACATGGGCGCATGGTAAAAACAGGGCCAGATGCACATCTCCGTGTCGGTCGTTTTTCCAGCCAGCATGATGTTGAGCACCGTCTCTGCGGACTGCTCCTCTTCACGGCTCTCGGGCAGAAAATTTCCATCATTAAAGTATAGTTCCAGCATATAGTCCCTCCTATTTATGCACAATTGTTTCCGTTCTTCAGAGCCAGGTCCAAAGCATCGTCTGCAGGGCTGATAGACTCCAGCAGCCCCTGGACCTCACTCTTCAACCGCCGGAGTTCGCCGCACAGCTGCTCCCACTTCGTCAGCTTCCTGCTTGCGACCCCCTCTCGGAGCCCACGCCGCACAGCTTCTGCCAACGCCTCCTCCAGTCTGGTGTGGTAGGTACAGACATCGTACTCCAGCTTGCCGTCACCTTTCACATGAGCTTTTTTCAGCACATAGCACACACTGCTTGCGTCCAGATAGTAGTTGTCAAAAATCTTTAGCATAGAATGCCTCCATTATTTTTTACCATTGTTTTTTCAGGCGATACACGGCCCAGGCTCTACGAGCTATCCATCCTGTGCTCCCTCCTTGATTTGTTGTATTTTAAGACGGACCAGCCAACTGCCCCCCAGTGACCCGGGAATCAGTCCAGCCAATCACCTATCAGGGCTATGGGATTTTAGCTGCAGCAGCACATCCCGTGTAGTCCTTGCGGAGGCAACACCTCGCTACCTCGTCCTCGGGTACAGATTCAGCCCTCTCCCCATAATGGCATCTCCTTTCTTAAAAAGTTGGTCCGAAATGGACTCTTGCGAGATTCTCATATCGGTCATCCACGCAGCGTAAGTATACTCCCAATTAGTACCTATGTCAAGAACTTTTTCAAAAATAGCTATCCAAATTGAGAATTTATTAGTATCGCCAATTCTCGTTCTTGGTTTTTAGTCATTTTCTCTTTCTGCCAATATTGACATTTTAGAATTTCGTAGTATTATATATACATCTATTAGAAAGGAGTGTTTCGAAATGCGCGTCGGTCAGAACATCAAGACGATTGCAGAAGCCAAGAGGATTTCCATCAAAGAACTCAGCCGCATGGTCGGCATCCCCTATACCACCTTGTATAATATGGTGAATCGCAACACCGATCGGTTCGACCTCGGTCTGCTGGAGGACATTGCACACTCTCTTGACGTACCCATTGGAGCACTACTGGAATCGGGAGAGCTATCCTTAGCCGAGATTTTGGGCAGCCATTATTCTCCATCCAGCAACGGAGCCCTCTCCACGCACCGCCCACCCGAACACGAATCCGAAGATTCACAAGATACCGGCAATCATCTTCCTAACAACACTGAAACGGACAATTCTATTCCGTTTGATATAGGTGACAAAAGATACGATACTTTGTGCAATTTCGACCGGCTAAACGCTCTCGGGAAAGAAGTCACCATAAAACTTCTGCTTACCATAAGGGCCCATCAGTTTGATGGGGATCTGCGGCGTCAATTCATCTTCCTGCTGAAGCATTCCAATAATAAGGCCGTCTATCAGTTGAATCAGGCTCTTGCGAATCTTGTCTTTATAGACAGCTTCAACGATCAATACGCCACCCCCAGTTCCATCGAACTCCTCAAACTTTTAGACCAAGAAATCGACTGATCTTACACCTCCGTTACTCTCTCCGCAGAGCAATGGGGGTATTTTTATGCCCATCTATCAAAAAAGCAGCTCCACCACCCGGCGGAACTGCTCCTTAGCACACAATCTTCTATTCTTTTACAGGTTCATCAAGGGGCTGGTCTGGGTGCCCCGGTCCACGATGTCCTTATCTTTGATGCCCAACAGATACCGCTGGGTGATCATGATATTGACGTGCCCCATCAGGCGAGAGACACTGTACAGGTCCAGTCCATTCTTCAGCTGCATCTGTGCAAAGGTATGGCGGCAGGTGTGGGGGCTGACCCGTACCGAGGAGGAGACTCCCACTTCCTCTGCAGCGTGCTTCAGCATCCGAGCGACCGCCTCATCCGTAAGGGGCTTGCCTGTTTTGCTGAGGAAAAGGTTCCTGTGGCAGGTGGGGCATTCTTTCCGGTAACCATCCCGGAGCGCACAGTATTTGATGAGCTGCTTGGACAGTGCCGGAGATTTAGGCACCACACGCTCCTTGCCGCCCTTGCCATGCTTCACCAGAATGTAATCCGGTTTGATGTCCTCAGGCTCCATCAGGATCATCTCATTACAGCGCATCCCTGTGTCAAACAGCAACATGATGATGGTCTTGTTCCGCACCTCCAGAAAGTCCTTGCCGTCGTAAAACTGGATCATCCGCTTCATTTCTGCTGCGGTAAAGGTATCAATGATGGTCCGGGGCTGCCGCAGTGGCTTCACCTTTTTGGCCGGGTTATCTCGCTCTTCCAAATAGCCCTCCTCCACCAGATAATTGAACCAAGTGCGCCAGACCTTCAGCAGGTCGTTGATGTACCGGGGCGTATTGCCTGCATCCTGCTTTTCCTTCATCAGGTCCCGAAGGTGCCGTGGGCGCACATTCTCCAGTTCTGTGATCTGCTTCCGTTCCAGAAATTCCAGCAAGAACCGGGTAGATGCCCGATAATTCCGCAGAGACCCCTTTGCCAGGTGGCGGCATTCGCAGTCATACAAAAATTCATCCCGAAGCTCTTTCAAACACATAAAAAAACACCCTTCCTTTTGCGGCGGACCACAAAAAGAAGGGCGAAAAATTCCTAGATATGGTTGTCATACCTAGTCAGGCTTGTTCGTAGTTGAGCAAGACAAACTTTGGTAGACAAATCAGGCGATTTTTAACGACAGAACGTCATTAGCAGTTCTCAGCGAAGTACTTGATGGTACGGACCATCTGAGAGGTGTAGGAGTTCTCGTTGTCGTACCAAGACACGACCTGGACCTGGTAGGTGTCGTCGTCGATCTTAGCGACCATGGTCTGGGTAGCGTCGAACAGAGAGC